>JAEEGF011455465.1_pt1 | contig 22957 bp, 16 predicted proteins | sample 9134171 | NCBI WGS metagenome assembly JAEEGF01 (sample SAMN16246542, study PRJNA631951) | gut metagenome | biome: gut microbiome; feature: rumen; material: AP-attached | host: Bos | place: Iran: Karaj | collected 2018-10
TGATCACGGTGTTGTCCGTTTTTGGGGAAACGGCACGGACATGGTTTTCGTAGAGCTTTTTCAGCGAAGGGTTAAACGCGATCCCCGCTGTTTCCAACGCTTCATAAAGGCTCACCGGATCGTCGGACGTGACCGCGCCCGAGCCTGCCCCGCCATAGAACGGCTGGACGGACCCTGCACCGAAGACGTTGACGCGTTTGCCCGTCAGCGGCAGCGCGCCGTCGTCGTTTTTCAGCAGCACGACGCCTTCGCTTTCGATCTCAATGGCGAGTGCCCGCGTTTCGGCTGCGATCGCAGCGTCCAGCGAGCCGCTTTTTGCCGCGGCAAAAAGTGACAAAGCGGGCAGCACAAGCAGACACAGCAGCCCGGCGACGATTCTCTTTTTCATGGACGATCCCTCCGTCCTTCAAGTGGTGTTTTTTTCATTATATAAGGTTTGAAACACCGCTGTCAATACAAGGCGGGAGGTTTAAGTTTTTTTAACCCTTATGGATAGTTTGAGCGGACTTTTTTTGACAGCGGCATGACGCACGTTATGAAGCGTTTTCCGTGCCTCTTTTTTCTGAAATACAGATCTCCGGGATACGCGTAAAAAACTTGTTTCCTATTATAAATGCAGGAAACGGCCTCTTTTGAGAGAAATCAACGTGAAATGATAGTTGTTTTTGGACCCGGTCCCGTCTGCTGCCGTGTCGCGACGGGAAGAGAGATCACACGGCGCAGACCTTAAGATTTCATTAAGATTGCGCATTTTTCTCATTAAAAGAATTGAAAACGGCGGTTTTATTCTATATAATGAATAACAAGTTAACTCAAGAAGAGGAGGATGGCGGTAGAATGTATCGTATTTTGATTTGTGACGACGATAAGGATATCGTGCGCGCCCTCAGGATTTATTTGCTCGCCGACAACAAAACCTATCAGATCGTGGAAGCATATAACGGCAAAGAGGCGCTGGAGGTCCTGCGCGACCAGCCGGTCGATCTGGTGCTGATGGATGTGATGATGCCGGAGCTGGATGGGATCGAAACGCTGTATGAGATCCGGAAAACGTCGGACGTTCCGGTGATTCTGCTGACCGCAAGGAGCGAGGCGGAAGATAAACGGATGGCGTTTCAGATCGGCGTGGACGACTATATCACGAAGCCGTTCAACAAGATCGAGGTCGCTGCGCGCGTGGAATATCAGCTCAGACGCAACAGCCGCCGCTACAACGCACAGCCGCAGCAGAAGCCGGGGCTTATCTGCAACGGACCGATCGTGATCGACGACGTGGAAAAGCGCGTGACCGTGGATGATGCGCCCATCAGCCTGACGCCGACGGAGTTCTCCATTCTCAAGCTCTTGACTGCCAACGCGGGTACAGTCTTCTCGCTCAAGGAGATTTATAAACGCGTCTGGAACTGCGACCCGCTGGGCGCCGAAAATACGGTGTTGGTGCATATCCGGCATATCCGTGAAAAAATCGAAATCTATCCCGCACAGCCGCGCTATCTCATTTCCGTGTTCGGCTACGGGTACAAAATGGAGAAGATGGATTGACCATGAAGTACATGATGAAAAACCTTTCCGACAAGATCACGGCGATCTTTCTGTATCTGCTGCTGGCGGAGATCGTGGTTGCGCTGCTGCTGGCGATCGACTGTATGGTGGACTACCATTTCTATGCGGAAGACTGCGATACGTATGCGATTCAGGAGACCTACCGGGTCAAGACGGGCGAAGATTTTGAAAAGATGGAGCACGGGCTGACTATGCTGCTTTCGGGCGAAGACGTCTCCGCGCTGCTGCACAGCTACAGCAAGGCGACAAGCAATGTCGTCATGATTGCGCAGGACGCAAACGGCAATGTCCTGCTGGATACCAGCGCGCAGGACGGCGGCTTTGACCCGGCGAGCGGCGTCGCCTATTCCGTTTATCGGCCGTTTACCGTCTGCAACGCGGACGGGCAGACGACCGAGGGCGTGATCCATCTCTATCTGCGTGCGGGGCTGCCCGCCCGGGACAGTTATCATTTGGCGGCGTCTCTCGTCAATATGGCAAACGTCGTCAAATATCCGATCCTTGTTCTGCTCGCGCTGTTCATCCTGCTTTCGATTCTGGTGCTCGGCGTGATTATGAGCAGCGTCAGCCGCAAGGACGGAAAGAACCAGTCTGCAGCGCCGGAACGGTTCATCGACAAGATCCCCTTTGATTTGCTGCTGATGCTGATGGCGCTGATCATGGCGTTTGTGACGCTGTTGATTGTACTGACTTCCGTCGCGGACATCAAGCAAACCAATCTGGTGCTCTGGAACGCGGTCATTCTGCTTCTGGCGTTCATCATCTCGGCGATCATGCTGCTGTTTGTGATCTCATTGGCAACGCGAATCAAATACGGCCATGTTTACCGCAACACGCTGATCTACAAGCTGATTGCCGCGATCCGCAAAAAGAATCCCGGCAAAAAAGACAAAGGCGATTTCAAGGTGCGGTTCATCAGCAAGGTGCTGATCACGATCATCGCCCTTGTTACGTTCGAGGTCCTGCTCACACTCATCTTTCTGTTCCAGTATAAGACCCACCAGAACGGACCGCTTTCCGAATTCAAGTTCACCTACTTTGCGATCGTACAGCTGATTGTCGTCAGCATTATCGGTTCGCTCTTCTATATGATGATCGTCAATATCCACCAACTGCGTGTCAGCAGTAAAAAGCTTGCGGAAGGCAAGCTGGACGAGACCGAGGACGCGGCGGCTGTTCTCTTCGGCGATTTCAAGGAGATCTCGGACGACTTTGTGAGCATCAAGGGCGATATTCTGGAAGCGATGCAGGAAAAGCAGCGCAGCGCCGAAATGCGCAACGAGCTGATCGCCAACATTTCCCACGATATCAAGACGCCGCTGACTTCCATTATCAATTACGCCGATCTTGTCAGCAGCGGCGGCTGCAGCGAAGAGGAACTGCGCAACTACCTCGGCGTCATCAGCCACCAGTCGGAACGGCTGAACGATCTGCTGCAAAGCCTGATCGACGTTTCCAAGCTTTCCACCGGCACGGTGAAGGCGACGTTCGAATCGCTGGATATCGGGCTGTATCTTTCGCAGGTGCTTGAGGAGTTTGCTCCCGCGTTTGCGGAAAAACAGCTGGAGCCGGAAGTCGTGTTCCCGGATCAGTCGCTGCTTGTCCGCTGCGACAGCTCCATGCTGTGGCGCGTCTTCCAGAATCTGCTGCAGAACATCTGCAAATACGCGATGCCGCAGACGCGCGTCTATATGGAAATCGAAAAGCGCGGCGAATACGCGGCGGTCTCGTTCAAGAATACCTCGGCGCAGCGTATTACGCTGAGCGAGGAGGAGCTGATCCAGCGCTTCCGCCGCAACGATAAGGCGCGGACGTCCAGCGGCAACGGACTCGGCATCTCCATCGCGAAACAGTTCACGGAGCTGCAGGAAGGTACTTTTGACCTGCGTGTGGACGGTGACCTGTTCAAAACCGAGCTTTTGTTCCGGCTGTCCGAACCGGCGCCGGAAACGGAAGCGTAAAACAAAAAAACAGACCGGTTTTGCGAAAGCAAAGCCGGTTTTTTACATTCTTAACGTCTTGTTAATACGTTCTTAATGTGATATGAAATTGAATCTTAAGCAGTGTACGGGTATAATCATATCAACAAATCGCGAAGGAGTCGGAAGACCATGAAAACACTTTGGAGATGTATTGCATTGCTTTGTATCGTTCTCACCGTTGCGGGATCCATCGGTATGACTGTTGACGCCGCCACCATCAGCACAGGCGGACGCCAGGTCAGCGGGATCAGAGGCGGGCAGTCGGTCTGCCTGACGACCAACAAGGCGTGGTACACCAGCCTTTCCTGCGGAATCGTCAACACGATCGTGAAAATCACAATCCCCATTGCTTACCGGGACAATTATCGTGAGAGCAAAACGGGCGACACCAAAGCGATCCAACTGACCGTCTATAAAAAAGCGGGCGACCATTGGGTCAAGCAGGACAAGCTTTCCGGCAAGTTCCACTGCAATCCGTATTCCGGCATCCTGACCGAAAATCTGCGGCTCCCCGGCAAGGGCGTCCAGTATAAGATCACCATTACGCCCGAGCGGCAGGGTTCCCTGCACAAGGCGTCCGATATGACCGGCATCAAATTCGAGATCAACTACGGTGTCATCATCGGCGTAAAGTGATATCCTCCCATCACTGCACCGCAGTCCGTCTGTCAGGACGAACTGCGGTGTTTTTTTAAGAAACCTTCATCAAAAACCACCCGACTTTTTTTTCTTTCCGCTTGCTTTGCACAGCGGGATTTGTTATAATGCGATTATAGAATACCTATGGAAAGCAGGCGGGGAATCATGTTGTATAAAAAGAACAAAGAAGCGGTGCTGTCGGACGCGCTGTTTCGCTCTCCTACAGCGGAATACCGCGGCACGCCGTTCTGGGCGTGGAACGGTTACCTCGAAAAAAAGGAACTCGCGCGGCAGATCGGTGTCTTCAAAGAAATGGGGCTCGGCGGCTTTCATATGCATGTCCGCACCGGCCTTGAAAATGAGTATCTGAGCGACGCGTTCATGGATCTTGTCTCGTTCTGCGTGGACAAGGCAAAGGAAAACGAGATGCTCGCCTGGCTGTATGACGAGGATCGCTGGTCCTCGGGCGCGGCGGGCGGCATCGTCACGAAAGACGTCCGCTACCGGGCGCGGCATTTGCTGTTCACGCCCTTTGAAAAGGCTGCCGCGGACGGCGGGACGCTGCTTGCCTGCTACGATATCGTGCTGGACGACGAAGGCTTTCTCTCTTCGTACCGCCGCATCGGCGAAGCGGACGCCGCCGAGGGCAACAAATGGTACGCCTATCTCAAAATCGCGACGCCGGACAGCTGGTTCAACAACCAGACCTATGTCGATACATTGAACGAAGAGGCGATCAAGCGCTTCGTGGAAGTGACGCACGAACGGTACAAAAAGACGGTCGGCAGCGAGTTCGACAAGACCGTGCCCGCGATTTTCACCGACGAGCCGCAGTTCTCGCGCAAACGTCTGCTGAACAATTCGTTTGATCAGATGAACATTGAAATGCCTTGGACCGACCGGGTGCCGGCTTTGTATAAAGAAACCTACGGCGAAGATATCTTTGCGACGCTGCCGGAGCTGTTCTGGGACCTCCCGGACGGCAGAATCTCGCTTGCCCGCTATCGCTATCACGACCTGATCAGCGAGCTGTTTGCCCATTCGTTCGCCGACACCGTCGGCGCGTGGTGCAAAGAGAACAATATCGCGCTGACCGGGCACATGATGGAGGAGCCGTCGCTGCGCAGTCAGACGGCCGCGCTCGGCGAAGCGATGCGGTCCTACCGCGGCTTCGGACTGCCCGGGATCGACATGCTTTGCAACAGCCACGAATTCACCACCGCGAAACAGGCGCAGTCCGCGGCGCACCAGTTCGGCAAAGAGGGCGTACTCTCGGAGCTGTACGGCGTCACGGCGTGGGACTGCGATTTCCGGATCTATAAGCATCAGGGCGACTGGCAGGCCGCGCTCGGCGTGACTGTCCGCGTGCCGCATCTCTCCTGGTACTCTATGAAGGGCGAAGCCAAACGCGACTACCCCGCGTCGATCCACGATCAATCTCCGTGGTATAAAGAGTACCGCGTGATCGAGGACCACTTCGCCCGCGTCAATACGGCGCTGACCCGCGGCAAACCGATCGTGAAGGTCGCCGTGATCCACCCGGTGGAAAGCTTCTGGCTGCATTGGGGGCCGAACGACAAGTCCGCGCTCCTGCGCGAAAGTCTGGACGACCGTTTTTGGAGCGTTACAGACTGGCTGCTTAAGGGCAGTATCGACTTCGACTTTGTTTCGGAGTCGCTGCTTCCGTCGCAGTGCAGGACGCCGGGCGCGCCTTTGCAGGTCGGCGAGATGCAGTATGACGTTGTGATCGTGCCGGGCTGCGAGACGCTGCGCGGGACGACCTGCAAGCTGCTTTCCGCGTTCCGCGACGCGGGTGGAAAGCTCGTCTTCATGGGCGACGCGCCGACGCTTTGCGACGCGGTGCCCTCCGACAAAGGCAAACAGCTTGCCGCGCGCTCGATTCGGATCGACTTCTCCCGCGCTGCGCTGCTGGAATGTCTTGAAGAAAACCGGACCGTGACGGTGCGCCGTGCCGACGGCGCGCTGAGCGACCGCTTTGTTTATCAGCTGCGGCAGGATAATGACTGCCAGTGGCTGTTCCGCGCGAACGCCCAAGAGCCGTTTTGCAAGGACGTGGACGGCGGGCAGGAGATCCAGATCTGTCTGCAGGGAATCTATACACCGGTGGTTTACGATACGCAGACCGGAGATACAGCGCCGATGGAGGCGTTCTACCGCGGCGGGCAGACGATCATCAAAACGAAGCTTTACGGCTATGATTCACTGCTTTTGAAGCTGACGGAAGGTCGGGCGCAGCCCGCACAGGCGGCTGCGGCGCCTGAACTGCCGCTTGCCGTGCTGCCGCAAACGTTTGTCGAATACGAACTGACCGAGCCGAACGTGTTGGTGCTCGATTACGCGCAGTTCAAGCTGGACGATGAACCGATGTTCCGCGGTCCGGAGGAGATTTTGCGCCTCGACAACCTTTGCCGTGCGCAGCTCGGTCTGCCGGGACGCAGCGGCCACATCGTGCAGCCCTATATCACGGGCAAGGTGCCGTCAACGCATCGGCTGACGCTGCGTTTCACCTTCGAAAGCGAGATCGCCGTGACGGGCGCAAAGCTTGCGCTCGAGGACGCTGCGCTGGCAGAGATCACGCTGAACGGCGCCCCGGTTGCAAAAACGCCGGACGGCTTCTTTGTGGACCGCTGTATCGGTACGGTGGCGCTGCCGCCGCTGCAAAAAGGCAAGAACGTGCTGGAGGTTATTCTTCCGTTCGGCAAGGCGTCCAACACAGAAGCGATGTTCATTCTCGGCGCTTTCGGTGTGGACAGCACCGGAAGGGTGGGCAAGCTGACGCCGCTGCCGGACAAACTCGCGTTCGGCGATCTGACGCGGCAGGGCTTCCCGTTCTACGGCGGCTGCGTTAAATACCGCTTCTCCGCGGCTGCGAACGACGGAACGCTGGTGATCCGCGCGTCGGATTACCGCGGCGCGCTGATCAAAGTCCGCGTTGACGGCGACGTGAAGGGCCACATCATTTATCCGCCCTATGTGCTGACGGTCGATGGACTGACGCTGGGTGAACACGCGGTGGAGCTGGAGCTCTTCCTGCATCGCTTCAACACCTTCGGCCCGCTGCACATGGTCAACGAGGCGGCGCACTGGCACGGCCCCAATGCGTGGCGTACCGACGGCGCGGACTGGAGCTATGAATATGTGCTGCGCAAAACCGGCATTCTCGCCGCGCCGTATGTTTCCGCCGCAGAATAAAAAAGTGACGGGCTGCAATGCTTTTGAACTATGTTGTACACAATGGAGAAATATGACATGAAACTGCTTCAATCAACGCTGCAGATCGGGCTGGAACAGCCCTTGAAAATCCTGCACGTCACGGATTCGCACATCGCCCTTGCGGACGAACGCGACAACGAGCGCAAGCATGCACTCGCCCAACGGCTCGGCAGCCCGGACAAGGAACAATATCTGCAAGAGCATCTTGCTTACGGAAGAGAGTACTGCGATTTGATCGTGCATACGGGCGACCTGATCGACTTTACCTCGCAGGCGAATTTCGACTTTGCCAGAGAGGTGCTTGCCGACGAGAAGGTATTCTTCGCCGCGGGCAACCATGAGTTTTCGCAATACGTCGGCGAAGCGTATGAGGATCGCGCCTATAAAATGAACAGCTACAACGAAATGAGGCCGGGTCTCGGCGCGCCGCTCTTCTTCAACGCGCGGACAGTCGGCGGCGTCAATTTCGTTTCGATCGACAACAGCTACCACCAGTTTGAGCCCTGGCAGCTGACGCGGCTCGAAAAAGAGATCGCGAAGGGTTTGCCGGTTATCCTGTGCGTGCACGCGCCGCTGTTTGAAGCGTCGCTGTTCGAGCATCACTGCCAACTGAGAGGCAAAGGCAGCAGCTCCTACCTTGTGGGCTGTGACGAAGATCATCTGCCGGACGATGAATGGCGGGCGATCGAGATCCGCCCGCGCGGCATTACAGCGGAGGCGGTGGACTTCATCAAATCGCAGCCGCTGATCAAAGCGGTGCTTGCCGGGCATATCCACTTCAGCTTTGTCAGTGAGCTGGCGCCCGGTATGACGCAGTTTGTGACCGGCGGCGCCTATGAGGGCATCGCGCGGGAGATCACGATTCTATGAACAGCGCGAAAGCGTGAAAGGAGAACAGAACGATGAAGATCATGAGCTTTAATCTGCTTTGCGGCGGCAAAGGACAGCGGGACTGGCCGAACCGGACGGGGATGGTGCTGGAGACGATCCGCTGCGCCGATCCGGACACGCTCGGCGTGCAGGAGGCGCATTATGACTGGATCAAAACCCTCTGCGCCGGGCTGCCCGACTACGCCTACGTCGGCGTCGGCCGCGACGACGGCAAAACCGCAGGCGAGTTTTCCGCCGTGTTCTATAAGAAAGAGAAATTCACGCTGCTGGACAGCGGTTCCTTCTGGCTCAGCGAAACGCCGGACGTCCCCGGCGTCAAGGGCTGGGACGCCGCCTGTGTGCGGGTCTGCTCCTGGGCGAAGCTGGAAGAGAAGGCGACCGGCAAGCGGTTTGTCCATTTCAATACCCATCTCGACCATGTCGGGCTTGTGGCGATGCAGCAGGGCGCGCTGCTCGTGACCGCAAAGGCGGCGGAGATCTGCCCGGACCTGCCGGCGTTCTTTACCGGCGATTTCAACGTCACGCCGGATTCCGCGCCGTACCGCACCGTGATCGAAGCGGGCTTCGGCGACGCGCGCCATCTTGCCGTCGACAGCGACGACAGCCCGACGTTCCATTGGGAGGTCTTTGTTTCCAAGCGTCCGAAAAAGGAAAACACCGTGATCGATTACTGCTTCGTCAAGGGCGACGTGCAGGTACAGTTTTTCCGCGTGCTGCGGAACGTTTATCCGGGCGATCTGTATCCGTCCGATCATTATCCGGTCCTTGCGACAGTTTCTTTTTGAACAAAGCGGAGAAAAAGACGCGCCATTCTCTTGACGAATCGGCGTCGATGGGGTAAAATTTAGATAAGCATTTTCTTGATCACTGCCGCCGCAACGGCGGCACAAAGAAAGGACAGGAGAACGATGAAGAAGAAAACAAATTTGGACCCGGCAGCTGTGCGCCCGGAAGGCGCGCTGCCCCCGGAGCAGGGAAAAAACGTCACGACCTTTGAGTACATCTGCCTGAGCCTTGCGCGGATCGGCGGTATGTTCGGAACGACCCTCACAGGTACGCTCGCGACCGCGTTTCTGCATGAGTTGTTCTTCGGCCCGGTCGGCGTCGATTCCACGCAGATCGCGAAGATCATGGCGGTCCAGACCACGCTGACAACGGTGCTCGGTATCGTGATCGGTCTTGTCGCCGGTATCATCGTCCAGAAATGGAAGAGCCGCTGGGGCCGTTACCGTCAATGGTACATCATTTGCCTCGTCCCGATCTTCGCGCTGACGGTGCTGTATTTCTACGTGCCGCAGGGCTGGACGGTGCAGCAGATGACGATGTGGCGTTACGGCATCGCGCTTTGCCAGACGATCTTCAACGCGTTCAACAACTTCGGTCAGAATGTGGCGCAGGTGATCTCGCCCAACCCGAAGGAAAAGAAGACCGTCGCCACGATCTGGCAGCTGTCCTATTACATCGGTTACGGCGGCGCCTATCTCGGCACCTTCGTTTACGGTCTGTTCAGCGACAACAAAAACGCGATGTACATGACGCTGGCAATCGTCGCCGCGATCGTGACCGCGTTCGGCAACCTGATGTGCGGTCTGTTCTGCAAGGAGCGTATCGAACTGCCGAAGAAGGAGAAGGTCAAGGTCTCCAAGGCGCTGTTCCAGCTGTTCAAATACCGCAACTACCGCGCCTATCAGTATATCCAGTGGGCGACGGTGCTTGCCGCGCTCGGCAAGTTCTCCACGCTGCTTGCCGCGATCACGGTCGGTTCCTCGAAGAACCTGCTTCTGACGATCCCGACGGCTGCGGGCACCGTGGTCGGCAACGTGCTGACGGCAAAGCTCTCGCAAAAGCATGAGCCGACAAAGCTCCTCAAATTCTGCGGTCCCTATTCCATGATCTCCGCCGGCATCCTCTTTGCCATCTGCTTTGCGGAAGCGAAGATGGGTCTGATGTTCTTCAGCGGATGGAACAGCATCTTCTTCTATGCGTTCTACTTCCTGTTCGGCGTCGGTATCGGTATTCAGGAGCTTTCGACCTCCCACTTCAACGTCGAATACTTCGACTACCTCGAATGGCAGACCGGCGACCGTATGGAAGCGATCCAGGGCATCGTTCCCGGCTGGATCCAGACCGGTCTCAACTACCTCAAGGAACTGGCGATCCCGTTCATCATCGCGTGGGTCGGCTACCAGTCCTCCGCCGAGGGCGACCTTGTCAAGACGATGCAGGCGCAGCCCGGCTATATGAAGACCTGCCTGTGGCTGCTGGCCTTCCTGCTGTTCGGCTACGCGCTGAGCAGCCTGATCCGTGCGATCGTCCTCAAGACGCTGTATAACGTCGAGGGCGAAACCAAGGCGCAGATGTACCGCGAGCTCGAAGAGATGCGTGCCGCGCGCCGCGCCGAGAACCAGGCGATCGCCGCCGAGAACGCATCCGAACCTGAAACCGTATAACGGAGTTCTCTTATGAAACATTACGCGTCCGTCATCATCGGACATATTTCACACGATATCAATATCGACCACGAGGACCATGCTGCCGAACTGCTCGGCGGCGCCGTCCTTTACGCGAGCGCGGCGGCGCACGCCCTCGGCCACAAGGTCGCGGCTGTGACAAAGATCGCGCCGGCCGACCGCGGCCGTCTTGCGGCATTCGCAATTCCGCAGGAGGATCTTTACGTCCGCTTCGGCGAACGCTCGACGACGATCCGCAACAAGTACTACACCGCCGACAAGGAGCGCCGCGACTGCATTTGTCTGTCGCGCGGCACGCCGTTCGCCGTGGACGATATTCCGACGGATCTTGCGGGTGACATCTATCATTTTGCCGGACTGATCTTCGGCGATTACGACGACGCGATGCTGCCCGCCTGTGCCGAAAAGGGCGCCGTTGCCGTAGATGTGCAGGGCTTTCTGCGCCACGCGGATCCTGTGACCGGCAACATGTACTTCGAAGACTGGAAAGCGAAAAAAGAGCTGCTCCCGTACGTCACCTACCTCAAGACGGACGCCGCCGAGGCGGAAATTTTGACGGGAACGAGCGACCGCGCAGAAGCGGCGCGCATCCTCCACAGCTGGGGCGCGAAAGAGATTCTGATCACGCACAACACGGAGGTGCTCGCGTTCGACGGCAAAGAGTTCTGCACCTGCCCGATCAAAGCGCGCAACCTCAGCGGCCGCACGGGCCGCGGCGACACCACCTTCGGGTCCTATCTCTGCGAGCGGCTGGAGCACAGTATGCCGGACGCGCTTTTGACCGCGACGGCGACCGTCTCGCTAAAGATGGAAACCCCGGGCGCGGTCCGCGGGACGCGAGCGGACGTCGAAGATTATATCAACGCGTTTTATCGGTAAAACGCAGTTTCAAAAAGAACAGAGGACAGAACACATGGCGGTGCAGTTCGGCGTCGCAGGCACGGGCGCTGCGGCAATGGAATACTTCCGGTTCGGGACCGGCAAGCGGACGATGGTCATCTTGCCGGGTCTCAGCGTGCAAAGCGTGCTCCCGTTCGCCGGCGCCGTCGCGCAGGCGTACGACGTGCTGACGCGGGACTTCACGGTCTATCTGTTCGAACGGCGGAAGGACCTCCCGCCGACGTACCAAATCGACGACATGGCGCGCGATACCGCCGCGGCGCTCGAAGCACTGGGGCTGCGCGACGTCTGTCTGTTCGGTGCGTCGCAGGGCGGCATGATCGCAATGACGCTTGCGGTTTCTTTCCCGGCGCTCGTCAAAAAGCTGGCGATCGGCTCGACTGCCGCCGACATACAGGAAGCGCAGATGCGCGTGATCATGCGTTGGATCGACCTTGCAAAAGCGCAGGACGGCGTCGGGCTGTATCTCGACTTCGGCAGACATATCTATCCGCCGGAAACCTTCGAAAGCTACCGCGCCGCGCTGACCGCGGCGGGGAAACGCGTGACGGCGGCGGAGTTCGAACGGTTCACGATTCTCGCGGCGGGGACGCAGGGCTTCTCTGTACTTGACCGGCTGGGCGAGATCCGCTGTCCGGTTCTGGCGATCGGCGCGACGGACGACGCCGTGCTCGGCTGCGACGCGACGCGCAGGATCGCGCAGGCGTTCGCCGGACGGCCGGATTTTGAAGTATATTTTTACACGGGCTGCGGACACGCGGCCTACGACACCGCGCCCGATTACAAGGCGCGGCTGCTGCGGTTTTTCCTTGCGGACGAAGCGGAAGACGCGGCGACATAACGACGGGACGAAACGTGCTGTCCGCTGCGGCGGACAGGCGGCGTACCATATATCAAAAACAATACAGGAGGAATCATTATGGCAAAAGCAGCAGGTCTGGACGCTTTCAAGGAGATCCATGAGATCAAAGAGAAACAAAGCGGCAGAAAGATCAAGGTCGGCATCATCGGCACAGGCTGGATCGCAGGCAACCACGCGGAAGAGTATCTGAAGATGGACGACGTGGAGATCGTCGCTCTGGCGGATCTCATCCCCGGCAAAGCGGCGGCGTTCGCCGAAGAGTACGGTCTCGAGAACGCGCGGATCTATGAAAGCGACGTGGCGATGCTCGAAGCGGAAAAGGACCTCGACGGCGTGAGCATCTGTACCTATAACTGCCAGCACGCGCCCTGCGCGATCCATGCGCTCGATGCCGGTATCAACGTGATGCTGGAAAAGCCGTTCACCGTGACGCTCGACGAAGCGATCGAAGTCATGCGCGCCGAAAAGAGAAGTGGCAAGATCCTGACCATCGGGTTCCAGCCGCGTATGAGCGCCAATATGCAGATGATCAAAAAGATCGTACAGTCCGGCGAACTGGGCAAGGTCTATTACATCCAGTCGGGCGGCGGCCGTCGCCGCGGCATCCCGACCCCGTTCGGTACGTCCTTTATTGAAAAAGGTACCGGCGGCATCGGCGCAGTCGGCGACATCGGCACTTATTCCCTCGATATGCTCCTCGGTGCGGTCGGCTATCCGAAGCCGCTGACCGTCTCCGGCTATACCTCCTCCTTCTTCGGCAAGGATCCCGGCTATTATCCCGGTCATCCGGACTACGCCGAAAAGTTCGGCGTGGACGACTTCGCCGCGGGCTTCATCCGCCTCGAGGGCGACATCATCCTCGACTTCCGTATCTCCTGGGCTATGAATATGGACACCCCGGGCGACGCGATCATCCTCGGCACCAAGGGCGGTCTGCGGATCCCGTCGACCGACTGCTGGAACGGCGAATTCGACGCGCCGCTGACCATCTACAAGACCGTCTGCGGCGAGGAAGTCGAATACAAGGTCCCGCTGAAGCCGACGAAGGACCTCTTCTTCGAAAAGCTGCGCTCCTTCGTGGACGCGATCCAGCAGGGCGGCAAGCCGACCGTGCCTTCGAGCGAGATCGTCTTCAATCAGGCGATCATCGACGGCATCGTGCGTTCCGCGGCGCTTGGCAGAGAGATCGCCATCGAGATCCCCGAAGTCTGATTTTGAACGGCGGAAAGGCAGACAGCTATGGCTATGAAATTAGGCATCATTGCGGATCCAGACGTCGAAAGCGCAAAGTGGGTCGCACAAAAGGGACTGCATTATCTCGAGTACTGCTACAACGGCGGCAACGACGTCGGTGTGCTGGAACAGCGCGTCCCCGCGCTCAAACAGGCGTATGCACAGTATGACCTGCACCTCGGGTCGCTCGGCCGCTGGAACGAAAAGAAGATCGATGAGAACGGTGCGATCATTCCGGAAGCGATGGACAACACCAGACGGCTGATCGATATCGCCGCGGAGCTCGGCGCGCCCGTTTTCGTGACCGGCGTCAACTATGTGGACTCGCTGACGTACCTCGACAACCTCAACGCCGCCGTCGCGTTTCTGCGTAAGACGGTGGCCTACGGGAAGGAGAAGGGCGTCAAAGTTGCGGTCTATAACTGCGACTGGTGCAACTACATCCGCAAGCCCGACGTCTGGCGCATCGTGCTTGAGGCCGTGCCGGAGCTCGGCATCAAGTTTGACCCGTCGCACTGCATCAATGTGCATCACGGCGACTATCTCTCTGAGATCCATGAATTCGGCGACCGGATCTACCACTTCCACCTCAAGGGCACACTGAACATCGCCGGAGACCATGTGGACGATCCGCCCGCCGGGCTGGATGCCACCAACTGGGGAGCGGTCCTCGGACTGCTTTATGCCAAACATTACGACGGTATGCTCGCCATCGAGCCGCACTCCGACACCTGGCGCGGAGAACAGGGCGACTGGGGCGTGGATTATACAATCCAATACTTCCAAAAAATGCTTTATAAAGGGTGATTATGATGAAAATTGGTGTACAACTTTATTCGGTGCGCGACGAAATGGAACGCGATTTCGAAGGCACGCTCAAAAGAGTCAAAGATATGGGCTATGATTGCGTCGAGTTCGCCGGCCTGTTCGGCAGATCCGCCGCAGAGGTCAAAGCGCTGTGCGACGCGTACGGCCTGATCCCGATTTCGGCGCACGTGTCGCTCGACGATATGCGCGAAGACCCCTTCGTGCTGCAGACCTACGCCGAGATCGGCTGCAAATACGTCGCGATCCCGTCAATGAACACAAACGACCGTCCGGGACACCCGGGCTTTGAAAAAACGGCGCAGGATATGGCGATCCTCGGCGCGTTTGCAAAGAAGCTCGGCATGAAGCTTGCTTATCACAACCACGACTTTGAATTCGAAAAAGTCGATGGGAAATACGCGCTCGACATCCTCTATGACACCGTCCCGGCCGATCTGCTGCTCGCGCAGCTCGATACCTGCTGGGTCAACGTCGGCGGCGCGGACCCCGTCGCCTATATCCACCAGTACAAGGGCCGCGTCGAGATCCTCCATTTCAAGGATTTTGCCGGCAAAAAGAGCGAAAACATGTACGCGCTGCTTGGTGTGAACGACGGCAAGAAGGAAGCCACCGTCGGCGACTTTGAATACCGTCCGCTCGGACAGGGATTGCAGGATATGCCCGCGATCGTCAAGGCCGCGAAGGAATGCGGCACCGAATGGGCGATCATCGAGATCGACGAGCCGAGTCGCGGCAAGACGTCGATGCAGTGCATCAAAGAGAGCATCGACTATCTCAAGACAATCATCTGAGAGGGGAGAGACGCAAGATGAAACTCGGCGTACTGACCAATATGCTCGGCAGCTGGCCGCTGGAAAAAGCGCTCGCCTATTTCACCTCGCTCGGCATCGAGATGGTGGAGATCGGCGCGGGCGGCTACCCCGGCAAGGACCATGCGGACCCCGCGGTACTGCTGCACAGTGAAACCGAGCTGCAAAAGTTCAAGGATCTGCTGAAAAAGTACAACGTCGAAATCAGCGCGATCAGCTGCCACGGCAACCCGGTCCACCCGAACAAGGACGTCGCGAAGCAGTTCGACTACGAGATGCGGCAGGCGATTCTGCTCGCGGAAAAGCTCGGCGTACACCAGATCAACACGTTTTCCGGCTGCCCGGGCGACTGCCCGAACTCGGAGAACCCGAACTGGGTTACCTGCCCGTGGCCGAACGAATTCGGCGATATCCTCAACTATCAGTGGAACGACGTGCTGCTGCCCTACTGGGCGGACTTCGTTCCGTTTGCCTGCGACCACGGCGTCAATAAGATCGGTTTTGAGCTGCATCCGGGCTTCTGCGTCTATAACACCGAAAGCATGCTGCGTATCCGCAAAGAGATCGGGCCGGAGATCGGCGCGAACCTTGACCCGAGCCATCTGATCTGGCAGGGCATGGAGCCCGTGGCGGTGATCCGCGCGCTCGGCGACGCGATCTTCCACTTCCACGCGAAGGACACGAAGGTCGACAAGTACAACACCGCCGTCAACGGCGTCCTCGACACAAAGCCCTACGGCGACGAGATCCACCGCTCGTGGGTCTTCCGCGCGGTCGGCTACGGCAACGGCGAGCTGTACTGGAAGGAGATCATCAGCAATCTGCGCATGGTCGGCTACGACCACGCGATCTCGATCGAACACGAGGATTCCATCATGAGCCAGCGGGAAGGGCTGGAACGTGCCGTTTCGATGCTCAAACGCTGTCTCATGGGCGAACAGCCCGGCGACATGTGGTGGGTCTGATCTGAAAAAAAGAGGAAGTGGCAGACATGAACGTAATCAGAGTTGTCGTCGTCGGCTACGGCGGCATGGGCAGCTGGCACTGCGACCGCATCCGGTCGATGGAAAAATTTGAGCTCGCGGGCGTCTGGGACATCAACCCCGCAAAGCTGAAGAACGCCAGAGAAGACGGTATTTTCACCTACGGGTCGTTCGAGGAGGTCCTCGCGGACGAAAGCGTGCGGCTGCTGGTGATCGCGACGTGGAACGACGTCCACAAGCCCCTTTGTATCGAAGCGATGCGCCGTGGTAAGAACGTGATCTCCGAAAAGCCCGTTTCGATGAGCCTTTCTGATCTCGACGAGACAATCGCCGTCGCGAAAGAGACCGGCCGGTTGTTCACGGTCCACCAGAACCGCCGCTGGGACGACGACTATCTGACGATGAAAAATATCCGCGACAAGAACCTGCTGGGCAAAGTGTTCCGGATCGAATCGCGGGTCCAGGGTTCACGCGGGATCCCCGGCGACTGGCGGCGGGAAAAGGGCCACGGCGGCGGCATGGTGCTCGACTGGGGCGTCCATCTGCTCGATCAGGCGCTGACGATGAACGATCAGAACCTGCTCGAAAGCGTCTTTGCCCATGTGACCCACGTGACCAACGACGAATGCGACGACGGCTTCTATTGCGAGCTGCTGTTCAAAGACGGCCTGCGCTACTACGTGGAGGTCACGACAAACAACTTCATCACCCTGCCGCGCTGGTACATCCTCGGCGAAAACGGCTCCGCCGTGATCGAAGACTGGGACCTTTCCGGCAAGATGACGCTTGTCCACAACTGGGACAAGATCGATTCCGTTCCGGTCAAGGCGGGTACCGGTATCACGAAAACCATGGCGCCGCGCACGGACGAGACGATCCACGACGAACCGCTGGAACTTGTCCGCGGCAAATGGGAACAGTATTATGACAACATCTATGACGTGCTTGAGCACGGGGCGCAGCAGACCGTCACCTGGCGGCAGATGCGCCGCTGTCTCAAGCTGATCGAGGCGGTTTTTGCCTCGGCCGAAAGCGGCAGCGTTATCCGATTTGACGAAGACGCATAAGAAAGGGGAGGATCCTTTTGAAAACGCTGAAAAAGTCATTTGCAATCATCCTGAGTATATTGTGTCTGCTCGGCACGGTCTTGTTTGCCGCGACCGCAGCAGACGGCGAAGCGGGCTTTACGCCCGTTTTGCGCTTTATAGCGTCCAGTGACACCCATGTCACCGGAGCAGGCGACGTCCGCACACAGCGCATCGCCAAAATGCTTGACAAAGCCTACGCCACCGCGGCACAGGACCCGACCTACAGCGCGCTCGACGCGGTACTCGTGGTCGGCGATCTGACGGAAGACGGCTATCCGGAACAATTTGACGCGTTCAAAAACGCCTTTGACAGCGGTCTGAAGGACGGGACGCAGCTGCTTGCGGTGGTGGCGAAGAACCACGACGGCTACAACCAGAGCCGCAAGGACATCCGTGCGACCTGCAAAGCCATCACCGGGAACGACGCTGATTTCCACGTGGTGGTGAACGGCTTCCACTTCATCGGTGTTTCCGCTTCCGGCAACAAGCTGGAGCACTACGACCTCGGACAGCTCAGCTGGCTGAACAAGCAGATCGCCGCCGCGGTCAAAGACGATCCAAGTAAGCCGGTCTTCGTGATGCACCACGAGCCGACGATCGAAACGACCTACGGCAGTCGTCTGTACGACGGTTGGGGCGTGCCCTGGTTCGGCGCGATCCAGTCAAAGTATCCGCAAGTGGTCGAGATCGCGGGTCATTCCCATTACCCGGTCAACGACCCGCGTTCCGTCTGGCAGGGCGCGTTCACCTCGATCAACACCGGCGCGATCAAGTATGCGGAATTCACCGTCGATTTGCAGCGCACCTATCACCCGGGCGACGCCTATGACACCGCGAACTGCTGGCTGGTCGAAGCCGACGCGCAGGGTAATCTGCGTCTGCGCGGCCTCGATATCAACGAGGGGAAATTTTTGTGCGATTATTACATGAAGAACCCCGCGGATAAAAACAACCGCGACTTTACGCCCGCAAAGCGCAAGGCGCAGGCCAAAGCGCCCGCCTTCGCCGCCGGCGCCGCGCTGACGGTTGAACCGACCGACGGCGGCTGCATCGTCAAGACGCCCGCCGCGCAGTCCACGGACGGCATGCCGGTGGTTCTTTACCGCGTCACCGCCAAAAACGAATACGGCGTGCCGGTCAAAAAGAGCTGGACGCTGCCGCCCTATTACCGCGCTATCGACAAAGACGAGATCACGCTCGAACTGAAGACTCTCGCCGAGGGAACCTACACGATTAGTGTCGTCGCGGAAAACGCCTATGAGCAGCAGTCCGCGCCGCTGGAGACGACCGTGACCGTGGCGGGCAAGAAGGGCATCGACCATTTGCTGGACGTGATCCGGCAGTGGTTCGCCGATCTCAAGGAATACGTTACCCATCTGTTCTGGTAACAAAGCGACCTGCCCTTTGAAAGGAGACGCGCCGTGAACAACAGCTTTTACGATGAGTTTACCATCCTCGAAAACCGCTTTATGAAAGAAAACAGCTTCGTCTCGAAAGAGCCGGAGCAAACGCCCCTGCCGACCTATGAAGCCGAACGCGACAAGCTGCCGCGGCCCGTTTGGGACGGACACGCCGACGCCCTGCGCTGCTACGACAAAACGTGGAAGCTGGCGTTCAGTAATCTGTGCCGCCCGACGCCGGAGACGGGCTTTGTGTCTAATTTCATCGACACCGCCTTCAACGGCTGTATCTTCATGTGGGATTCCTCCTTCATCCTGATGTTCGGCAAGTACGGCGCGCGCTCGTTCGATTTTCAGGCGACGCTCGACAACTTCTATTCCCATCAGTACCGCGACGGTTATATCTGCCGCGAGATCGAGGAGGAGACCGGACGCGACCACTTTACGCGGTTTGACCCCGCGGCGACCGGTCCCGACATTCTCGCGTGGTGCGAATGGGAGTACTATAAAAACTTCGGCGACAAGGAGCGGCTCGCCCGGGTCTTCCCGTGTCTGATGGCGTATCACGACTGGATGCGGGCGAATCATACCTGGCGCGACGGCACCTACTGGTCCAGCGGCTGGGGCTGCGGGATGGACAATCTCCCGCGGCTGCAGGAGGGCTACCACTTCGCGTTCTCCCACGGGCACATGGTCTGGAACGACGCCTGCATGCAGGAGCTGATGAACTGCAAGATACTGACCGATATGGCGACCGTTCTCGGCAGAGAAGCGGACACCGCCGGTTTGCTGGAGGAGCGCGAACACCTGATCCGCGTCGTCAACGACACCCTTTGGGACGACAGGACCGCGTTTTACTATGACCTTTGGAAAAACGGCGAACTGAACTATGTCAAGCACATCGGCGCCTACTGGGCGCTGCTTGCCGAGATCGTCCCCGCCGAGCGGGCGGCGCGGTTCATCGCGCACCTGACAAGAGAAGAAGAGTTCGCGACGCCGTGCCCGGTGCCGGCGCTGTCCGCCGACCACCCGCAGTTCCAGGCGATCGGCGACTACTGGAACGGCGGCGTCTGGGCGCCGACGAACTATATGGTGCTGACCGGGCTCGATCGCTACAAGCAGTTCGGGCTTTCTCACAAAATCGCGAGAAAGTACCACGACTATGTCGTTTCGGTGTTCAACGACACCGATACCGTCTTCGAAAACTACGCCCCGCTGCCGGACGAAACGACCGGCAAACCGCGGAAGGGAGATCCTGCCCGCGCCGATTTCGTCGGATGGACGGGACTTGCACCGATCAGCGTGCTGTTTGAATTCGTCTTCGGCATCAAGCCGGACGCGCAGCATAACGCAATCGACTGGCACATCAACCTGACGGAGCGCCACGGCGTCGAGCGCTACCCCTTCGGTAAGGACGCGACGCTGACGCTGCTTTGTGCCGCACGCAGCAGCGAACAGGACGAGCCGCAGGTGACAATCACGTCCGACCGTCCCGTGAGAGTCACGGTCTATTGGGACAACGATACCAAGTCAAAAACCGTTGCATGCAATGGAGCAACAGAATAATACTGCGGGTATAGAGAGGTGTTTTTATGTACGACGAAAAGCTGAAAAACCGCATCTACGAGAAGCTGAATAACGCGCTGAAGATCTATGAACAACTGGTCTATCAGCCGGTGGGTGAACTGGCTCACACAGAGGGCTTCTTCACAACGGAGCATCTGCGCTCTGTCCCGGAAAGCGGCTTTAAGCCGATTGCGCCGGGGACCGACTGGGGCAAAGAATGGGAGAACCTCTGGGTCAAAGGCGACTTCACCGTGCCCGCCGATCTGGACGGGCAGACGCTCTATGTGTTGTCCGATTGCGGCGGCAACGAGCAGCTGTTTTTCTTGAACGGCGCGCCGAAGGGCATCTTCAACACGAAGAACCGCGACTTTGTCGGCGGTCACCACGCGGCGCAGTATCTCGGCGAATTCAAAGCCGGCGACACGCTGGATCTCGCGTTCGAATGCTACGCCGGACACTATGACCCGAACACCGACCCCTATGATTACTACTTTGCGCCGGACCCGCGTCAGACCTTCCGCCACACCTTTAACGGCGCGCAGATCTGCACGCGCAACGAAGAGATCTTCACGATGATCTTCGACGTCCGCGAGCTGTTGAACGCGGCACGGCGTTTGCCGGACAACAACTTCGTTTCGGCGCGCGCGAAGAAGGCGCTCGAGAGGATCAACGACGTGCTCGTGCTGTATCCGAAGGATGCTTCCGACGAAAAAATCATGGAAGGCGTGCGCAATGCGCTCGCGATCTCGCGTCCGTTCTTTTCCGGCGGCAACAGCCGCGTCTTCGGCCGCGTCGGGATCCTCGGTCACAGCCACATGGATACCGCCTGGCTCTGGCCGGTGTCGGAAACGGTACGCAAATGTGCGCGCACCTACGCCAACGCGCTGCGATTGATGGAGCAGTACCCGAGCTATAAGTTCATCCAGTCCTCCGCGCTGCACTGCGAATGGATGAAGGACTATTATCCGACGATTTTCAAAGAGATGCAGCAACGTGTCAAAGAGGGACGCTACGAGCCGAACGGCGGCGTTTATGTCGAATGCGACTGCAACATCACGTCGGGCGAGCTGATGGCGCGGCAGTTCCTCAAGGGACAGCAGTTCACGCGCGAAAACTTCGGCTATACCGCCGACAGCTTCTGGCTGCCGGATACCTTCGGCTACAACGCGAACATTCCGCAGATCATGCGCGGCAGCGAAGTCAAGTACTTCTATACGACGAAGATCTTCTGGAACGAACTGAACGACTTCCCGTTCCACAGCTTCGTCTGGAAGGGCCTCGACGGCAGCGAGGTGATCACCCACTTCAACCGCACCCACTGCTGGCCCGACGTCAACGACTGCGCCGCCTGCGTCCGCGATCTGCCCAAAAAGGAGACGACGGACCTGCGGCTGCTTGCCTACGGCTTCGGCGACGGCGGCGGCGGCCCGACGCCCGGGATGATCGAGACCTCCCTGCGCGCGTCCAATATGGAAGGCATGCCCGAGGTCGAGAGCATGACGATCAGCGATTTCGGCAAGGAGCTGGAAGCGCAGAAGGATGATCTGCCCGTCTATGACGACGAGCTGTATCTCGAGCTGCACCGCGGCACGCTGACGCAGATGCACGATATCAAACGCATGAACCGCAAGGCGGAATACGCTTTGCGCGATATGGAATATTTCAACGTCCTTTCTGGCGAAAAACGCAACGAAAACAGCGACCGCTGGCTGAAGACGCTGCTGAAAAACCAGTTCCACGACATTCTTCCCGACACCTGCATTCAGCCGGTGTACGAGGTTTACCGCAAGGAGATGGGCGAACTGCTCGAAAGCTACAAAAAGACCGCGCTGGGCTACGCGTCGTCTCTGACCGACGGCAGCGGCGACTATACGCTGTTCAACACGCTTTCATTCGAGCGAAACGACCCGGTCGTACTCGACGCGGCGGGCTACGCGAAGGACTACCCCTCGCAGCGCTACACCGACCTCAACGGCAGCGAAAAGCTGGTTGTCGGCGGCCTGCGTCTGCCGGGCTTCGGCAGCAAGACGCTTGCGCTGTGCGACGCGCCGCAGAAAGGTGTTTCGCCGTTCCGCTATGATGGCAAGACGCTTGAAACGCCGTTTGCGACGATCGTCTTCGGCGACGACGGCTATATCGCTTCGCTCGTTGACAAAGCCTCCGGACGCGAACTGCGCAAAGAAGGCGGCGCGCCCCTCGGCGTACTGCTCTTCGGCGAAGACGTGCCCCTTGTCTGGGACAACTGGGACGTCGAGCGCGACATCATTGAAAAGCTGAAGCCGGTCGAAGGCTTCGACGGCAGAGACGTCGTCACTGACGGCGCGGTGGAGATCCGCCTGCGCAGCCGCTTCACGCTCGAAAACGGCACAACGGTGACGCAGGACATGGTCTGCTACGCCGACATGCCGCGGATCGACTTCCATACGATCGTCGATTGGAACAGCCCACACCGCCTTTTAAAGGTCGGGTTCAATCTCGATATCGCCGCGACGAAGGCGAAGAGCGAGA
>JAEEGF011154382.1_pt1 | contig 22956 bp, 21 predicted proteins | sample 9134171 | NCBI WGS metagenome assembly JAEEGF01 (sample SAMN16246542, study PRJNA631951) | gut metagenome | biome: gut microbiome; feature: rumen; material: AP-attached | host: Bos | place: Iran: Karaj | collected 2018-10
AAAGAAGTAGTAACTAAAAAAATTCTTGGAGGAATTAAATGAAAAAAATTATAAGCGCTCTTACTTTAGGCGCAATGATTGCAGGCGCAGCTTTTGCAGATGTTTCAATCAACTTGAACTTCCGTCAGCGCGCTAACCTCTACACTACAACTGGTGGAGAAGGTTTAAAAGCCACAAAGACAGCCCTCTTTACAGATGCATATTCTGGAAGTGGTTCTGATAACCTCGCAATTTCTCTTTCTGGAGACATTGTTGCATTTGATATGCAGCTTGTAACAGACGCTGCTACAACTACTGCATGGCGTTCAAAGAAATTCGCTGCTACAGTATTCCTTGGACCAGTTGAATTGTTCGGCGGTCTCTATGCTGATGGTAAATTGAACGGTGCTTACCGTACAAAGACAGACGTAGATGCTGGTAACCTTGAAGGTATGGACTTTGAATTCAAAAAACTCGGTTCTGCTTTCGGTGCATCTCCTTCATTCTTCGCAGACAACCTGGTACAGCCAGTTAACGGAAAGGGTGAATCATATGCCCTTGGTGGTACATACAAACTCGGTCTTGACAACGGTGCTGTAAACTTCAACGCTGCTTATGTAACAAACGGTTTGTCTGACGAAACATCTTCACCTGCTTCTGGATCACTTCAGGGACACGGATTTGCTTTCATCGCTGATGGACGTATGGACGGTCTCGGACAGGCAGAACTCGTATTCAAATACGGTCAGTCTTCACTCAAAAACGAAGATGGAGATGCTAATGTTCCAGCTATGGCATTTGGTCTTTATGCACAGCCATCAATTACAAGAGCACTCATCCTTACTGTTGGTGGTGCAGGATCAGTTGTTGACGGTACATTCACAGACTACTCTGTAGACCTCCGCGCTCGCTATCAGGTTATTCCTAAAAAACTTTCTGTATCATCATTCCACAGCTACTCTGCTTTGACAGACGATGGTGTAGGCATTGTAAGCCCTAAATCAACAAAGGGTCTTGCTGACGCTTCTGCTGTAACAAACGGTAAATGTGGTGGTACACAGATTACCCGTAACCAGATTTTGTCTAACAACTTGATGGTTCGCTACAATGTTAACGATACATTCTCTGTATACGGTATCGTTGCAGACATGATCGGTATGGGCGACAGCGTTAAGACTAAAGTTGATGACGCAATCGTTCAGCTCCGTGCTTCTGCTTGGACACAGTTCTATGCAGACAAAAACAACTCAGTTGCTATTGGTCTCGTATACTCTTCTCACAACTTCACAGATGCTAACGACGCTAAAGCAGTTAACATGATTGCTATCCCAGTTATCTTCCGTGTTAAGATGTAATTAGACTTGATCTAGTTAAAAGAGCGGCTCGTAAGGGCCGCTCTTTTTTTTGGTTAAACGTAACTCTTTATAAAAAACCTTGTTTCATATAATATATGGATATGAAAAAATATTTATTAGTTTTAATCAGTGCTTTGAGTGCTGTTTTTATTGGATGTTCAAGTACAAAAGTGATTAACATTGCTGATTTGTCGCCGGTTGCGATTGTTAACGTTGCTGCAAATCAGACACTGCCTTATTATTCGGATGAAACCCGGGAAGACGAATACGGTGACGATGAAGGCGTATTAACAGTTACTGTTAATAAATTTCTTGCAAAAGAAAATCCGGAATTTTTAACAAGGCTAGACCGTGTAGATTACGCCGACGAAGTTCTCGCAAAAACCCTTGTAGAAATAGGCGGCTGTGAAGTAGTTGATAAAGACAAGGTTATCGACAGCGATACATATAAATCTCTGGGAAACAGTCCGCTCGCTTTGCTTGACACACGGTGCCGCGCAATCGACTATAAAGTTTTTTATGATATCAACGGTAAAAAAGCCCGTCTTCTGGAACAGGAAATCGGAGCTAAAAGTCTTGTTCTTCTTGAATTCAAGTTTAATAAAATGATTATGAAAGGAAGCAAATTGAGCGGCCGTGTTGGCGGCAGGGCTCAAATGAATGCCAAAGTATACGATGATAAAGGTAAATTGATAATCGATAGAGATTACCTTTCTACTTCTTTTGATACAATTGAAATTTCAAAACTCAATTACGACAGGGACGCTCTTGTAGAACTGTTCCCGCCGTTAATTGAAAATCTGATTAATCAGTTTGTTCTGGATTGTGTTAATTAGAAGAAATCCATTCAACTGCGAACATGCTGATTAATGTTTTGGAAAGTTCACTGTACAAAGCAACAAGTTCAGCGTGGTCGTAACCGCGGCCTCTAACTTTGATACGCTCAGCACCGTCTGCAGCGTATTTTTTTTCTGCAATTTTATTTCCCTGTCTGTCTAGCATTGTAACTTTAAGTTCGCCGTACGGTGCAATCTCTCCGTATGTGCGGTTACCCTGCATTACCTTTTTGTTGAACTGGAATGAAAGAATAAAGCCGCAATCAGCATTTACTTCCTTTAAAACTTCGCGGCAGTTGAATTTACTGATCTGGCTTAAGTTATGATAGTCACTTGCGGCAGTTGATGACTGCAATATTTTTAAAACTCCGCCACCAATCATTTTATATTTTTTTGAATTAACTACAGTGTCTTTGTCCAGAATCTGTATTCCTGCAATTTCTGTCATAATGTCATGAAAAGCGGCTTCTGCATCATCAAGACGTTCCTGTGCAGTGTTGAATTCAGGGTCGATATTGCCGGTCATATTGTGAAGAGCCTGAGTTAATATGCCTTCTCCGGTATTTTCTTTTTTACCGTCAGTTTCTGAAGCACCTTTAGAAACATACCATGGGAGGGCAGAATTCGAACGGACAGAAAAAATTGCTCCGGTTTTGTACGGAGTAAAATCGACTTTGTTAGAAGAACATCCTGTCATAAACAAAACAGGAAGGGCGATAAGAAGTGTTAAAATCTTTTTCATGTCAAAATTATACCCAAAAAATCCAAATATAAAAAGTCTTTCAGATGAGGTAAGATCGTCTTCATATATCTTTTAGCCAAGGGTACTCCTGCAAAAATTACGAGGAAAGAAACCGGTATTTATTGAAATGACTGGAATAACAAAAGTTAAAATTGAGAATTCAACTAAAAAGGGATATAATAATTGAATATGCAGGAGATGTTTGTATGAAAGAAACTTTTGATTTTACAATTGATCAGCTTGGACCCTGTAAGGTTCGTTCCCCTATTGAACTTTCAACAAAGCATGGAGATTTTAGGGCAAATTATGTAAGAGACGATTCTTATGTTCGTAATAAGGTAAATGTATTTGCCGATGAACCACCTTCGGACGGTTTGGATAAATCTAATCTTATGCAGAAGGCAGGTCCCCGTGAGTATATTTATTTTAATCCGGCTCATGTAACTGCAGGTATCTGCACATGCGGCGGCCTTTGTCCTGGCCTTAACGATGTAATTCGTGCGGTTGTACGCTGTCTTTATTACCGTTACGGCGTAAAAAAAATCCGTGGATTCAGATTTGGTTTTAAGGGATTTTTTCCGGAAAGCGGATTTGACACAATCGACCTAACCCCTGCAAACGTAGATGATATTCATAAAATCGGCGGTTCCTTCCTTGGAACAAGCCGTGGCGGCGGAAACCGTGTAAGCGACATTGTTGACTCTGTTGAATCTTTGAATATCAATATGCTCTTTATAATCGGCGGTGACGGAACTCAGCGCGGTTCCCTCGACATTGCCAACGAAATTGAACGACGCGGTCTCAAAGTAGCCGTTGTCGGAATTCCAAAAACTGTTGATAACGACCTTTTGTTTATCGACCGCTCATTCGGTTTTGAAACTGCCGTTCAGCGTGCTACAGAAGCAGTTGCATCAATCCACATGGAAGCATTCAGTCAGATTAACGGTATCGGCCTTGTAAAACTCATGGGACGCGAATCCGGCTTTATTGCAACCGCAACTGCATTATCCAGCCACGAAACAAACTTCTGTCTGATTCCGGAAGTTCCATTTGAACTTGACGGACCTAATGGATTTTTAGCTCATCTTGAAAAACGAATTCTTGAACGACACCACGCAGTAATCGTAGTTGCTGAAGGAGCCGGCCAGGAATTATTCAAGGATACAAACGAAACTGATGCCAGCGGTAACAAAAAACTCGGCGATATCGGTGTTTACCTGCGCGACAAAATCATCAACTACTTTAAAATCAAGGGAATTCACATTAACCTCAAATACGTAGATCCGAGTTACCAGATTCGTTCTTCTGTAACTACAGCAAATGACTCGATTTACTGCGAACGTCTCGGAAGTTATGCTGTTCACGCGGCTATGGCAGGAAAGACAAAGATGGTTGTAGGCCTGGTTAACGGAAAGTATGTTCACATTCCGATCGAAATGGTAACAAAACGCCGTAACTTTGTTGATCCGGAAGGTGCTTTGTGGCGCGATGCCCTCGATGCAACACGTCAGCCGATTCTTATGGTTAACAACCTTGCAACTGTAGCGGACAAATATAAAAAAGAAGAATAGTTCAGCTGTTCAACAATATCCCGCGGGCTTTTGGAGGCTTGCGGGATTTTTTTTTGCATAAAAAAAAGCGTGCCCTTAAGACACGCTTTGTTTCTATAAAAATATTAGAGCTTATCGATAAGCATTGAACACTTGCCAGATGGAATTGGAAGTGTCTTTTTCTTCTGGTCAAGAATGTTGATTGTAAAGTAGTAAAGCTTTTCGCTTTCCATCTGGATTTCCCAGCCGCGGGCACTCTTGTTGCTCAAAATTGTAATAAGGTTGCGTTTGAGCGAGAGCTTTTCGATACCCATGATTTCGAGGTTTGGAATAATCCAGTCTACAGTCTTTCGCGGCAGAGAAATTGAAAGACCGATAACGTTTTCGATCATTAATGCGATTGTAGACAAACCTGCGGCCTGGAGATAGCGTACTTTCGGAAAGTTCGGGTCTTTGGCCATTGTAGATTTGCCTTCTTTGCAAGGTTTATATGCTTCGTAAATATCGCCTTTCTTGCCGTCAACCGGCTGGAGGCCTTCGAGAATAAAGTACAGGTGGCGGATTGCGCATTCACGTGCAAGGTCATAACGCTGGTACTTTTCGAGACCCTTGATAACCATAAAGTTGAATGCAGGATAAACCGAACCTCTGAAGCCTTCGCCTTCCTGGTTAAAATCAGGGCTGTCGGCACTCAAAGTAGGGAACGGATGGTCTGTTCCGAAGGTCTTTGGGTTGGAAAGATGTTCAATTAAAGCATCTGCCTTGTCGGCGTTCGGGATTTCTGCCAGAAGCGGCCAGAAACCTGCGATTGTTTTTTGGGCAAGACGGTTTTCGTCCTTGTCCAGGTCGTGATAAAAGCCTGTTTCGCTGTCCCACATCATTGAATTGATACGGGTTTTGAGCGAGAAGTATGCTTTTTTGTATTTAAAACTTAATTCTTTGTCGTTGAGAATATCACCGAGGGCGCTCATATGGGCGCAGTTGATTGCCATAGCCGAGTTAAAATCTACCGGATAAAAGCAGTCCTTGCGCGGTGAATTTGACATTGTACTTGCGGCAACCGGAGCGTTGTAAAGTCCGTTCGGCTGTTTGTATGTGCTGTCTACCCAGTTCATGTAGTTCTGGAGAACAGGCATTATGTCCTTGATTCGGCGCTTGTTTGCAGATTTATGATACAGGTTGAATTCCGCCCATGCGAACAGAGGAAGGCCGACACCTTCAGGGTTTGAAGAAGTTTTTACTGCTTCGCCTGTTTTAATATCGTACTTCCAGCGGATTGCTCCACTTTCTTCCTGTTTGCTGTAAAAATAATCGAGATTCTGGTTTGCAGGATAGTTTCGGTTTGAATATACGAGGAAGAATGAGGAAAAGATGGATTCAAATTGGTCGATTACAAGCTTTTTGCCTTCATCTTCAGGGAAAATAAAATATCCGTCATTTGAAACTTCGCCGGTTTTGGCATCTATCCAGAAGTTAGATAACCATGCCCAAGTCTTATCGTAAATGTCTACAAAATCCTGATCGTAAAAATGGATTTTTGGAAAATCGCGTTTGTTCACAGTTGCTCCTAACTTCTTTGTCAAAATTTATGACTTAATCAAGTTCTTTATTATAGCATAAAAATTTAAAATATGGTTAAAAAAAATGAAAAAAATTTTAAATTTTTAGTTTTTTCCTCTTGACTAGACTTTTTAGAAATAATGTCCGGTCATGAGGATTAAGAAGCAGGCGTTAAGTCTTCTTCGGCGGGCTCGTTTTCTTCTGTTGAAGTTTCTGCCGGAGTTTCAGAAGGGGCCGGGCTTGATTCAACAGCAGGAGTTTCGGCCGGTGCCGGGGTTGTAACTGCCGGAACGTTCTTTCTGAAGAAGAGACGAATCTTTTCGTTGGAAACCTTGTGACGGGATTTTAAGAAGAGTGTATGTGTTTTTTCGTCGTATGCGTAACCTGAAGAGTTGTATGACTCAAAGCGCGGGTCTGTGTGGAACGAAAGACCGTAAATTTCAATTCCGCTGAACGGCTTTATGCCCTTGAGAATGATGTAATGTGACTCACCCTGTTTAAAGGAAACGGTGATATTTGCTTCCTGGAGTTCTGTGTTTTCTGTGTAAGAAATATTTGAAGCACAGGTCCATGCCCATACATTTTCTGTGTCGTTCTGGTAAATAAGCTGTGAGTGAGGGTAGTAAGAGTTTGCCGGAACGAGCAGCGGATAAAGTTCGGCCATTGTCCTGAGGTCGGCCTCAGATGAATTCAACATTGCGGTATTGATAAGCATGTATCCGCCTGAACAATAATCATTGTTGGAAACGAGTTTGCCGAATTCAATCAAAGCACGGCCGGTTTCTACAGTCTGGAGCAGACCCGGAACTTCGCCGTTCTTTGTAAGTGTTAGCGAGTCGGAACTGATTGAACAGTTGTTTGCAATTACATCGATACATTTGTCTGTGGCGCCGCTCAAAACCGACGCATACAGAGAGTTGTGCTTTGCGAGCTTGAGGTAAACTTTGAGAATACCTGTTGCCTGTGCGATGGTCGGTTCAAATGACCCCAGGGAAAGTGGAAGTTCAAGAAGTTTCTGGATTGAATCCGACTTCTGGCTTCTCAAAATATAATCTTCAAGATAATCTGTTGCAAAAACGTCGAGGCTCTGGGCGGTAACTGCGTTGTTTATCATTTCTGCAAAGTTGTCGTTTGCCATTGTAAGGCTCGGGTTCATTGCAACAAGAGAGTTAAAGTAAGGAGCCGAGAAGTATGTGCGGCGGCTTCCTTTTTTGAATGAATCAGGAACTGCTTCGACTGCCTGTGTGTAGCGGGACTGGCTTGCAGATTCTGCTACGTATGCGGTAACGGCATTTTCTGTGATTGCAGAAGCGTCAGCAAGGGCGGCTTCTGTTGCGGCAAGAAGATCTGCGCGGTATTTTTTGACGGTCTGTTCAAAGGTTTCTGCAGTTGCATTAACCGAGTCTGCAGGAATTGAAGCAAAGGTAAATGCCTTTGAAGAGTCATAGCGGTTATATGAAGCAATATTTGAAGTCGGCGTAAAGTTGATTGTCGTATCTTCTATCTGGGCCGCAGACATTGTGTAGGAAATATTTTTTGAACTGAAAAGCTGTCTTGTGCGGCTGCGGTCTGTAACTGAATAGCCTGAAACAGGTTTGTAATACAGGGAAAGCAGGCGGGTTCCCTTAGGGAGCTGCGCATTAATGGAAAGGGATGCTTTTGAAGAAGTATCACTCACGCTGAACACAAGGCTTGTATCAAATGTAAAATTGAATTTAAAACTCTGCGCGTTAGGCTGCTCCCACGAAAGAAGTGCCAGAGGCTTTGGAGTTGTGTCTCCGCTGAGCATGAGCTGCAGCGGATGAACATCGTCAGCGGTAAAGCTGATTCCTTTAAAAGAGACCTGAAGGCTGTTTTTGAGCGAAAGGTTGCCTTCTGTGTCCTGTGTATTTGCCAAAGATACGCGTAATTGACCAATATTGCGTAAAATTACAGATTCGTTTCTAAATTGGAGAACAAATATTCCGATAATAATAATGCTATAAAGGACTGTAAGTCCCATTGCTTTTCTGACTGGGTGTTTAAACATTTGTATTAGTTTAGCTAATGACGGCGACAAATTCAATGAGGATAAAAATGAAAAACGTATTTCAAAAGAAAAATCTGATAATTCTGGCAGTTGTGGTATTTATCGCAGCTGTGAGCGCTCCGGTGGTTTTTGCGCAGACAACAGAGGCCGGAATCCGCTTTGTGAGCCAGTTGAGCAGAGAATTGAATTCAGGAAGTATTTCGGGGGCACTGACCCTGTTTGATTCAATTCCGGACGAATTGAAGGATGACACCGACATGATGGTGTTAAAAAGTTCTCTTCTGCTTTCTGCTGGACGCAATAAAGAAGCGGATGAACTTGCATCGGGCCTTCTCCTGAAAGAGCCTAAAAACCTTGATGTTCTTGAATTGAATATGATGATTGCAAAACAAAAGGGTGACAAGGCAAAAAAATCTACCCTCATCAGGCAGATTGTAACTCTGGACCCGAACAATGTTGCGGCAAATATTGAAAGGGCAGACGAACAGGCGCTCAAAAAGAACTGGCGCAACGCCCGTGATTATTACAAAAAAGCTCTGGCAAAAGACGGCGAAAACACTGAGGCACTTTTTGGCTACGGAAAAATGTGCTACTACATGGAAAAAGATGACGACGCAAAAGAAGCGTTCAATAAATTAATTCAACTTGAACCTCTCAATCCGCAGGCTAATGCTTACCTGGCAAAGTATGCGGCAGAAAGCAGCCAGTACCGCAAGGCTGTTGAATATGTTGAAAAGGCAATTAAATACGACCCGACAAACACGGACTTTTACTTTGACCTTGGAACTTACAGACGCTTTACAGGCGATTACAAGGGCGCAGAAGAAGCCTGGAAAAAGGCAGTCAGCCTTGAACCTGATTACTTTCTGGGCTACGCGTATCTTGCAGGCCTTTACGACGAAGAAAACCGCACGGATCTTGCGCTTGAATATTACAGAAAGGTTATAGAAAAAAATCCAAAATACTATTACGCATACGAAAGCCTCGGAATGTTTGCCTGGGGAAAGGGCAACTGGGAAGAAGCTCAGGGCGCCTTTGAAAAGGCAAGAAGCCAGAATCCGGACAGCCTTTCTTACATTCTGATGATTGCGGCCTGCCAGTACAAGCAGAATAAAGTTCAGGATGCAAGAAAATTCCTGGAACTTGTCATGAAAAAAATCAGTGTCGAAGACCGCAAAAAGATGGAATACAAAATGATCCGCATGTACCACGACAAGGGCGGTGACGCTGAAGTAGCACTTGGAGTTACAAAAGAAACAAACCGCACTAAAAAAGGCCGTTATTTGTATTATCTGGCACTCTATTATGAACTGATAAATAAAGACAATCTTGCTCATAAATATTATACTGAAGTCGCTGGAATGCAGAGCCCGATGTTCTTTGAATACAGAATGGCCCAGTGGAAAGTCCAGTAGAAATTCAATAATAAACAAGAGTAAATAATGAGTCAGACAGAAAGAGTTTTAGAATATAACGGAAGACAGTTCATTTTGATCGGAACTGCACATATTTCAAAAGAAAGCTGCGAAGAAGTAAAACAGAATATAATCGAAAAACAGCCTGATTGCGTTGCAATTGAACTCGACGCAGACAGATATAAATCACTCAACGACCCGGAAAGCTGGCGTAACCTTGATATCATAAAAGTTCTCAAAAAGAAGCAGGGCTTTTTACTTCTGGCAAATCTTGTACTGTCAAGTTTTCAGAAGAGAATGGGTTCAAACGTGGGTGTAAAGCCGGGCGACGAAATGCGTGCGGCAGATGCAACGGCAAAAGAACTCAACATCCCGTGCGAGCTTGTGGACAGACCGATTCAGACGACACTGCGCCGCGCATGGTCAGAAAACTCTTTCTGGGGTAAATGCAAGCTTTTGTCGGCTCTCCTGGCAAGCGCTTTTGGCAAGGAAGAAAAAGTTTCTGACGCAGAAATTGAAAACCTCAAAAACCGCAGCGAAATGGACAAAATGATGTCTGAGCTTGCTGATTATATGCCGGCTGTCAAACGCGTTCTGATTGATGAACGTGACCGCTATCTTGCAAGCCACATCTGGACTGCAAAGGGCAATAAAGTTCTTGCGGTGCTGGGGGCAGGCCATTTGCCCGGTGTAGAAAAAAATCTTGAACTTCTGGCATCCGGAAAACTTTCTGCGGATACAAGCGATATTGAAAAAATACCACCAAAGACAGCATTTGCTAAAATTGCAGGCTGGATTATTCCTGCACTAATTATCGGCGCAATCGTTGCCGGCTTTGTTTTTGGCGGCATGCAGAAAGGAAAGGATATGGTCGGCACATGGGTTATCTGGAACGGCGCCCTTGCCGGCATTGGAACCCTGCTTGCACTCGGTCATCCGCTTTCGATTCTTGTGGCTGTTGTGGGAGCTCCGCTTACATCGCTCTGTCCTTTTGTCGGGGTCGGAATTTTTACCGGAATTACACAGGCAAGTATCTGTAAGCCAAAGGTATGTGACCTGGAAACTCTGGTTGACGATGTTTCGTCGGTTAAAACTTTTTATAAAAATCGAATTTTACGCGTTCTGCTCGTGTTCATTTTGTCATCACTTGGAAGTTCGATCGGAACTTTTGCCGCAGGCGCAAACTATATAAGCGTTTTGACAAGTCTTGGGGCATAAAATCCAGAAAGCGCCCGATTTGACCGTCATTCCGGGCGCAGCGTCCTCCAATTCTTAGAAAACTCTTAACTAAAACTGAGCAAAAGTTAAAGCCTTTTTAAGAAAAAATGTTTATAGTTTTTTTATGATGATTTTTAAAAGACGCAGAATTCAATCCTGTGCAAAATCAAAAGCTTTATTTTTACTCTCACTTTTAATTACGGCGGGCACTCTTTTTGCAGAAGATGCCCAAAAACTGGACAATCTTCTTGCAGGATATCTCAAAAACGATCTTGAACTGCAAAAATGTGTTCTTACTGCCCAGTCAAAGCAGATAGCCCTTAATTCAAGTAAGATTCAAAACGGCATCAGTGTTGAATTATCAACCGGCCAGATGCAGATTCAGTCGAGTGCCGATAAAACTAAAATCTCTGTTAAGCCGCAGGCAACTGTGAGCGTTCCAAAGGCAAACGGCCTTGAACTTACCGCAAGCGTTCCTGTAACTGTGGAAGACGGCCAGAAATCTGTTTCCAACGGCTCGATTGGTCTGAGCGCAGAAATTATCGGTTCAAGCAGGGACAAGGCAAAACTTTCTGAAATCCAGGCCGAGCGCGCACTGACCCAGGCCGAACGCGCCGTGCGTGACCGGGCATTGACTGCAGAAAAAGAATTTTACGAAGAACTTAAAACCCTTTACAACTATGCAATTAAAATCTCAAGCTTAAAAAATGATTTGTATGATGACCAGCTGGACCTTAAGGTTCTGGAAACCCAGGGTTACAGCAAAACATCTGCCAAGTACAGACAGGCCTACCTGCAGGTTCAGAGCGATGAGCGGGACATCATGGAACAGCAGCGTATTTTTGAACGTCAGACTGCGGTTTTTGCCAAAAAATGCGGTTTTGAATACAGCCGCGGAAGTTCATATGGCGGAAAAACCGGCGACTCAAACCAGGACGGCGAAATCGCATACACTTCTTCGATGGAATTTTTGCCATCTTCAATTCCGGAAGTTTCTGAAGTAAACATCTTTGACTTTGACAGCAGTACATATTCAAAAATTGAAAGTGCCAGCTGGGACAAATATATTGGAAACCTCCAGCGCAAATCAAATTCTGATTCATATTTAAAGGCCGGAGTCGGATATATTATCAACAACGATTTTCTTGCAGATGACAATTCAAGTTCAAAATCGGACAGCGTTGAAGGCACTTTAAGCTGGAACTGGGGCGGCTTGACAGCGAGTGCGGGCGTGGGCCTTCCGACGGGCTCATCGATTGCCGGTGACAATTCAATCGATACAATCAGCAAAACTTTTAACCCGTATTACACCCTGAGTTTTGCAATCAATCCGGGCGATTTTTTAGTGAGCAAAAACGACAGGGAGCAGGATAAGATAGATTCAAAAATTGAAGATATTGCCCTCAAAAGCGCACAGGATGACTGGGAAACAGAAATTCTTGAACGCACAAATGAATATCACGATTTAAAGTGGGCTCAAAATTCTTACGCCGAAGAATACAAACTCTACACCCAGCTCGAAAGCGACATGAAAAAATGGCTCGCCCAGGGAAACGTAACCGAAAGTGATTACCTCGACGCCCTGAACAACAAAGAAAAAGCAAGATTGAACATCATGATTAATTCAATCGAACAGATAATTTACAACAACGAAGTTAAACTGCTTTTTACCGCAGATTCTTCTAAAAAAGGAGAAAACTAAGATGGCAAAATCCAGAGTCAAAGCATTTTTTAATAAAATTCCAAAAAAGGGACGGATTGCAGTTTACTGCGCGCTTGCCCTGATTGTCTGCCTTGTGATTATTGTTGCGGCAAAGAAAATCGTTTCTTCTGCAACAAAGACTGACACGACAGTGTACATAGTCAAAAAAGAAGTTTACGAAAACGTAATTGAAATTGCAGGAACTGTGAGCGCCGCAAAATCACAGACCCTTCAGTCACTCAACGACGGAACCGTTGTAGGCGTTTACAAAAAAGAAGGCGACAGCGTTAAAAAGGGCGATCTTATCGTTCAGCTGGATGACACGGAGCAGCTTTACAATCTTGCAAACCTTGATTATGAAATCAGCGTTGCCCGCCAGAATCAGACTTCCGGCAAAATCAAGCTCATGGAAACACAGCGCAATTCACTTGTAAGAAAGGTTGAAGACCGTAAAATCGTTGCGACTTTTGACGGAATTATTGCCGACCTGGACGTTGACCCGGGCGATTATCTTGAAGCCAAGGACAGCATCGGAACCCTGGTTGATACAAGTTATCTTACTGCTGATGTTGAAGTTGCAGAAACCGATGTGAGCAAGCTTAAAGAAGGCCAGAAGGTTGAATTTACATTCCCGGCCTACGACAAAACTGTTGAAGGCTACCTGGTTTCTTACCCTGCAATCGGCGAAGTTACCAGCCGCGGTGCGACAGTTGTAAATGCAAAGGTCCGTATCGACAATGTTCCGGAGGGCATTTTGCCAAACTTCAGTTTTACCGGAAAAATTCAGATTACTGACAGCGAAAATAAACTTGTGGTTGAACGCTACGCTATCGGCCACGAACAGGGAAAAGCCTTTGTAGAAAAATATGAAAGAAACGGAAAACTTACCAGAGTCGAAGTAGAAGTTGAACCATACACTCTGGATTACGTAAACATTATCAGCGGACTCGAAGGCGGCGAGCGTCTCAAGGCCCAGTCGTCGGCTTCAAAAAGCGGCAGAATGAGAACTTCTCGGAAAGGTAAAACCCAGAAGAATCAGAGTCAGAATAACGGCGGACCTGGCGGCGCACCTATGGGCATGCCGCCGATGTAATCGAGGTTTAGCATGAACGGACCCGTAATTTTGATGGAAAACGTGACAAAGGTTTATTCGATGGGCGAGGAGCAGGTTCATGCGCTTCGCGGAGTAAACTTTGCCATTGACCAGGGAGAATTTGTTTCGATAATGGGACCGTCCGGTTCCGGCAAATCCACCTGTATGAATATGATTGGCTGCCTGGACAGACCGTCGGGCGGTATTGTAAAAATCGGCGGCAAAGAAACCGCCCTTATGACCGAAGGCGAACTTGCCATTCTGCGCAACAAGACAATCGGTTTCGTTTTTCAGCAGTATCATCTTTTGCCCACAATGACGGTTCTGGAAAACACAATGGTTCCGCTGCGCTACCAGGGAATTGAACGCTCACTCAGAAAAGAGATGGCTCTGGACGCGCTCGAAAAAGTGGGACTTTCCGACCGCGTAAATCACCTTCCAAACGAACTTTCCGGCGGACAAAAACAGCGTGTGGCAATTGCGCGTGCGACGGTTACAAAACCGTCAATCATCCTTGCCGACGAACCGACAGGCGCCCTGGACAGCGCGACAGGACACTCGGTTCTTGATTTGTTTGCACGGATTAATTCGACAGGAACAACGATTGTAATTGTTACCCACGATCCCGGAATCGGTGCGAGCACAAAAAGATGCATAAAGATTTTTGACGGCCAGATTAAGGAAGATATAAAAGATCAGAATGCTGAACGGGGAGGGCGTTAAATATGCTGGAAGACTTTATTGATGCAATCAGAAATTTTTCGCGCTCAAAGACCCGCACCGTTCTGTCACTTCTGGGTGTAATCATCGGTGTTGCAAGTGTAATCATAATTACGAGCATGGGCTCGTCTTCGACAAAACAGATAGAAGACACATTTGGTTCAAGCGGGCTCGATATAGTAAGTGTTTCTTCCGGCTACATGCGCAGAAAACGCGACGCTTCTACACTGGTTTTTGACGAATCTTTCCGCCAGGAACTTTTTGACAACATCAGGAATGTAAAAAAAGTCTGGTACAAAAACAGTGTAAGTTTCACGGTAAGTTACGGCGACACAAGCGTTACTTCAAACGCGACTGCAATTGAACCGGGTTACCTCGAAATGTACGGTCTTACCCTTGATTATGGTGAATTCTTTACGGTGACTGACGAAGTTATCGGTTCACAAAAAATGATTATCGGAAGCGAAGTTGCGGCCTCGCTCTTTCCGGACGGGGACGCGGTTGGAAAAACTGTTCTTGTCGTAACGAGCAAGGTTCCCTTTTCGTTCAGGATTGCAGGTGTCTTAAAGGAACAGACCAGCGGAATGGAAAGTTCGACAACCGGCATTTATATTCCGAGGGGATTTTATTCAAAAAAGGTAAAGCCGAATCCCGACGCAAGCACGATTATGGTGCAGGCGACATCTACTGACGTGTGTACACAGATGGTAACCGACATTACGGACTGGGCTGCAGAAAAGGCCGGCTCGGAAGGAAGTGTCAGCGTTCAGTCAATGCAGACGATGATTGACCAGATGTCTTCGATCATGAAAACCCTTTCCCTGATGCTCAGCGGAATCGCGGCAATTTCTCTCCTCGTAGGCGGTATCGGAATTATGAATATCATGATTGTAACCGTAACCGAGCGCAAACAGGAAATCGGTATCAGAAAGGCACTTGGCGCAAGCCCGATGGCAATCTGCCGCCAGTTTCTTGTGGAAAGTGCAAGCATTACGCTTTTTGGCGGCATCATCGGAATAATTCTGGGAATTTTCCTGGCACTCGCAGTTGAATACGTGCGCGGTCAGCCGTACACAATTCAATTTGGAGCATGCATTATCGCCTTTGTCTTTTCTGTTTTTGTAGGCGTCTTCTTCGGTTTGAGCCCGGCCATCCGTGCAAGTAAACTGGACCCTGTAGAAGCGCTTGCAGGCTAGAGTTATTTTGCAAACAGCGTTTTAATCATTTCTTTGACGTTGCTGATTTTAACGGAGCCGTTTTCTGATTCCGGGGCTAAAACTTTTGTAAAACCGAGTTCGCCCGCGGTCTTGATGCGCTGCCTGAGGCGGTAAACAGGCCGGATTTCGCCCGCGAGACTGAGCTCGCCGGTTACGACAGTTGTACCGTCAATTGCAATGTCTGTGCGGGCAGAGTAAAGGGCTGCGGCTAAGGCTGCGTCAATTGAACTTTCGGTCAGTTTGATTCCGCCGGCTACGTTTATGTACAAATCCTGATCACTGAAGCACAGTCCGGTGCGCTTTTCCAGAACGGCTGCAACACGGGCAACGCGCGCACTGTCTACTTTGTCCGAATAAACGCGGCTTATGTTTGCCTTGGCCGGAACTGTTAGCGCCTGGATTTCTACGATAAAAGCCCTGCTTCCTTCAAAGACAGCGGCGTTGGCAATACCTGCCGGTGTGGATCCGCTGCGTTTTGTGATGAACATGGCGCTCGGATCGGTTACGCATTCAAGTCCGGTGTCTGTCATGGCAAAAATGCCGAGTTCATCAATGCTTCCAAAGCGGTTTTTTTGTGAACGGAGAAATCTGATTTCGTCATCATTGCGTTCAAAGGAGATTACGGTGTCGACCATGTGTTCAAGACTTTTTGGTCCTGCAATCGTGCCTTCTTTTGTAACATGGGCGCTCATCATCAGAACGCTGTCCCTTTCTTTTACCCAGCCGATAAGTTCGTTGGCGCAGTATTTGAGCTGGTTTACAGTGCCCGGAACGAGCCCGGCTTCGAGTGAATAGGTTGTCTGGATGGAGTCGACGATTACAAAAACAGGCGAAAGTGAATTCAATGCGTCCTTGATGTCTTCGAGGCGCATGGTGCACAGAATCTCGATGCCTTTTGTATTGAGATTCATGCGGTCGGCGCGCGATTTAATCTGGCCGGCGGACTCTTCGCCTGATATATAAAGAACTTTTCCTTCCGGAACAGTTTTTGCGATACTTGCAGCGATTTGAATCATAAGCGTACTTTTTCCGATTCCCGGTTCACCGCTGATGAGAATCGCACTTCGTTTCATTGCACCGCCGCCAACTACGCGGTCAAATTCCTTGATGCCGGTGCAGAAGCGGCTGTCCTGCTGGGCGTTAACGGAGTCCAGAGGCACAGGCCGCACGATTTGAGCGGCAGTGTTTCCAAAGGCAGCCGCACTTGAATTGGGATCTGCGACGCATTCTTCAAAAGTGTTCCACGCTCCGCATTCGGGACAGCGTCCGAGCCAGGTCGGCTGTGTGTAGGAACATTCCGTGCACTTAAAAATTATAGAACTTTTTTTCTTAGCCATAGTTTCTCCAATTCCGACGTCGGAAAAAACAATAAATTATGCTTTTTTACATCAAAGCACTTGAACTTTCTTTTGGTTTGAGTATACTTATAAACAGCTTGTAAAAAAGCTGATAAACTCTCTCCGATGTCCAGTTAGCTGGACGGCAGGCATTTTCGAAAGCGTTGCTTTTGAAAATGCCTGTTTTTTTTGTCTTATTTTGATTTCTCTAAAGTTCAAATATTCAATTCAAATGGTTAAAAATTACTGATTGATTACGGCGCCGGCTTTTACGCTCTCTGTAATCCAGGTGTTACCGCCGATAACTGCACCTTTTCCGATGACGGTTTCGCCACCAAGAATAGTTGCATTTGCGTAAATTGTAACATCATCTTCGATTGTAGGATGTCTTTTTTTATTCTGCAGGGTTTTCTTGACGCTCAATGCACCGAGAGTTACGCCCTGATAGATTTTTACGTTTTTTCCGATAACTGTGGTTTCTCCGATAACGACACCGGTTCCGTGATCTATAAAGAAACTTTCGCCGATTTCTGCGCCCGGGTGAATATCAATTCCGGTTTTGCCGTGGATGTATTCTGTCATAATGCGTGGAATTACGGGAACTCCCTTCTGATGCAGAAAGTGTGCGAGGCGGTAAACAACGATTGCTTCGAGCCCCGGGTAAGAAACGATGACTTCTTCGTCGCTCTTTGCTGCCGGGTCCCCGTTAAAGGCGGCTATAGTGTCCAGACGGATTATGCGGCGAAGGTCCGGCATAGCTTCGATAAGGGCGAGGGAAGTCTGTTCTGCAAGGGCAAAGCAGTGTGATTTTTTGACATCGCTTTTTTCCTGTTCGGTGGAATTGCATTCCACTGTGTAAATGAGGGCTTTTTGAATTTCCCGGGTAAGTACGGTGATAATGCGGTTTACGCGCTGACCGGTGATGTAGCGGAGGTTGGTTGAATCGATTTCTTCTGCGTTGCGGTACCCCGGAAAAACCAGGCACTGAAGGTCATGTAAAACCTGAACTACGTTTTCGCGGTTAGGAAAGCTTGTGAGCCCGGCCTTGTTGATTCCGCCAAACTGTTCGTATGAATCGAGAATGTTGTCGATGAGTTTATCCATATTCATGTGTGCCCTCAATGTATTGTAGAATCATGTTTAAAATAGCATAATTCCATGTAATTGTCATTATGAAAAAAAATCGAATTCTTGTCGTTTTTTCTATTGACCAAAAAATCGTATTTGTTTAAAGTGTTAGGACACATCATTGTGAACTGCTCTTGTAGCTCAGTTGGTAGAGCACAGCATTGGTAGTGCTGAGGTCAGCGGTCCGATTCCGCTCGGGAGCTCTGCCAAAACTAATTTTAGGTGTTTAGGAGTATTAAAATGGGAAGCAAGAAAAAGACTGCGATTGATATCATTGCCCTTCAGTGTACAGAATGCAAACGCAAGAATTACACAACAACAAAAAACCGCAAGAATATTACAGGAAAACTCGAAAAGAACAAGTACTGTCCATTCTGCCGTAAAGAAGTGCTTCATAAAGAAACAAAAGCTAAATAATTTTAGCATAAAACAGATATTTGGATGCCGTTTTTTAGCGGCATCTTGATATATTTTTTTAGGTCGGTAGTTCAGTTGGTAGAGCATCGGTCTCCAAAACCGAGTGTCGCGAGTTCGAGTCTTGCCCGGCCTGCTATTAAAAATTCTATTTTTAGAGGAAAGTTATGGGAAAAGCAACTAATTTTATCAAAGAATGCGGTGCAGAACTTCGTAAAGTAGTTTGGCCATCACGCGAAGATGTTATTTCATCTGTAAAAGTTGTAATCGTTTCAACAATAATTATTGCAGTGATTCTCGGTGCTCTCGATATTCTGTTCTCTGCAGGTATGAGCCTCCTTTTCCCTGCTGCTTAATAGGATTAATCAATGTCTAAGAACTGGTATATTGTTCACACATACACAGGTTACGAAAATAAAATCGAACGCACTATCCGTATGATGCTCGATGCCGGTGATTTGGATTCAAATATCATCACCAATGTTAAAGTTCCTGTTGAAGAAGTTGTAGAAATCAAAGACGGTAAAAAACGCTCACGTAAAAATAAATTCCTTCCGGGCTATATTATGCTCGAAATGGATCTTCCTGATCTGGGCTGGAAAGACGTTTGCGCTGCTGTACGCAGAATTCAGGGTGTTACAGGTTTTGTCGGAACTAACCCTTCTGTAAAACCTCGTCCGATTTCCAATGAAGAAGCTCTTAACCTTCTCCAGAAATCAGGCGAAATCAAAGGCGAAAAGAACGTTCGTATCAAACAGTCTTACGCTGTCGGCGATCAGGTTAAAATCACAGACGGTCCATTTGCTACATTCAGCGGTTCAGTTGAAGAAGTTGATGCTGCTAAAGGAAAACTGCGCGTAACAGTTCAGATCTTTGGACGTTCAACTCCTGTAGAAGTAGACCTTCTCCAGGTAGAAAAATTAGTTTGATAGAATCAGCTCTGTTTATCAACAGGGCTTTTCCTATATTTGGAAGAAATACATATCCGTTGGATAAAGGTATTTCGCTAGTGGCGCGGATGTCTTGTACACCGCAGCCCGATACCAATTAAAGGGAGCTAAAAAATGGCTACAAAAAAGGTTACAGCTGTCATTAAATTGCAGTGTCCAGCAGGAGCAGCAACTCCGGCCCCACCTATCGGACCAGCTCTCGGACCTCATGGTGTATCTGCACCAATGTTCGTTCAGCAGTTTAACGACAGAACCAAGACAATGGAAAAGGGACTTATCATCCCTGTCATTATCACTGTTTATCAGGACAAGTCTTTCACATTCATCCTTAAGACACCTCCTGCTGCCGTTCTTATTAAGAAGGCACTCGGTTTACCAAAAGCATCTGGTAACCCACTTCGCGACAAGGTTGGCAAACTTACTCAGGCTCAGCTTACAGAAATCGCTACAACAAAAATGCCTGACATCAATGCTAACGACATTGAAGCAGCAAAGAAAATCATCGCCGGTACTGCACGCAGTATGGGTGTAGAAGTGGAGGCTGAATAATGAAACACGGAAAGAAATATTCTGAAGCCCTCAAAAAGTACGATGCTCAGAAACACTACGGTGTTGCTGAAGCTTGTAAAATCGTAAAAGACATTAACTTTGTTAAATTCGATGCAACTGTAGAACTTCACGTTGCTCTCCGCCTCGGCAAGAGCCAGACTGTTCGTGATACTCTCGTGTTCCCGCACCAGTTCACTGCAGAAAAGAAAGTTCTCGTATTCTGTACTGAAGACCGCGCTAAAGAAGCCCTCGATGCAGGTGCCACATACGCTGGTTCAACTGAATACATCGACAAAGTAAAGAGTGGATGGCTCGATTTTGATATCGCAGTTGCTACTCCTGATATGATGAAGGATGTTGGTCGTCTCGGTATGGTTCTTGGTCGTAAAGGTCTTATGCCTAACCCAAAAACAGGTACTGTAACAAATGACCTTGCAGGCGCAATTGCAGAACTCAAAAAGGGTCGTACTGAATTCCGCGCTGACAAGGAAGGCATCATTCACATCGCTGTAGGTAAAGTATCTATGGATTCTGATAAAGTTGCAGAAAACGTTAATACTCTCCTTACAGAACTTGACCGCAAAAAGCCAGCTGATGCAAAGGCAGACTTTGTTCGCTCAGTTTCAGTAAGCTCTTCAATGGGCCCTGGCGTTTGGGTAGACTTCAAGGAGGAGGCATAATCTATGGCTATTATGGCAAAAAAACTCCAGCCTGCTAAAACTCAGGCTATCGAAGAAACAAAGAAAGTATTTTCTGAATACAACGACTTCATCTTCGCTGAATACCGTGGTCTTACAGTAGAACAGATTACTGCTCTCCGCGACAAACTCCGCGAAAAGGAAGCTCCTCTCAAGGTTGTAAAAAACAACTTTGCACGTGTTGCTTTCGAAGAAATGAAGATCGACAACGTTGCAGATTATCTTAAAGGACCAACTGCTGTTGTTATGTCTAAAGAAGACAGCAACGAAGCTGCAAAAATCCTTTTTGACTTTGCAAAAGATGCACCTAACCTTGTTGTAAAAGGTGCTTATATCAACAATGAAGTATTCGATGCTGCAAAAATCGAGGCCTTCTCAAAGGTTCCTGGAAAGAAACAGCTTATCGCTATGCTCATGTCTACAATCAACGGTCCGGTTCAGAAACTCGCCGCTACATTGCAGGCTTATGTGGATAAAAAATCAGCAGAAGGCGCTAACTAAGCAAATTCTACTGAAGCAGGTTCAGGCTTCATAGCTGTCGACTGTCCCTGCAACAAATAAAATTGCAGACAAACCGGTTCAGTTTGTTCCGGCTGCAAACAAAAATCGGTCTGACAAAAATGTCGGACATGCCAATTTAGGAGAAGATAATATGGCAGCAATTACACAGGATCAGATCCTTGACGCAATCGCAAACATGTCAGTTCTTGAAGCTTCAGAACTCGTAAAAGCAATGGAAGAAAAATTCGGAGTTACAGCAGCAGTTGCAGTAGCAGCAGCTCCTGGAGCAGCAGCTGGTGGAGCAGCAGCAGAAGAACAGACTGAATTCACTGTTACTCTCGATAGCTTCGATGCAGCTAAAAAGATTGCAGTTATCAAGGCAGTTAAAGAACTCCTCGGCCTCGGTCTTGGCGATGCTAAAGCTCTCGTTGAAGGTGCACCAAAAGAACTCAAAGCTGGTGTTTCTAAAGCAGAAGCTGATGAACTCATCAAGAAAGTTGAAGAAGCCGGTGGTAAAGCTTCTAAAAAATAAGCTTAATGAAATTAGAAAAGCCGCTTGAACAGGCGGTTTTTCAATTCAACCTTTAAATGCTTACGGGTAAAGGTCAAATGTTACCCGTAGGCTTTATCTGTTTATAAGGCAGATGTCTAAAATTTAAAAATAACTGATCAAAACGCCGGATTTCCGGCAAAAAGCTTTTTTTTATTGTGCTGTGGACTCAGTCTGTATGTTATGCAGGTTGTGTATCATGTAGCAATCTAAAAAGGCAATGCTTTCTTCAGGGGGAATTGATGTTCGCTAAAAGTAGAGTCATCAATCGTCAGTATTTCGGAAAAGACATCCAGAACTTCATGGAAATTCCGAGTCTTATCGACATTCAGTTGTCGTCTTACGAAAGTTTTCTTCAAAAAGAAAAATTGGATAACAATGAACCATTGGAAAACAAGGGTCTTCAGGAAGTATTTACTTCAACTTTCCCTATCGTTAGTCCTGATGGCAACATGTCTTTGGAGTATGAATTCTATCAGCTCGAAGAAGACAACATTAAATTTTCTGAGCTTGAATGCAAACAGAAGGGATTGACCTATTCTGTGCCTCTCAAGGCAAGAATCAACCTTAATTTTAAGGACTCTGGTGCAATCCTTCAGAAAGATATATACATGGGTGATATTCCGCTCATGACTGATCGTGGAACTTTTGTTATCAACGGTGCTGAACGCGTTGTAGTTTCACAGATCCACCGTTCACCTGGTGTAATCTTTAACCACGAAAAAGGTGTTTACTCAAGCCGTATCATTCCTTATCACGGATCTTGGCTTGAATTTGAAATCGACCAGAAAAAAGAACTTATTTACGCTAAAATCGACCGCAAGAAGAAGGTTCTGGGAACAATCTTCCTCCGCGCACTTGGTTATTCAACACGCGAAGAAATTATCCGCTGCTTCTACAAAACAGAAAATGTAAAAGTAGACGCAAAGAATAAAGATTCTCTCGTTGACCGCGTTCTTGCAACTGCAGTAAAAATCAAGGACGAAAACGGCGAAGAAAAAGTTCTCTTCCGTGCCGGCGAAAAACTTCATCCGCATGAGGTTGACGATCTTATCACTCAGAACGTTAATGAAATCTGCGTAATTCTCTTTGACGCACGTAAACGCAAGGGTGACAAGGAAGAATTCAACCCGTCCCTCGACAGCCAGATTATCATCAACTGTTTCGAACGCGAAGACATGAAATACACAAAAGAAGGTGCTTTTAACGAAGAACCGACTCTTGAAGACGCTTTGTCTGCTGTATTTACTGTACTCAAGCCGGGCGAACCAATGGCTGCAGAAGTAGCTAAAAACGAACTTGAAGGTATGTTCTTCAACATCCGTCACTACGACCTCGGTCGTGTCGGCCGTTACAAGCTCAACAAAAAATTTGAAAACTACTCAGACCCTGTTGATACACTCACTCTCGTAA
>JAEEGF011880086.1_pt1 | contig 22949 bp, 21 predicted proteins | sample 9134171 | NCBI WGS metagenome assembly JAEEGF01 (sample SAMN16246542, study PRJNA631951) | gut metagenome | biome: gut microbiome; feature: rumen; material: AP-attached | host: Bos | place: Iran: Karaj | collected 2018-10
GTGCAGATTTTCAGCCTCGTCGGCCAGCACGTCGAACTGCAGCAGCATCCGCTCCTTGGCCATTCCGTCGGTGCCCATCGTCAGCACCGGAGCCTCCAGTTCCACGCCGCTGCGCGTCAGCGTCACCGTCTTCACGTCGGCCCGCCACGCCGAGTCCGTCACCCTCGCCTGACCGTTGGCGACGAGCCACATACAGCTGATTACCAATATGGTAATTGTTTTTTTCATACTGCAAAAATACAAAAAAAAAATAATATGGCAAAACCCCGAAAAAGAGTCATTTTCCCATGTTTGTAAAACGCTGACAATTAGTATTTAGTAAGGACCAACTCTTTCCCAACTCCTTACCATCTCCCTACCAACTCCTACCCATCTCCTACCATGGTGGGAGATGATAGGGGGAAGGCAGGGAGGTGGTAGGCCGGTGCCACCCTTATGCCTCCAGTCCGGTAGTTGGCAAATATTATTTGGTGGGTTCAGAATAATTTTGTAATTTTGCATGCAGCAATGCGAAGGGCTCTTTTTTTTGTGTTGATAATAAATATAGTATATAAGTATACAATTTTGTGGTCCACAAAGTTGTGAACTTTTCAAAAAAAAGTCGTATCTTTGCAGTTTAATTATTTAGCAGACATTGATGGAGAAAGTATATATAGAGACATATGGATGCCAGATGAATTTCGCTGACAGCGAGGTGATTGCAGCTATCTTGACGAAGGCGGGATACGGCATCGGCGAGAGTGCCGAGGATGCTGATTTCATCCTCATCAACACCTGCGCCATTCGCGACAACGCAGAGCAGAGGGTGCGTCACCGTGTGCGCGAGCTGAAGGCCATGCAGAACAGGCGGCACAACCTCAGGGTGGGGGTGCTGGGCTGTATGGCCGAGCGTCTGCAAAGCCGTCTGATGGCCGAGGAGGAGAATGTGAGTTTTGTGTGCGGTCCCGACGCCTACCGCCGTTTGCCGGGGATGCTGGCACAGGTGCGCAAAAATGAAGAATTAAGTGTTAAGAATGAAAAATTGGCCGAGGTGGAGCTGAGCACCACCGAGACCTATGCCGACATCGAGCCGGTGCGTCTGGCTGGTAACGGTATCTCGGCCTACATCAGCATCATGCGTGGATGCCAGAACTACTGCGCCTACTGTGTGGTGCCCTATACCCGCGGCCGCGAGCGTTCGCGCGACCCCGAGACCATAGTCGGCGAGGCGCGTAGCCTTTTTGGGCAGGGTTATCGTGAGGTGACACTACTGGGCCAGAACGTGAACAGCTATGGCCTCCCCCCCAGCCCCTCGCCGCTCGGAGAGGGGAGCGCTATGCGTGTCGATTTCCCGGATTTGTTGGAGTTGGTGGCGCAGATAGACCCGCAGATGCGGGTGCGGTTTGCTACGTCGCACCCCAAAGACCTCAGCGACAAGTTACTGGAGGTGATGGCCAAGTATCCCAATATCTGCCGCTGCATCCACCTGCCGGTGCAGAGTGGCAGCAACAGGATGCTGAAGCTGATGAACAGGAAGTATACCGTGGAGTGGTATTTAGACCGTGTGGAAGCCATACGGCGTGCCATGCCCGACTGCTCGATCACTACCGACGTGATTGCCGGTTTCTCGACCGAGACCCTCGAGGATCATGAGGCCACGCTCGACCTGTTCCGCAAGGTGCGCTACGACTATGCCTACATGTTCAAGTATTCGCTGCGCGAAGGTACCTATGCGTGGAAGCATTTGGCCGACGACATCCCTGAAGAAGAAAAGACTCGCAGGCTGAACGAAATCATTGCCCTGCAGGGCGAGATTGCGCTGGAGAACAACAGGAAAGAGGTGGGAAAGGAGTATGAGGTTTTGGTGGAAGGCGAAAGCCACCGCTCGAAGGAACAACTTTTTGGCCGCAACAGTCAAAACAAGGTGCTGGTGTTCGACAAAGGCGATGCCCGCCCCGGAACCTATCGGCGAGTGCGTGTCGACAGTTGCACGGCGGCGACCCTCATAGGAACGTTGGTGCAATAATTTTGTCGTTATATCGTTATTTATGATATATTGTTGTTGATTTATGGCAAAGGAAAACATATTGAAGAAATATCCATGGATTCTCCATGTGCTGCTGATGATTGGCATCTCGGTAGTGATACTGGTAGTGGTGTTTATTTTTATCCGTATCTATGCGCGGCAAGGCAAAGAGTATGAGATGCCGGACTATGTTGGGAAGAATATTGCCGAGGCGATGGCTACCAACGAGATTGATCTCGACTTTGTGGTTCAGGATTCTATCTTCCGCCAAGGGGCGGAAGGGGGCGTCATCCTGACACAGGACCCGAAAGGGGGTACCATGGTGAAAAGCGGCCGCAAGGTGTACGTAAGCATTACGGCCTACAATGCCGACGATGCTGTCTTGCCCGAATTGGTTGGACTGTCGGTGAGACAGGCGGTGTCGGAATTGTATGGAGTGGGACTTTCAGTGGGAAAACTAATGTTTGTTGAAGACCCATACAAGAACAGCGTGGTGGATCAGAGCTGCAAGGGGAAGACCCTTTATGCCGGGCAGCAGATTCCGCGCGGTTCGGTGGTAGATTTGGTGGTGGGAAGCGGAGACGGCACGGGAGAAAATATTGTGCCGTTCGTTATCGGCAAGACAGCCGATAAGGCTCGTCGCGACATCCTGTCGGTGTCGCTCAATATTGGGGAAGAGCATTTCCGCGGAGTGAAGAACAAGGCCACTGCGGTAGTATACCGTCAGGAACCGGACTATACCGGGGTGAACAAATATCCCTATGGGACCAGTGTGGAATTGTGGTATATCGATGTCGACAAAACCGATGTCAACAAAATGGTGACGGAATTCAAGGTGGATTCGAGCAAGATTATCGATCCCAACGAGGTGGAGGACGGCCGTCCCAGCCCCGACGAAATAGATGATAACTGGCAATGGTAAAGAGACTTCTTCTCATCGGATGTATGTTGTGCTGCACAACCTTGCTGGCGCAGGAGTTGTTGGTGCCGTTGCAGACAGGCCCTATAGGCAAATCCACAACAAAGAATGCGCCGCATCCGCTTTCATTGCCTTTCTTTGATGATTTTGCGAAGGAGCAGTCGTTGCCGGCGATGGAGCGTTGGCGCGAGGGTGGCGGTGTTACGCTAACTCCCGGAAGAGGATTGCTGCCCCCTACGGTGGGGGTGGCGACACTCGATGCCATTGGCTCCGACGGCAGGTTGTATGACGGAGCAGCGCTTGGCCGTTTTGCGGCCGACACATTGTGTTCGCTGCCTATCAATCTCGACAGTTTGGAAGTCGCCGATTCGGTGGTGATGAGTTTTTACTATTTGCCCGGAGGGGGAAAGGGAGACTTGTGGCGACGCATTGGGGATGCCCCGGAACCAGAGGACTCTCTGATGCTTGATTTTTACCGTTCGGAAGACAGCCTATGGGTGACTGTATGGGCTTGTGGCGGCTCGGATGTCGATTCGCTTGTGGCACTCACGGGACGAGACTGGCAGTATGTGACAGTTGCCATTACCGATACGGCGTTCTTGAATGAGAATTTTGCTTTCCGGTTTAGAAACTATTGCAGTGTTACGGCGACGTCGAAGCCCGGTTTGGGAGGCAACTGCGACTATTGGCATTTGGATTATGTTTTTGTCGACCGCAATCGCACGACACAAGGCGCCCCAGAATTCCACGATGTGGCTTTTGTTACGCCAGCACCATCGATGCTGGCAGAGTATCAGGTGATGCCGGCACGCCAATACCGCTCCACCGACATGGTTGACAGTCTGTCGATGACGATTACAAACCTTTTCTCCTCCTCCTTGGCCACCCAGTATCAGTATGCAATTTTGAATGCTGCCGGCGACACTATATTCCGCTATGATGGCGGATATGAGAATGCCCCGTCGTTTTTGCCAGACGGCAGTTACCAGAAAGCCACAGCCCATGCCTCTCCGGCCGTGGGGTACGCTTTCCCCGAGAGTGATACTCCTGCGGTTTACACAGTGGTCCATTCTGTCCGCGAGGGTGTGGGCGGCGATGATTTCCCATGGAATGACACCGTTCGCTTCAATCAGGTTTTTGACAATTTCTATGCTTACGATGACGGTACGGCAGAAAATGGATATGGCCTCACATCAACGGCCAGTCGGATTTTTTTGGCCTATCGGTTTGACCTTAACGAGAAAGATACCCTATCGGCTGTGGATATTTACTTCAATCGCACGCTGAATGGGGAGAATGAGCAAATCCCGTTCAATATCACCGTCTGGGACAATAATAACGGTACGCCAGGCAACGTGCTTTATCGTGATGCCTCGAGTCGACATCCCGAATTCAGCGGGTTGGATGCATATTGCCGCTATCCACTTGAAAGGCCCGTGGTGGTTAATGGTACTGTTTTTGTGGGTCTTGAACAAGGGAATAATTACTATATCAATCTTGGTTTCGACCGAGATCACGATGTCTGCAATCGAATTTTCTACCTCACGGGTACAGCATGGCAGCAAAGCATTCTGAGTGGTGCACTGATGATGCGCCCTTGTTTTGGTGCAGCTGCTTTGGAGGGCATTGCCGAGGCACAGGATGTTGTTTGGAGTGTCTACCCCAATCCTGCGAACGGGTGGGTGCGAATAGAGGGATTGCCTGAGGGAAGTTTGGTGGAACTGTTTGATGTCATGGGGCGTCGGCTAATGTCATCATACAGTAACCAAATAGAAACTGCAGAACTGCCCGACGGTGTGTATATAGTCCGCTGTGGGGCTATGGTCAAAAAACTTATTGTGAAACATTGATACCGGCAAGAATCGGATTTGAATTATATGACCGAAGAACTGGAGCTTGAAGAACAGCAGCAGGAGTTGTATGAGCATCATCATATTATTGTCGACCGTGGACAAGAAATGCTTCGCATCGACAAGTATCTCCAGATGCATCTGCAAGGTGTTTCGCGCACCAAAATCCAGGCAGCCACGAAGGCTGAATGCGTGAGGGTGAATGGCAAGGCAGCAAAGGCTAACTATCGCGTTAAGCCAATGGATGAGATCAGTATTTTGCTTCCCGAACCACCGCATGAATTCGAACTGCTTCCCGAACCGCTTGATATCAATATTGTTTATGAAGACAACGATGTACTTGTGATTGAGAAACAGCCGGGATTGGTTGTCCACCCGGGTGTGGGCAACTGGAACGGCACGCTGGTGAATGGATTGCTTTATTATTTCCAAGGTACGGAGGCAAAGCCATTATTGGTACATCGAATTGACAAGGATACGTCGGGCTTGTTGTTGGTGGCGAAGAATGAGGACGCACAGGTATTTCTTGCCAAACAGTTTTTTGAGCACTCTATCGAGAGAAAGTATAATGCATTGGTGTGGGGAGATTTTGCAGAAGACTATGGTACGATTGAAGGCAATCTGGGACGTTCTCCGCAGGACCGTAAGGTGATGTGTGTGTATCCGCATGAAGAGGGTGTCCCTGAAGAAGAGCAGAAAGGCAAGCATGCTGTGACGCATTGGAAAGTGTTGGAACGCTTTGGCTATGTGACATTGGTGGAATGTGTGTTGGAAACGGGTCGCACACATCAAATCAGGGCCCACATGCGTCATATAGGACATCCGCTTTTCAGCGATGCGGCATACGGGGGAGATGCTATCGTCAAGGGTACCACGTTTACAAAATACAGACAGTTTGTGGACAATTGTTTCGCTGTATGCCCACGTCAAGCTTTACATGCTCGTGTGCTTGGCTTTGAGCATCCCACAACAAGGAAACACATGCATTTTGAAAGCCCATTGCCGGAAGACATGCAGCAGTGCATTGATCGATGGAGGAACTATACTGTTAACTCTTAGTTCCTTAGTATTCCCACATTGCATCTTCGATTTCGAAGACTTTTTGTTCGATGGAGAACGACTCTAAGATGGCATCTTGTCCGATGCGATACTCGTCAATTCTACGGTTGTATGCATTCGATTCACGCGTGATATAAGCGTCATAATGCTGGTTGAGGAAGACCCAATCCCATGTGGGCTGCTGGACAACGTTGTTGGGGTCGATATAGGCCGTGTAACGGACTAACAGGGATCTCACTTGTGGGTTCTGCATTGGGACCCAGAAAAGAGGGATATTGCCCAAAGGAATGACTTCTCCATTGGGTAGTTCGCGATAGGATTCTTTGACGGGAGCAAGAGCCATTCGCCGCGAATCCTGTCGGGTGTCTTGTCTCCCAATGAACCATATCTCACGTAGGTTGTAGTTGAGAATCTCTGAACCATCAAAATACTTGGGGCGAATGACTGTCTGATAGATTTCATTGTCGTCCTCGTCGTAGCCTATTTCCAGCAGGAGCGTGTCGGCTCGTGTGTAACGTTTAACAAACAGTTCGTTGTCGATAGGCACAAGAAGATCGTCGTCTTCATAGATGGGTATTTCTCCCGCAGCCATAGCGTCCCAAAGTATATAGGCGAGGCTTTTCTTCCCGAAGTTGATATATTCGTCGTCCGGGAAGAAAAAGAATTGGTTGAACAGTTCGCCGACATTAATTGTTTTCCAAATCTCCGTGCTCCAAACAACATCAGATTCTCGAATGAAGGGTAGTGGAATGGGCCGAGGATGCCCCTGAATCTGACTGGTGTGGAATTCGTCAGGTTTCTTTTCGACAGTTTGTGCTGTCGAAAAGGAGGCAAGTGTTATCGCCAAAGAGAGTATGAGCAATGTTTTCTTCATTGAAAAAAAGAGTTAAGAGCCCATAACTCTTAACTCTTAATCCCTGATTTGAAACTATTAACCGATTAGTATTCCCACATGTCAGATTCGAGGTCGAAGATTTTGTCTTCAATCTTCTGGGACTCGATGATGGCATCTTCGCCAGTAAGGTAGTCGGAGATGCTTCTGTTGTAGACGTTAGACTCGCGGATGATGTAGCTGTCGAAGTAGCGCTGGACGAAAATATCGTCATACGAGCGTTCAACGACATCGTTGTTTTCGTCATAGGCATTGGCATTGACGAAGACCTGACGCACACGCATGTCGTCCATCGGAATCCAGAAAGACCATTCGAGAGCCTGACCACCGGTTAGGGTCTCTTTGAGATATTGGAATGCCAAGCCGACGATTCTCACTTTTTGACGGGAATCCTGCTTGTCGATATACCATTTCTCTTTCAGTCGAATCTTCATGACGGAAGTACTGTCAAAGCTACGGGTGATGAGAGAGTCTTTCATCACATAGTCGTCTATCTCTTCATCATAGATGGGTTGGCCATTCTCATCAAGGGCCTCCACTCGTTTGGTGTAGGGGTCTCCGACAAGCATTTTCATGGCTTCCGCCATATCGAGTTCTCTCAGCATGTCGTCGTCTTCATAGACGGGGATTTCTCCGTTTCTGACACCACGCATGATGAGGTTCACCAGGCTGATACGGCCCTGTGTGCTTGTCTCATTGTTGGCGGGGAAGAAGAAGAACTGGTTGAATTTCTCGTTGAAGTCTACTTCTCTCCAAATGACACTCTCCCAGATGACATCGTTTTCTCTGACAGCAGGGTAGGGCATGGCCTTTTTGCCCACAACAATTCCTTTTTGATAGAAATCGTTGGGGTTGCGCTGCTCGTCAGCATCGATGATACTCTGTGCGTTGATTGTGGTGCAATAACCTAATATTGCAAGCACATAAATCAGGACTTTCTTCATATCTCAGTTTTATTTTAATGTTGCGGTATAAGTTACAGTCTGAGCCTTTCCATCGGGCATCATGACCTCGGCCAGAATGACTAGCTTGTCGCCCTTGGTGGCTTTTCTGATCATGGAGGCAATGGTTTCGTTGAAGCGGCCGCTGTTGACGGTCTCTTCTTTAGCCCCGATGGCAACGGTCATTTTGACCATGCGAATCAGTCGGTTATCAATCTTCAGGTTGAAGTTTTTATCTTTGGTGGCTGTGACAACGGTGTTGGCAGAAAGCTCTTTTTTGGCAATTCGTCCGCCACTTTCGATGCCGCCCACCTTGATGACTGGTGCGGGGATGTCTTTTACGAAGACCTTCTGGCTACCCACGCGGGTGGTCTTCCCATCGATGGTGGCGTCGACATTGATGTTTAAAGTCTTTGACCCGGGGGCAGGTTTGATGATATACGAGCCTTCGCCTTCGCTCTTGGTAATGGAGGCCTGACCACCGTCGATGGTGGCTTTCAGGTTGCGGGTATCGACACCGGCAGCAGATATGGTGATGGGGTTATCCAAACCGGCATACACGACCTGCATACCATCGAGACGCACCACACCTGCTGGTTTGGCAACGAAGTATACATCGTTAATGGGATATTCCTCTGTACCACCGTCAGGAGAGGTGACGTAGGCTGTACCTGTGATGCGTTGAGGTCCTAAACTGTTACATGTGGTACGATATACCACCGTGCCGCTGTCGCCACTAACGAGGTTTTGTCCGTTGATTGTGGCGCGGAACGATTGTTTGGAATCGTAGGCAGCAACGTTGATTTTAGTCTCATAGGTGCCACCCTGCAGAATATAGGTGGAACGGGGTCGTGAAATCATGGCAATGTCGCTGAACGACTTGTCGCCTTTGCTAACCTTCTTGTAAAGAACATTGACGGCGTCATATTCGGCGTTCATTGTTTCGGCTTTCAGACGAGTCAGGGTAACCAGTGCAGCGCCAGTGATTACCTCGTTGAAGTTGAGCACCTCCCAAGGCACAAGTTCACCTTCTTTGTTGTATCCATCCGACAGATTCAATGCCATCTTAACATGGGTGGAGTCATCACCTAAGGCAGTGTTTACTTTTTTGATGAATTCGTTGAGTTTGTTCTTGATTTTGATGGCTCCCAGTTCGGGGTCTGGGTTTTTGACGTCGCCACCGATAAAGAACTGTGCAGGAGCGTGGTTGTCTTCCAACTGTTTGTCGGTGAACCATGCAAATCCAATGCTGTCGAGAGCGATACGGACATTCTCTTGAATGGCTTTCCCGTTCTCATCGCGAAGAATAAGTTCCCATTCCTTTTTCGTACCGGGGTCGGTATAGCTGATAGAACTTGCCACCTTCTGACCAATGAACTCGCGTTCCATGCTGTCGATATAGGTGGTGATTTCTTTGGATAAACTCTTGATTTCCTGAGCGCGCTCATACATCTCACGCACTTTCTCAGGGCTATTCTGGTAGGCAAGATCGAAATTCTGATAGGTGTCCTCGAGTTTGGCCGCGATGTTCTTGTTTGAATCATGCATGGCCGTACCCACACTCTTGAAACCCTGAATAACCTCTGCCGAGACATTCAGAGCCAACATGGCGGTGTACACGAGGTACATCATTGTAATCATTTTTTGTCGCGGTGTTTCCGGACAGTTTGTTGCACCCATAGTCTAATAATTAAAAAGTTTTGATTCTTAATTCTTAACTCTTAATTTTTAACTCCCGTTAGAGTCTGGTTTGCATGGCAGCCAGCATGTTGCCGTAGACGTTGTTCAACTCGGCAACCTTACGGGTAAGGGCGTCAACTTGTTCTTTGTATTTCATGATGCCATCGGCAGAATTGGTGAAGTTGGCCAGCATGGTGCCCATCTTCTCTTCGAACTCTTTGTTGATATTCATCTGCGTGGAGGCATTATTAATCTGCATTTCGTACATGGCATTGATGCTGCTGAGGCTGGCAGACATCTTCTTCATCTCCTCAACATAGGACACCTCGCCGTTGAGCGATTGGGCAGTCTCTTGGTAGATTGTGGAGAGGGTCGAGATGGCCTCAGGAGCGCCCTGCATGCTCTCCAATAAACGACCGGCCTGGCTGGCGACGCCGTCCAAATTCGACACAAATTTGTCGGTGGCGGCGGTGACATTGGCCATATTGTTCATGGAGTTGGCGCTCTCGGCCAGATTCTGCATTCCTTGGCCAAGGCGGTCAATCAGTTCAGGGCTGATATGTGCATCTTCAAGCATCTTGTCCAGTTTGGCCGTGAGCGGATCGGCGCTGACAGGCAGCTTCTCGATGGGATTACCATCCTCATCCAGCTCGACATCTCCGTTGAGAGCGGCCTCGTCAATCATTCCGGCAAGTTCCGGATAGACAAGACTCCAGTCCCACTCTTTGTGAGGTGGCTCGAATGCCGAAAGGAAGAAGATGACACCTTCGACACCCATACCGAGAATAAGCATGATATTTGCGCCGGGCCAGTGCATGATTTTGAACAGTGCACCCACGATAACGACGGAGGCTCCCCAGCCATAGAGGTAGGCCATGAAGGTCTTGTAGCCTTTACTGCGAACGAGATTGTTGATGAAACTCATAATTCTAAAGTTTTTGTGTTGCTTATTGTGTTATTTTTTTTCCTTGTTTTGTTAATGCGTTTATCTTGCCACGTTGGAAGCGGTGCGCAGGTTGTCGCCCTTCACGCGGCCCAGGTAGGGCTGCACGCAGCGGAAACCAATGTAGCACTTGGCGGTATCCATGAATTCGAAGTCGCGTGTCTGCACCTGGATGAAATATTTCTGGTCCTTCCAGCTACCGCCACGAATCACTTTGCGTTTCATGGCCAGCTTGTCATCGTCCTTGGCATTGTAGTTGTAGTAGGGGGTGACGGCGTTGGCAACAATATAGGTTGACTCGTTGAAAGCATCGAGGCACCACTCGCTGACATTGCCAGCCATATCATACAGGCCGTAGTCGTTGGGTGCATAGTGGCCGACCATCAGGGTTTTCACACCACCGTCGTCGTCATAGGCACCCTTGAGGGGCTCATAGTTGGCGAGGAAGCAACCATTTGGATTGCGCACATAAGGACCACCCCAAGGATAACTCTGGGCTTGGATGCCACCGCGGGCGGCAAACTCCCATTCGCTCTCTGTGGGGAGACGGAAGTCGTTGAGCTTCGAATAGTTGATGCTTTCAAGGTAGTTGTTCAACATGTTGGAACGCCACACGCAGAAAGCACGGGCCTGACGCCAGCTGACACCCACCACGGGATAGTTGTCATATGCGGGCGAGGAGAAGTAGCTGCGGGTATAGTCCTCGTTCATGCTGTAGGCATAATCGTGAACCCAGCACAGAGTGTCAGGATAGATGTTGATATACTCGCGCTGAATTTGGGAGTTGCGGTTGTTCAAACCTTTGGGGCGGACGGCAAACGAAGTGCCGCGATGCTCACTCTTGGCTTCCACATTGTTCTCCTTCTCAGAAATCTGGGTATAATCGATGAAGTAATACTCATAGTTCAGTTTCGACACGTCTACCACACGACGATGGTAGATGTCCACCAGGTAGAATCCGCCATCAATGAGATACTGTCGGATTTCGGGGTCTGAATAGTCGATTTTCGTCTTGTAATTCAACGTGGGAGGATCCAGCGGCTCGCCATACTGGTCTTCTTCAATCAGGAACCCTTCGGCACCGGCTTCGCCAAGGATGCGGCGGGCGATAGAGTCGCGGACGGATGCCACGAACTGACGGTATTCGTTGTTGGTAATCTCAGTCTCATCCATGAAGAAAGAGCCAATCTGCATTTTGCGGGGCTGGGGTGTTCTTCCGTATGTGACGTTCTGGACGCCGGCGCCCATGGTGTAGTTGCCTTGGTTGATGAACACCATGCCTTTGAGGTCGATATCCTCAAAATAGGGGCGGTCGTTGACGCCCACAAGTTCTCCACCGTTGGAGGATTTGCAGCTCCACAAAAGGGCTGTCGATGCGGCGATGATGAAAAACAATCTCTTCATATTGTCAATGTTTTATTATTTGCTTAAACGATTTTTCTTCAAAAAAGTTTCATTTTATATAAATATACATATTATATATTATCTTGTCAGACGGGTGTTGCCTGAGACTGTCGGACGGGGTTTCGGGATATCGATACGGAAACTACCGTTGACAAACACCTCGACGGTACCGAAACTGCGGCCCGATTTCATGGTGCCGAGCTTCGATGTGGTTAGGTCGTAGGCCACACCGACACGGAGCCACTTCCAGTTGACACCGGCCATGAAGGTGAAGGCGTCGAAGATACGGTAACCCACACCGCCCCAGAAAGCGTTCTCGTAGTCCAGAATCATGGCCGCCTCAGCTTGGAATACCGAAAGACTGGCCGACTTGATGAGGATGGAGGGCTTGAACTTGAACGAGGGGTTGTATGTGAATGTGTATTCGTAACCGCCCATTAGGTAGAGGGTTCGGGCGTTCTTGTAGTTCAACTTGTCGCTATGCGATCCCAATAGGTTTTTTACCGAGAGGCTGGCATACCATTCGCCGGGTACCTGATAATAGAGACCGGTGGAGACGTCAATCATAAAATCCGAAAGGTCTTTGCCCGCAACCGTGGGGTCGCCACCGTTGCCTGTGGGGTTGGTTGGGTCGCCCGTCAAGTCGTCGCAGCCCAAGAGGTTCTCCGTGTTGAATCCGAAACTGTAAAGGTTGGCTTCAACGGCGGCAGCAAGGTTGCCGGGACCCCAATAGAGGCGGAAAGCATAGTCAACGTTGATGGTGGTGTTGTTGTGGTAACCAATGTTTTGCGAGTTGAAAAGCAGTCCCACTCCGCCGTGGAGCCATGAGATGGGCATGTCGAACGAGAAGAGGTAGTTGACGGGTGTGGTACCGGGTTTGGCGTTGGGAGTGGGGGCTTGGAGGTCGAGGCCGAGCCACTGATTGTTGTAGAGTAAGGTGAAAGAAATGGCTCCCGAGCTACCGGCATAGGCAGGGTTGTAGCTGAGACGGTTGAACATGAAGTGGGTGTACTGACCCTCGTTTTGCGCCGTACAAACGGAGGAAAATAGCGTCATAATTGTTAAAAATGACACTATTTTGTGCGCCCAATGTTCTCTTCTCTGTCTGGTTAGTGTTGCCACAACGGCTTGTGTTTTATCGTTTTATCTATCTTTAGTTCCTGTTTCCGACACCTTTCGGTTGGTTGGAATTCATTGTGCAAAGATAATAATAATTATTTAATTATAGAAAAAAAATCAAAAAAAAATTCTTTTTTCTCAATCCGCAGGGGTTATTTGGCAGTTGCTGAAGGAGTGTTTCAAAGCTCTGCAAAGTTCGTTCGCTTTCTTTTTTGAAAGTCTGACGTCGAGGAGAATGTTGATGTTTTTTTCTGACGTCGAGTCGATGATTGCTTTGTCATGGTAGATATCGGGAAGTTTTTGTATCATTTCGAATGCCTCACCGTGCGTTTGGGCGGTGCCGAGGAAAAGGTTGTAGTTTTGGTCTTGATTCTTCTTTGCCGGGCCGTCTTTGGTGTGTTTTGTCTCTTTGCTCACATTCTGTGTTTCGGGAGGTGCGCTTTTGGTCTCTTTTGCTGTGCTGCTCTTTGCGGCGCTCGAACCGGTCAGAGCCAGTTTGCCCGTGGCGAAGCGCGATGGGACGGAGTCGAACTTCGCGTCTTGCTCTTCGCAAATCTTTTCATACCCCTCGGGCAATATGCGCACAGTAACAGGCTGGCACCCACGTATGCCTATGGCGTGAGCGGCGCGGCGGGTCATGTCGAGTACTCCTCGACGCGGACACCGGTCATTGATTTTCACAATTACCTGCAAACCAGTGTTTCTGTTGGTGACCAGCACATAGGTTCCCTTCTTGATTTTCCAGTGGGCGGCGGTGAAGAGGTTTTGGTCAAAAATCTCGCCGCTGGCGGTCTTGCGGCCCTCGAATTTGTTGTGATAGAACGTCCCTTTCATTGGATATTCTGTCACTGTGTCGTTGACGTCGTAGCTTTGGGCCCGACTGCCGAGAGGAAGGGCCATTGCAAAAGCCAATATTGCTATAATCTTGTGTGTTACCATACTACTGCGTCTGGGTGAAACCAATTGCCTTGCAGGCGGAGCACCTGCTCGACGACGTCGCGCACGCATCCGCGTCCACCGGGGAAGAGAGATATATAGTCGGCTATCTCTTTGATTTCCACTGCTGCATCGGCTGGGCATGTCGCTACGCCTGCGCGCTGTAACAGCGGGTAGTCGGGCAGGTCGTCGCCCATGCAGAGCACTTCTTCTTCCTTCAATCCGTTGTCGGCAAGAAACTTCTCGTAGGTCTTTATCTTGTCGCCGCAGCCTGTGTATACCTGTTCTACACCGAGCATTCTCATCCTGTTGTCAATGCTCTTCGATGTGGCGCCCGAGATGACGGCCACTATGTAGCCTTTCTTCACGGCATATTGGATGGCGAAGCCGTCCTTGATGTTGCCGCAGCGCACAGTCTCTCCGTCGCCATAGACCCACACGTCGCCATTGGTCATCACGCCGTCGAAGTCGAAGACAAAAGCCTTTATCGGCGCCAGTTTCTCTTTATAGTTTATCATGCCATAAAACTTTAGTCTTTAGTCGTTTGTCCCAATCCTGCATATTCCACCATCTGTTCGTATGCTTCGCGCCATCCTGCCCAGCCGTCCATTTCATTAAGGTTCTGGTTGTGGACGATGCAGCAGTAGGTACCGTCGACCTCACGCACACGGTCGATAATCCGTTTGTATTCTTTCAATCCTTCCTCCGGCGTGAGTCTCAGATATTTTTTCAGGGTGGTGTCCATCACACAGAAGGGATGGATAATCAGTTCGTTCTCATGGTCGCGCTCGAGGTCGTAGAAGGGGAAGGGAACACTGATGCCGGCGCGGAAGCCCACGACGTCGGCGTAGCCCATGGTGTAGTCGTTTTGGATGCCGGCATGCTGGAGGATGCGGTAGGAGCGTGGCAGCTTGAGCCGCAGGAAGTGGTATCGCGACCTCACCGTGGGACGGTGCAGGATGCTCTCCAGTCGCTTGATTTCCTGGTCGGCTGTTCGTGGCTGCTCCAGCGTGTTATAGCCGGGATGGATGCCCATATTGGCATGGTCGTCCAAATGCTGCAGCAGTCGTCGGAAATGGGGATTGAGATAGGATGCCGGTTTGTCGTATTGGTCATAGTCGGCCAGCAGCACGAAGAAAATCAACGCCGACCCCGGCGCCTTCTCTCGTGTATGCAGTATGTAGTTGAAAGTCTCGTAGGGGTCTTGCTCCTTGTTGATCAGCACCTTGAGGCGGCGCCACACCTCGTCGGGCTGGTGGCGGGAGAAGAGGTCGCGTCCCGCACCTACAACGGTGCGGAAAGTACCCTTGTGTTTGTAGCACCACGCGGCATCGATGTCCACTGTCTGCACGAAGCGGAAACTTTGGCGCGGTATGTTGCAGTCGGGATATCTCTCGACTATCTTGTTGCGTATCAAGCGTGCCCACTGGTCCACCACGGGCTGGTCGAGAAACCCTTCTTTCATGGCCAGGCTGTCCTCGGGACAGAAGCGGCCGTGCTCGTCCTCACGGTGCGGCAGGTATTCCTCATAGCGTGTCACCATGAAAAACGTGGCTGCCAACGGGTCGAAGTCAAAGTCCAGGTCGCGCCCGTAGACGGGATAGAGTCGCCACTGCCCGTCGCGACATTCCGCGTGGGGTTCCTGCTCCTCGATGGTGGTCTCGAACAGTAGTGGGTGGCACTTGATGAAGGGACTGTCTCCTATACGCTTGTGGCCGTAACTGAGCTTGGCGTCATCCCATTTGAGGAAGTATTCCTCGTCTGTGGTGATGCTATAGTCGGCGTGGAGCACATGGGTGAATATCACTTTTAGGGTATATCCCAGCCGATTGGTCAGTTTCGGTACATGAATCAGCAGCATTCAGGGTGCAAATATACGACTTTTTTTTGAATTCGTTACTTCAAGCCTCATTTTTCTTCCCAATATTAGGGCTAAGTTGTTGTCTCCCAAGTGTCCGAACGGGGCACCAAAGGCAACGGGGAAATGATAGTCCGCCACCGCTTCCATCACAATTTGCTCTGCAGTGTGGCCAAACGGGACGGTGTTGTCGTGCATCTCCGTCATGCCGCCAACCACTAAGCCCGCCAGTCCCTCGAGCATGCCGGCACGTTTCAATGCCTGCATCATGCGGTCAATATGATATAGATATTCGTCAAGGTCTTCGATGAGTAGTATCTTGCCACGTGTATCTATCTGTGAACGGGAACCACAGAGACTGTATAGAATCGAAAGGTTGCCGCCAGTCATCACTCCTTCGGCCACGCCCTCCCGGTTTGGCGCTGAAGTTGTTTCCGGCAGCCAGCCGATGTCGACCTTCTCCCCGAACAACACTCTCCGCAGGCTCTCTGTGGCCGCGCTTTCCATGGGGCCGAAATTGATGGGCATGGTGCCGTGGATGGAGGGAAACCCCAGCGTGTGGAGGTGGCTGTGGAGCACTGTGACATCGCTGTATCCCACCACCCATTTCGGATGTTCGGCGAAGCGGCTGAAATCCAGCCGGTCCACGATGCGCACCGTCCCGTAGCCGCCACGGCAGCAGAGGATGGCTCGCACCTCTGGGTCGTCCAACAGGCCTTGCAGCAGTGCTGCGCGATGGTTGTCGCTGCCGGCAAACTGGTTCTCTTCGGCGTACAATCCTTCGGGAATCAGCATGTTGAGTCCCCATGCCCGCAGTTGTTCGATGGCTGGGGCCATCTCCTCGGGGCTCACCTTGCGTGCCGTCGCAGCCAGCGCCACGGTGTCGCCTCTTTTCAGTGGTTCAATGTCTTTCATCTCCTCCAATAACGGAAAACGTCGTTCTTTATTGTCTCCCTGCCATGAATCTTCTTTTATATAGGAAAGAAAAATTTCGATATTAATTATTGGAAATGAGTGTTTCGTCTTCTGTTTTAACCATTCCCGACTACGGTAGGGGATGGCGGGAGGTGGCAGGTCGCTGAAAGGTGGAAAGGATGCTTGGTCTACCAAGTTTGCCCCTTTTTTTGTTAAAAATAAATCATAGGCTTGTACATGTTGAAAAAACTTTGTATCTTTGCACCCTCAAATCAATGCTAACAAAGAATCAATAAAAAGTTATGACTTTACAGGAAATTGTTGACAAACTCGGCGCCACGGTGGGCCTTGGCTCCGACAAACTGGATAGGGAGGAGGAATTCTGTTTCGCTTCCGACCTGATGAGCGACGTGCTGACGCTCAAGGATACGCCGGTGCTCATCACCGGCCTGTGCAATGTGCAAACCATCCGCACCTGTGACATGGCCAACCTCGAGGTGGTCATCTTTGTGCGTGGCAAGCGCCCCACGGAAGACATGGTGGAACTGGCCGACGAGAACGACATGGTGCTCATCTGCACCCAGTACTCGATGTTCAAGACCTGCGGCATCTTGTATGGCGCTGGCATGAAACCTTTATATTAAAAAGGTTATGGGTACCCATAACCCTTAAAAAAAGAATTATGCACCAAGAGTATACAGTAATTGAAGGCGATTTCGTCAATGCCGGCAAGGCTTCGAGCTCTGTCAAAAAGACATTGAAGCAACTGAATGTCAACCCCCAGGTGGTGAAGCGTGTGGTTGTGGCACTCTACGAGGCCGAGGTCAACGCCATAGCCCATGCCTACGGTGGCAAGGTTGAGGTGGACATCGACTCTGACAAGATCCGCATGGTGGTGGCCGACAAGGGTCCGGGCATCCCCGACATTGCGCTGGCCATGCAGGAGGGCTATTCCACCGCCCGCCCAGAGGTACGCGACATGGGCTTTGGTGCCGGCATGGGCTTGCCCAACATGCAGAAGAATGTCGACAAGCTGAACGTCACTTCCGAAGTGGGCGTCGGCACCACTGTCGAGATGGAAGTGAATTTTCAGTAAAACGGTGAAATTGAATAGTTACGCCGTAATAAAACGAATGGAAGATGTTTTATCACGCACTACAGATTGAGGACGGGCGCTGCATAGGATGCTCGCGCTGTATGAAGATTTGCCCCACGGAAGCCATACGAATCCACGGTGGCAAGGCCGAGATACAGGAGCATCGTTGCATCGACTGCGGCAAGTGCTACGAAGTGTGCCCCGTCGATGCCATCGCCATCAAGGATGACGACTTCGAGGCGTTCAAGAAATACCCCCACTCGGTGGCACTGCTGCCGGCGGTGTTCATGGGCCAGTTCCCCGACGAAATCAACGTCTCGCAGGTCTACGCCACGCTCTATGAGCTGGGGTTCGCCCATGTGATGGAGGTGGAAAGTGCTGCGATGATTTACAAGGAGGCCAAGGAAAAATACGCCCGCGAGCACCCCGATGTGCGTCCTCTCATCTCATCGTTTTGCCCGGCCATTGTGCGACTGATACAAATCAAGTATCCGTCTCTCACTGAGAATATTGTCCCTATCAAGGCACCCCTCGACCTCAGCGCCATGTATGCGCTCGAGGAGCTGCAGAGTCGTGGTATCCCGCGCGAAGAGATAGGCCTCTTCTATGTCACCCCTTGTGCCTCAAAGGTGTCGGCCGTCAAGGCCCCTGTGGGTGAGGAAAAGTCGATAATCGACGGTGTCATCAATATGAATTCGCTCTTCAACCGTGTCTACAAACGCATGAAAGACAACGGGAAGAATCATCAATACAAGCCTCTTTCGCGCCAGCGCCTGAGCGCCGACGCCATCCTCAGCACCCTCACCAATGGCGAGCGCCGCATCTGTACCGCCAAGCGCAGTTATTCCATCGACGGCATCGAGAACGTGATGGATTTCCTCGACAAGCTCGAGAACGACGAGGTGGAGGGCGTGGAATTCCTCGAGCTGAGGGCCTGCGACCAAAGCTGTGCCGGTGCCCTGCTGAGTGTCGACAACCGTTTCCTTTGTGGCGAGCGTATGTACGCCCGGGCCCGTAAGGCCGCCGAGCGTGAGCGCAACGGGGAGATGGCCCGCGACCGCGAGATGGAGAAATACCAGGATTTCCTGATTGAACATTCGGAAGTCCAGGAAGTGCAGCCGCGCTCGATGATGGTGCTCGACAGCGACATCTCCAAGGCCTTGGAGAAGATGGAAAAGATTGAGAAGATGAAGGTCCACCTGCCACAGATTGACTGTGGCGTATGTGGCGCGCCGACCTGCGAGGCTTTCGCCACCGACGTGGTGTGCGACAATGCCTCCCTGCACCAATGTGTCTTCTATCGCCTGCATCTCGAGCAGGAGGGAAAGATGACCCTCAACGAAGGCCGCACGAACATGTATGCCGTGTGGGGCGACGACCGCATCAGCGGCGAGATAGAGGTGTGAAAAAATGAGGGCCGCCATTCGGCGGCCCTCAAAATTTAAGAACTATAGTCTTATTTCTTGCGGAGCGTGGTCTCACCGCCGATATTGAGGTCTTCCTGATACTGGAGGCTCATGCTGCCCGTCAGGGTGTTGGCACTCTTGTTGTAGAGCATCTCGAAGCTGTCATCAAACACCGCACCGTCTCTTCTGACGTCAAGGATGACATAGTCGGTGTTCTGGCGCGGTCTTACACCTGTGATAGTGAAGTTGACAGTATAATTCTCATACAGGTTGGAGGTAACCAAGGCCGACATAGTACCGGCGGAGACGGTCTGAAGATTGGCAGTCCATTTAATGGTATAGGTCAACTGCTGGCTTTGATAATTGGTAGAACCGTTGTAGGTACCCTCCCATGCTCCTATCAGGTCGGCGGGGTTGACATCCGTCGACGAGGATGGACGATTCTCAATGGTGTCAGTCTCTTTGGTGCAGGAGATGAACATGGCGCCGCAAAAAAGGACGGCGGCAAGCATCATAAATAATTTCTTCATTGTAATTAAGTTTTTAAAATTGTTAATTATTGATTTTTTTTATTGGGCATCGTCGTAGGAGACCATTGTGTAGCTGCCGTCTTTCTCTATTTTGTAGAGTCTGTCGACTTTCATCACCTTGCCGTTGCTGGGCTTGATACCGCGCCAGTAGTACCCTTGGGTGGAGGGCGAAATATCGACCTTCTTTCCGTTCTTGCCGGTAGCCATGGCGGTAATGTCGGGGATGATGTCGCAGTCATATTTCACACTCTCGCCAACGCCATCCTTCGGAGTGAGTGATAATTTGAAGCCGAAGTGCGAAGGGAACGAGGTCTGGGTGAGACTGAGTTCCCAGACGAGGTTGTTGGCGGTGAAGGGGAACGGCGTGACGGTGACGCTCTGGTTGTTGGCATCGTAGTACTGGAGGGTAGGGGTGTAGCCCTCGGTCATGGCAGTGATGGCTCGGGAGTCGACAGTGATCTTGTAGGTGACATCGAGACGTGCCAGCTCAAAGTTCTCTTCTTGGCTGCCGCTACCGCTGCCGGAATTGTTTTTGTTGTCGTCCTTCGAGCAGGAAACGCTGAACATGGTCGCTGCTGCAACAAACAACAATGCTAATTTTTTAATGTTTTTGTTCATAGTGGATTGTTATTAATGAAAAAAATGTTTATAATGATGGTTTTAGTTTCCCCTGCCCGGTGACGACAGGGAACAGAGAGGAAAAAATGAAGTGGGAAAGGAAGAACTCCCCCTTACAAAACGATTGGCTGTTTTGTTTGTGGAGTGGGTGATAATCAGGTCTTTGCGGTCTATTGGCAGCATATTCTCCCTTGTGGTTTTTCCGGTGCAAATATACGATTTTTTTAATATTCAACAATTTTTTTTTGTTGCTGTGGTTGCACCTCGATAAATTCACCCTGTTGGTGGAAGTGCTCGATGAGGGCCCGGTAGAACTTGCTGTGGGAGAGGGTTTGTGTGTTGCCTACTATTATAATTTTCATGCGTGCGCGCGTGATAGCGACATTCATGCGGCGCAGGTCGCGCAGGAAACCGATGGCACCTTCGGCATTGTCACGTACTAAGGAGATGACTATCACGTCGCGTTCCTGCCCTTGGAATCCATCGACAGTGCCAACGGTGATATGCCGTTTCAGTTTGCGGAAATAGTGCTGCATTTTGAGCAGGCGCCGGATTAACCGTGCCTGACCGCGGTATGGGGTGATGATGCCGAGGTCGACGCGCTCGCTTTCTATCTTCTGTGGCGAAATCATTTCGATGTAGTCGCGCAAGGCGTGTATCACCAGGCGGGCCTCTTGGGCGTTGGTGATGGAACCGGTTTTAGTCTTTTTTTCTGAATTTTCTGAGTTTTCGGAATGATCAGAATATCCTGAGGTGTCGAGCCAAGTCAGTGGAGTGTCCAAGGGACTCACCAACCGGTGTGCAGCCTCGGGGGCGGCTTGGAGTCGGCCATGGTAGAACCATCGCGAGGAGAAGGCCATAATCTCCTCGTTCATACGGTATTGGGTGGTCAGCAGGCTGACGCATTGAGGGTGCAGCCCTACGACCTTCTGCATCAGCGTGTCGGCAAGGCCTCCCTTCAGGGCTTCTTGGCTTTTCACTGTGGGCGGCAGCTGCTGGTGGTCGCCGCTCATGATCACACGGTCGGCTTTGAGGATGGCGGCCCAACAGGCGGGTTCGAGGGCCTGGGCGGCCTCGTCGATGAAGAGGGTGCTGAAGCGGCGACGTTCCATGAGACGGTAGGCGCTGCCGATGAGGGTGCAGCTCACCACTCGCGCCTCGTCGAAGAGGTCGGCATTGATTTTGATTTCCAGCTCCGTCTGGCGGTTGCGGAGGCGGTGGGCTTGCTCGCCTTTGGCCCCGGCGGCAAGTGTTTTGCGGATGTTCCACAACTCATGGTAGTCGGGATGGGCTGAGTAGCGCCGCTCATAGCTGCAGTCGAGCATCTCGTCGCTCATCCTCAGCGGGTTGCCGATGCGTAGCACATTGACACTGCGGCGCATAAGCTGTTCGCTGATCCAGTCGACGGCGGCGTTGGAAGGGGCGCAGACGAGCACCTGTGTCTCGCGCTCGAGGGTCTCGATGACGGCCTCGACGAGGGTGGTGGTCTTGCCGGTTCCCGGAGGACCATGGATGATGCTCACTTCCTGGCATTCAATTACTTTCTGGATGGCATCGTTCTGGCTGGGATTGAGCCAGGGAAACGACAGGCGCGGCAGCTGCCGGAAGGCGGGCTTCGCGTTGCCTGTCAGTACATTGCGCAGCCTGACGAAGCGTTCGTCCTCCTTGCGTTCGGCTTCCGATAATGACTCCTGCATGACGCGGAATGAGGTGTTGTCGACACCTATCTGCACGCCGAGCAAGTGCCTCTCACCGAGGTCTTTCATGCTCTGAAGGGCCGACTTCGAGGGCAGGCCGATGCTCATCACACCGTCGCCCACTGCCTCGATGTAGCATTGGTGGGGCAACTCTTTGGCTCCGGCGTCGGTGAGGTAGAAAACCGTGGCGGGTTTGCCAGGCTCGAAGTCGAGCTCCACTTCGTCTTCATCCACCTCGTAGCGCAGTTCCACGGTGAGTTGTCCCATGGGGTTGTAGGCAGTGTTGCCGAGACGCACAGGGTAGCGGCAGCCCGGTTCGTGGATGGCACCCGTCAGCGAGGCCCCTTTCATCTCGAGGCTGCGGCGGTAGGCCTCCTGCTCCTCACGGAGCTCCAAGGACACCAACTCGCGTAAACGGCTGAAATATGTGCTCGTATTCACCATCGATACTAAATAACTTCGAATGCAAGAAAAAATTGTGCTGCCATTGTTCCTGAATGTTTTTTTTTACTATGTCCGCAATCTGACAAGGAATATAAGGGAGGTGTCGTTTTCGTCGTACAAAATGTTGATAATCAATCGACCGTATCCTTTGAAACAAAAAATGGGCTCCCCTCGAAAAAATTGCTTTTTCCTATATCTGTAACTTGCTGATAATAAGCACTCTCTAAGTATCAACTCTTTCCCAACTCCTTACCATCTCCCTACCATCTCCCACCCATCTCCTACCACGGTGGGAGATGGTAGGGTGGAGGTAGGTCGGTGATAGAGGAATCGCACCAAGAAGGGACCTACCGTCCCGGAAGGAGGATATTGAAAGCTGCAAAGGAAAAGGGGCCGGTGGGTGGCGTCGGTTCCATGTCGGTGCCGGCCATGCCCGGCTCACCAGAAATGGTGAGTTTTTTTGTTAAAATTTTTATTATTTCATTTTTATTTTGTATATTTGTCCCGTCATACATAGGCAAATGTTTGTGTATGGTATTGATAATTAGTTAAATAAATAATATATTAATCCTAAAAAGTCACATTTATGACAAAAGTAAAATCTTTAGCTGACCTGAAGGCCATGCGCGAGAAGCTC
>JAEEGF012025381.1_pt1 | contig 22948 bp, 19 predicted proteins | sample 9134171 | NCBI WGS metagenome assembly JAEEGF01 (sample SAMN16246542, study PRJNA631951) | gut metagenome | biome: gut microbiome; feature: rumen; material: AP-attached | host: Bos | place: Iran: Karaj | collected 2018-10
ATTACATGGCTTATAAGGAGGTGTCAAAATGGCTAAATGTGATATTTGTGGCAAGGGCGTTCATTTCGGTAACAACGTAAGCCATTCTCATAGAAGATCTAACAGAGTTTGGAAGTCAAACGTTCAGCACGTTGCTTGCAAGATCAATGGCTCAACAAAGAGATTACATGTTTGCTCAAGCTGCCTTAGATCTAACAAAGTAGAAAGAGCATAATGAATGCAAATATTAAGCGGTGTGAATTTCACACCGCTTTTTTCATGCTTATTTTTAAACTGAAAAACCAAAAAGTGCCAGTTTGGAAACAACTATCTCTCTCACTATCATTCCCATTTTCTCTTTTTCTTCGGGAGAAATCTTAGACAGCTGCTCCATGGTATAAAGTACTTCCTTGAAGCCTTTTTCTCTTTTATCGGGATTCTTGTACTGCGATACTCTTATCCTGGTTCGAAGCTGCTTATACACCCTGTAATCGAAATTATCCTGATTCATGTAATAAAAGTGGCTCTCCAAGGGAGTCTGCAGTTCAACTTCATCCTTTAAATACTTGGTAATTATTGTTTTGAACTTAAAAGGTACCATTTCGTTTGAAAGAAGTTCTTCGTAATTATATCTGGCTCCGAAATAATGCCTCTCTATATCCTGCATGTAGTACTTAAAATCGTCATCATTAACTATGCTGTTCATCATTTCTTTTTCTCACCGCTGTCCAGATCTTCTATATTATCAGCGCTGAATTTGATGGCGCTACGAATTTTATCTTCATCCCAGCCGGTCTCCTCCATGAGTTCTTCCACTGTAACTTTCCTTCGAAGATCTTCAGCCAGCTCTTTTGCTTTATCAGCAACTTCCTGTACAAGCTTTAATATCTTCTGTCCGCTGGCATCCTCTGCAAGGTTCTCTTCCACAATAGCTTCCATTGCATCAAGCATAAGCTTGTACAAAAAGCCTTCAACCTCCTTAGGTTCTCCCACAGCATCCAGCATGGTAACCCCCTTGGTAAGAGCAACGTTGCCTTCTCCAATAAGGTCCTCCAGGAATACGCCCTGTTCTGAGTACATTTTGGCCACGTCTACTACTAGAGGAAGATAGCACTCAATAAGCTTGGACTGAGCGTCCTTATCTCCTGATATTGCAGCCATGGAAAGAGCTTCCTTCTCTCCCTCTGAATACTCGGGAAGAGCACTGAGACTCTCAAGATAATCGTTGAGATAATTGGTCTCCTCCTCAGACAGATTGTCAAATTCATCAGCAACCTCATCAACGCCGATCTTATGGCTTTTAAGATAATCAAAAACCATCTCCAGCTGTTTTTCATCAAGGTCCAGTTCAGAAAAAGCCTCTACAACCTGCTCTCTGGAAATAATGTTCTTGTTCTCTCTGGCTGCTCTTGTGACAAGCTTTAATATTTCAGCAAATTCTTTTTCTTTATTATCAATGTTACCCATTTTAGTCTCCCGTTATTTAACATGCTGATGTGTAAAAAGATGCTCCTGGCAGTATTCATAATTGCCGTTGCACTTGGAGCAGAATCTGAACTCAAGATTAGGATCATCCTGCTCGGATCTGCCGCAAACCGCACATTTATGCCTTGTAACTCCTCTTGGCATCATGTGAGCCCTCTGCTTGTAGTCGTTTCTTCTTTTAACCTCTTTAGGTCTTAAGTGCGATAACTTGCCGGTCTGGATCCAGAAAAGAACCAGGTTCAAAAGCTGGGTTCCTACCGCAAAGAAAACAAAGTAGTTTCCGCTGATGAATCCCCTAATGCACTCATAAACCATGATAGCGCCATATATATAGCCGAGATACTTGACCTTTACAGGGATAATGAACATAAGCAGAACCTGCATTTCGGGATAAATAATGGCGAAAGCAAGGAATACTGTCTCCTGGAGATAATATGTGCTAAACGCAGATGAATACACGTACATATAGACATCCACAAGATCAGGCGCTGTTAAAGAATAAATTAAATATGTTACAAAAGCACCGACGATCATAAGAATAAGCCCTGAGAAAATAAACAGGTTATACCTGAAGGTTCCGATGGTCCTCTCCATGGTGTTTCCAACAAAGTAATAGAACATCAATGTGATAAAAATAAGTATATGAAGACTTGAAGGTGGAATAAGAACCCAAGAAATCAGTCTCCAAATCTGACCGTGCAGTATCATGGCGGGATTAAGAGTAAGAAGCTGAGTCAGATTCACATTGACCGGTATCAGCTGCAAAATATAACCAACAATGTATAATCCCAGAATATACATTGTAAGGTTAGGAATTGCATATCTGCCTATTTTTCTTTCAAGCTTATTAATCAACTCATTCATATAGTCACACCTCAAAATTTAAGAATGGTTCTAACTGCTTCTAACAGTTCCGGCATTTCCACAGGTTTCGTAAGAACAACGTTAATTCCTGCTTCAATGGCTTTTGATTTGATGTCCATCTGTTCCTGATCAAATATCGCCAGAATCGGAACATTGGCCTTAGCATTATCCATCATATCTCTTATGAGCCCAACAGATTCAAAACCAGTTTCATCAAATGGCTGTTCATTTATTATGATAACATCAAAATAGCCTGCCGGTGCAGCCTGCATCTTTTCAAATGATTCAAAGCTGTCTGTAGCAATCTGAATCTCGAAGCCTGCTTTTTTAAGAAGTTTTCCTGCCAGCATCTGATTGGCCGGAACGCTCTCTACCAGGAGGATTCTTTTACCGGCGAAATTATAAGAATCGATCTTATCCTCACTGTCATTATCCAGAGTCACTCCCATCTCATTACTAACTTTCATAGGTATACTAATTATGCACTCTGTACCTTCACCGGGATTACTGTAAATAGCAATATCTCCGTCCATGAGATCAACGATTTTCTTTGTTATTGCAACGCCAAGTCTAACGATCTTATTTCCGTTTTCCACAGAATCCTTCTCGAAGCGATATGGGTCAAACAGAACTTCCTTAACTTCCTGACTGATTCCAATACCATTATCTTTTATTCTGAATTCAAAGGTCGGCCTGTCAGGATCAGAACTCTCAATTTCTTCAATGCTAAGATTGATAAGCCCCTGGTTTGGGGTAAAAGAAATTGAATTAAATAAGACATTTAGAAGTGCCTGGGTAAGTCTGGTCTTATCAGTAATTACAATAGGATGACTAATATTCTTGTAGTTAACTGTAAAGATTTGATGCTTTTCTGCTATTCCCAAAGAAGTAACAGAACGGATATTATTAACAATATCCTGAATATTGGTCTTATGTTCAGAAAGCACCACTTTGCCGGTTTCAAAACTGCTGAAATCAAGGACATCATTTATTATCTCAAGGGTTTGATTTCCCCAAAATGAAATAAACCCTAAGTACTTCTTCCGAAGCTCCTCATCATCTGTATGCTGCAGCAGATCCACAAGACCGTTAATAGCATTAACAGGTGTCCTGATATCCTGAGACAAATTTTTTAAGTAAACCGTCTTATCATGATTTATCTTTTCTAAGGCGGCCTGTGCCTTCTCCTTATCTCGAAGCTGCCTGTTATAACGTGCTCTGTCTCTAAGCAGAATAAATGTAATAGCAGCTGCTATGCCAGTCATAACAAAGACCATTATCCATATATTTCTTCTGAAGAAGTCCTTGAAGGTATAGGTATAGAGCTCATCTGAATAGGAAGAAGTAAGATTTATGACATACTCCTTTCCCATGACGTTAACTCCCCGATTAAGAATCTTGAGAAGTCCATCGTTACCAATCTTAATACCAAAGCATCTGTCATCGTTGTACTGAAGCTGCCTGAAGGACAGACCATCATACTTAATGTTTCTAAGAATATCATTAGTTCGAAGTCCGTTCAAGGTTGTGCACTTGACTTCACCTTTTATAACGGCGTCAAGACATGCCTCAATAGAGGGGTACAGCTTTATTGTGTATGTGGGATAATGAGATTTTACATAATAATACTGCATCAGGTTGTTCTCATTAACCGCAAAGTCAACGCTGCTAGCACCTGCATACTCGGATTTGTAAATGAGGTTTGTGATGGCAGAAATGACTGGATTGGACTGATAAATTCCATCTTCCTCAGTAAAGAAAAGACCTCCGCCCACAGGAAATGCCACATCTATTTCATCGTTACATACAGCCTTTGTCATATCCTTATAATTATCGTAGGCGACATATTCAAATTCCACGCTGTTGACGCCAAGATTTTTAAAGATAGTAGGGAAGATATCCTTTACTATTCCGTTTACATTCCCGTTGCTATCAGTATCAGAATAAGGAAGATAGTCGTTGAGATAACCAACAGTTAATTTGTGATGATCTACAAGCCAGTTCTTCTCTTTTAATGAAAAGGCGCGACTGGAAAGAGATACAGGATAATACTTGGCTCTCAGGGAACTGATATAATCAGGCTCCTCAGAAAGAAGAAGGCTCTGGGCCTGGTTTAATTCCTTGAGAAGTGCAGGATCGTTATAGTTCACTCCCAGATAATAATCCGTTTCGCCAAAAGAAAACAGAGTCTCAGCATGATTTCTGTCATAAGTGCCGTCGTATTCAGCAGCTAGGATATCGATTTCTTTTCTGTCAAAAGCTCCAAGAAGTGTCTCGTAGTTCTTGTATGGAATAACCTTGGCTATTACGTTATTGGAATCAAGATACTCCTTAAGGACGTTTACGATAGCACTGTCAAGAACGCCGATGGTCCTGCCGTTTAATGATTTGGGCCCGTTGATAACAGCGCCATCGTCAGTGTGCTTAACAAGGCCATAACACTCAGCTCCCATGGGCTGATCAGGGAAACCGATGATATTTTCCCTGTCTTCAGTCCTGGCAAGGCCTGCCACAAGGTCCACCTCGCCGTCTAAGAGCATCTGATATACTTCGTAGAAATCGCCGTATACATATTCGTAGGTCCAACCGGTATATTCGGAGAGTTTACGATAGTATTCATAGGCATAGCCATTTTTAATGGCACCTTCAGAAGCACCCTCTTCGAATACCTCATTCTCATAATAGCCAACTCTGACCACACGATTTGAGCCGGTGGCAGCCTTGGAAACAGGTGCTACACAATATATAGATAATATGGAAATAATAACTAACAGAAAAATTTTTTTAATTTTCTTTGTCATTAGAAACCTAACCCCCATAGTCATACATAGTAAATCATACCACATATTGTGATTCTGTGCTTGAAATTTAAAAAGGTTTTGCACAATCCAATTCGGTTGATTTTTATCCGCCTCTGCTTTATAATCATAAGGATTGTCAAAAATCGCTTTAATAATGAAATTTATGAGGTATTGTAATGATTTCAAAGGATTATACATTAGGAATTGACATAGGTTCTACCACTGTCAAGGTGGCTCTTCTGGACAAGGATCAGAAACTGATCTTTTCCGATTATAAGAGACATTTTGCCAATATCCAGGAGACCCTTGCAGAACTGTTGCAGGAGGCAAATTCAGTAGCAGGTAATGTTACTCTTCATCCTGTGATCACAGGTTCAGGCGGACTTACTCTTGCCAAACATCTTGATGTTCCTTTTGTACAGGAAGTTATCGCTGTTTCCACTTCTCTCAAGAAACTGGCTCCCAAGACTGATGTAGCCATTGAGCTCGGCGGTGAAGATGCCAAGATCATTTATTTCGAGGATGGAAATGTCGAACAGCGTATGAACGGAATCTGTGCCGGTGGTACAGGTTCATTTATCGACCAGATGGCAGCTCTTTTGCAGACCGATGCCTCAGGTCTAAATGAATATGCCAGAAATTACAATTCTCTCTATACTATAGCTGCCCGCTGCGGCGTTTTCGCTAAATCAGATATTCAGCCTCTTATCAACGAAGGTGCCACCAAGGAAGATCTGGCAGCTTCTATTTTCCAGGCTGTCGTAAATCAGACTATCTCCGGACTTGCCTGCGGTAAGCCCATCAGAGGCCACGTTGCATTTTTAGGAGGTCCTCTTCACTTCCTTGATCAGCTTAAGGCTTCTTTCATCAGAACTCTTAAACTTGATGAGGAGCACACTATTGAGGCCGAGAATTCTCATCTTTTTGCTGCTATAGGTTCTGCCCTTAATGCAAAAGAAGAATCTTCTTTTACCATGGAGGACATGGTAAACAAGCTCTCACACAAGATTGTTATGGACGCGGAAGTTTCACGTCTTGATCCTCTCTTTAATAATGAAGAGGAATACAAAACCTTTAGAAACAGACAGGATAAATATAAGGTTAAGACCAGAAAGCTTGACGACTACAAGGGCAAGGCATTCCTTGGTATTGATGCTGGTTCCACCACTACTAAGTGCGCCCTTATCAGTGAAGACGGCGATCTTCTTTACTCATTCTATTCAAGCAATAACGGAAGTCCTTTAAAGACAGCCATTTCTTCTATTCAGGAGATTTACAAACTGATGCCTGAAGGGGTTTCTATCGCAAGATCCTGCTCAACAGGTTACGGTGAAGCTCTTCTTAAGTCAGCTCTGCTTTTGGATGACGGCGAAGTTGAGACTATTGCTCACTACAATGCCGCTGCTTTCTTCGATCCCGATGTAGACTGCATCCTGGATATCGGTGGACAGGACATGAAGTGTATCCACATCAAGAACGGCTCTGTTGATTCAGTTCAGCTCAACGAGGCCTGCTCTTCAGGTTGCGGTTCCTTTATCGAGACCTTCGCTAAGTCCCTGGATTACAGTGTTCAGGATTTCGCCAAGGTAGCTCTTTATGCCAAGTCTCCTGTTGACCTTGGTACAAGATGTACTGTTTTCATGAATTCACGAGTTAAGCAGGCCCAGAAGGAAGGCGCAGATGTAGCTGATATCTCTGCCGGTCTTGCTTATTCAGTTATTAAAAATGCTTTATTTAAGGTTATCAAGGTTTCAGATGCCAAGGATCTCGGTCACAATATCGTTGTTCAGGGCGGAACCTTCTACAATGATGCAGTTCTTCGTGCCTTTGAAAAGATTTCAGGCGGAGAAGCCATCAGACCTGATATTGCAGGAATCATGGGTGCTTTCGGTGCTGCTCTTATTGCCCGTGACCGCTACAATGAAACTGATGACTATCAGACAACAATGCTTTCCATCAATCAGATTAACAATCTGGAATACTCCACCAGCATGACAACATGTCAGGGCTGCACAAACCACTGTCGTCTCACTGTAAACAAATTCACCGGCGGACGTCAGCATATTTCCGGAAACAGATGTGAAAGAGGTATCGGTAAGATCAAGAATGCCGATAATATCCCTAATCTTTATGCTTATAAATACAAGAGAATATTTGGCTATGAGCCTCTTGAGGCAGATAAGGCCTATAGAGGAACTGTAGGTATACCAAGAGTTCTCAACTTCTATGAGAACTATCCATTCTGGTTTACATTTTTTACCAAGCTTGGTTACAGAGTAGTTTTATCTCCTCGTTCAACACATCAGATCTATGAACTTGGAATAGAATCTATCCCCAGTGAGTCAGAATGTTATCCAGCTAAGCTCTCTCACGGTCATATTGAGTGGCTTATCAGACAGAATGTAGATTTCATCTTCTATCCCGGTCTTTTCTACGAGCGTGAGGAGGTAGAAGGTGCCACAAACCACTACAACTGCCCTATTGTCACATCCTACTCAGAGAACATCAAGAACAACGTTGAATCCATTACAGATGGTAAGACCAAGCTCAGAAACCCATTTATGGCATTCACAAGTCTTGATACTGTGACATCTGCCCTGGTAAAAGAGTTCACAGAGATCTCTACAGATGAGATTGTTGAAGCTGCCAAGGCAGGTTGGGAAGAAATGGCCACTGCCAGAAAAGATGTCCAGATCAAGGGTGAAGAAACTCTTAAGTGGATGGAAGAAAACAACAAGCACGGCATTGTTCTCGCAGGCCGCCCTTATCATATTGATCCGGAGATCAACCATGGTATCCCTGAGATGATCAGCTCCTACGGTGTTGCTGTTCTTACTGAGGACAGTATTTCTCACCTTGGTAAGCCCGAAAGACCACTTATTGTTTCTGACCAGTGGATGTATCACTCAAGACTCTACGCTGCAGCAAGCTATGTTCGCACCAGAGAAGACCTTGATCTGATACAGCTCAACTCCTTCGGATGCGGACTTGACGCCGTTACAACAGACCAGGTAAATGATATCCTTTCAGGTTCAGATAAGATTTATACATGTCTTAAGATTGATGAAGTTAATAACCTTGGAAGCGCAAGAATCCGAGTAAGATCCCTTCTTGCAGCCATCAGAGTTCGTAAACAGCAGCACAAAGAGCGCACCATCAGAGACTGTGCTAATCACAGAGTTCTTTTCACAGAAGATATGAGAAAGAATTACACTCTGCTCTGTCCTCAGATGTCTCCTATCCACTTTGACATCATGGAGCCTGCCTTTGCTGCCTGCGGCTACAACTTCGTAGTAATGCAGAACGACAACAGACATGCCATTGATATGGGACTTAAGTATGTTAACAACGACGCCTGCTATCCTTCTTTGTGGGTTGTAGGTCAGATCATGGATGAGCTTCATTCAGGCAAGTATGATCTCAACAGAACTGCTGTTATCATGTCACAGACCGGTGGCGGATGTCGTGCTACCAACTATGTAGGATTTATCAGGAGAGCCCTTAAGAAGGCCGGTATGGAACAGATTCCTGTAGTTTCACTTAATCTTTCCAAGCTTGAGGCTAACCCCGGCTTCCACATTAACGCAGAAATGCTTTTAAGAGCTGCTTATTCCGCTATCTTCGGTGATGTATTCATGAGATGCGTATACCGCATGCGTCCTTACGAGAAGGTTAAGGGTTCAGTTGATGCCTGCCACGAGAAATGGCTCCCTGTGGTAAAAGAATTTGTTACATCCAAGCACATGAGCTACTTCAAGTTCCAGAAGATCTGCAAAGAGATCATTGAGGACTTTGACAAGATAGAGATAACTGATGAAGTTAAGCCACGCGTTGGTGTTGTAGGTGAGATTCTTGTAAAGTTTGCTCCTGCAGCCAACAACCACCTGGTCGAACTCCTTGAAGCAGAAGGCGCTGAGGCCGTTGTACCTGACCTTATCGATTTCATGAACTACTGCTTCTATAATCAGATTTATAAGGCAAAAGAGCTTGGAACTTCCAAGAAGACAGCTAATCTCATGCGAGTTGCCATCTGGGCCATCGAAAAACTCAGAAGCGGTGCTCATAAAGCCTTTGAAAAGAGTGTTCACTTTGAACCACCTACAAGCATTTATAAGCTAGTAGAGTATGCGAAGCCTATCGTTTCTATCGGTAACCAGACCGGTGAGGGATGGTTCCTTACAGGAGAAATGGTTGAGCTCATCAAGGAAGGCGCTACAAATATCGTTTGTACACAGCCATTTGGATGTCTTCCTAACCATGTAGTAGGTAAAGGTGTTATCAAGCACTTAAGACACCTCTATCCCGGATGCAATATCGTTGCTATCGACTACGATCCGGGTGCTTCCGAGGTTAACCAGCTCAACAGAATCAAACTTATGCTCTCAACCGCTCAGACAAAAGTTGATGAAGAAAAGAAAGCAATGTAATATTTAGGCATTAAAAAAGGGAATCCAAATGGATTCCCTTTAATATTTTGAATTATTTAAGTTTTGCATTGAGCTTATCAATTGCATCCTCATGTCTCTGGATTGCAAAGGTCGCAGATTTAATCTTAAGCTCAGTATTCATGCGCTTTTTATGAATCTCATTGCTCTTAATATAATAATCAAGAACATCCTGATCTTCTACTTCCAGGAACTTATCTGCAATACATCCGGGAAGAACAAATTTCTTGATCACATCAGCAAATTTAACTTCTATATATTTCCCATCCTGGGTAACAACCTCACCGGCACCAAACTTCTTATGATTAACCTTAAGGTTGAGGGCAGAACGATTTCCGAGTGCCTCTTCTTCTTTATCAAGCTCGGATAAAACACCTGCAAGATCATCCTGTTCAGATTTAAGGTTCTCAATCTGCTTGGAGTTCTCATCCAGCATTTCCTTGGTCTTCTTTGTAGGCTTCTTCTTAAGTTCGCCTGCATTTTTTGATTCAAGGTCATCGTTTTCCAATGTAAGGCCCATATAGTAGTCTCCTTATCAAATACCACATATAAATTATCAACTTAACAATAATATTTTATCGTATTTTGTGATAAAAAACAAGTTTACAAGTTTGTATATTCGCCGGGCTTAAGTTCTACTATTTTTTTGTCCACTTCAAGGAATACGCTGATAGCATTGGGGTTGTAAGCAAAGTCGCCATTAACGGAAACCTGAATTCTGGAGGCCGCATCAACATAATCAACGATATCAATGTTAGTTGCATACCAGATGTCATCGTGACCGGAAACTTCTTTTACCAGGTCTTCCAGAATATACCAATTGTTGTCGCGTTCAAACTCATAGCTGTGTCCCCAAACATAAAACATGTAGATATACTGCGTTTTATGAACAGCAACGAATTTCCTGCATAAGTCCATAAGATCAGTATCGGCATGTCTGCAAGTCGGATTCCATCTGAGGAAATCTGAAGGCATGTCAAAAGACTTTGTGGAATTAACAGTTCTTGCATGTACTATGCCACAGCTGCGGAAGACATCTACCACTTCGTCGGAAAAAGAACCATTGGGATAAGCCATACCTCTTACTGTAGTGCCAAGGGCTTCCTCAAGCTTTCTCCTGTCCTCTAAAACCTGCTGAGCAATCTGTTCCTTGGGGCAACGAGCTATTGTGGGATGAGTATATGTATGACAGGCTACCTCGTGACCTTTATAGAGCTCTTTGTACTCCGAAATCGGAATTCTCTCATCGTAATAGTTTTTAAAATCCCTGTCATACAAACCGGTGTTGACGTTAAATGTGCCCTTAAGCCCATATTCATTGAGAAGGGCCACCATTCTTCTGTCGGTTATTTTTCCATCGTCATAGCTAAGGGTAAAAACTTTATGTTTCCCTCCGGGAAATGTTGTATATATATTGTGTAATTTTCTATCCATGGTGTCTCCAATAATTTAATCAATCTTCTTGGTAAGTTTGTCTGAAGCCATTTTAATCTTTTCCTGATCGAGAATCTGTCCCCATTTATATGGAGTATTCTGATAAACGTAATAGTTAAGCCAGTTTGTATAAAGATTATTAGCGTGGCTCCTCCACTGAAGGTCAGGTCTTTCAAAAGGATTATCATTGGGATAATAGTTCTCAGGAAGCTTAATATCAAGGCCCTTAGTCTTGTCTCTTCTATACTCCTGGTCAAGAGTAAGTCTGTCGTACTCGGCATGTCCCATGACGAAGATCTGGCTTCCGGATCTGTTCATGCAAAGGAAAATGCCAGCCACATCGGATTCTGCAAGAACTACAAGGTCATCACAGGCATGAATCTTGTCAGCAGGTGTTGCTGTGTGTCTTGAATGTGGCATGTAGAAAACATCATCAAAGCCTCTTACAAGGGGAACCTTTCTATTCATGACTCTGTGTTTAAAGATACCAAACATCTTCTCATTAAGAGGCTCTTTGTTAATACCATAATGGTAGTATATGCCTGCCTGAGCTCCCCAACAGATGTGAAAAGTTGAAGTCACGTTGGTCTTGGACCACTCAAAAACCTCGCAGAGTTCCTTCCAGTAGTCCACCTCTTCAAATTCCATCTGTTCTACAGGAGCACCGGTGATGATAAGACCGTCGTAGGTGTTGTCCTTAAGCTCATCAAAAGTGTTATAGAAACGATTCAAATGATTGGGTGATGTATTGCTGGAGTGATGTGAGCTCATCTGCATAAAGGATACATCAATCTGCAAAGGTGTGTTTGACATGGACCTAAGAAGCTGAAGCTCTGTGTCCTCCTTCAGGGGCATGAGGTTCAAAATACAGATCTGAAGAGATCTGATATCCTGATGAAGCGCTCTGTTTTCATCAACCGCAAAAATATTTTCCTGCTCAAGAATTTCTCTTGCAGGCAGATCATTTTGAATCTTAATAGGCATAGTTTATTACTCCAAATAATTTATATTTATTATTGTATCATCTCAAGGAACTGTTTTTCATCAATAACTTTAATTCCCAGTTCATTTGCTTTTGTCAGTTTGCTTCCGGCAGCTTCTCCTGCAAGAACAAGACTAGTCTTCTTGGATACACTTCCGGAGGCCTTTCCGCCGTTTTTAACAATGAGCTCTTCCGCTTCTTTTCTTCCAAGAGTAGGAAGTGTACCGGTTACAACAATAGTCATTCCGGCTAGCTTATCGGAAGCATCAGCGTCTTTTACAGCCTTCATATTAAGGCCAAGGCTTTCCATCTCTTTTAATATATCAAGGTTCTTTTCATCATGGAAAAACTCATAAAGGTCATTTGCGGTTGTCTCGCCAATATCAGGAATCTGAAGAAAACCATCTCTAGTGACCATAGGAAGCTCCATAAGGGAGTCAAAGTGTTTCATTATCTCTCTGGCAGTGGATTTTCCTACATTTCTAATGGCAAGTCCGGTAAGAAGGCGAACCGGATCATTTTCCTTGGACTTTTCTATTTCACCAAGGAGCTTTTCTGTGTTCTTAACCTTTCCGATAATTCCTTTTTCTATAAGTTCATCCTTGTGTTCGTAAAGATGGTAAATATCGGCATAATTGGATAAATATCCTTCTGAAACCAGGGCGTCCACCAGGGTATCTCCCAGGCCCATGATATTCATGGCATCGCGGCTAGTAAAATAAGCAATGGTTCTTGTGACCTGAGCGGGACATGTAGGATTTATGCATCTGATATCTGCAGTATCTTCCTCTCTTACCAGATGGCTTCCGCATACAGGGCACTTGTCAGGGGCTTTGTAAACAACAGCGGGGGCCTTGACGCATCCATTGAGCTTAGGGATGATCTCGCCGCTCTTAAAGAGTTTGTATTCACCGCCAATACCGATCTGCATCTCATTTATGTAATCCTGGTTATGAAGAGTTGCTCTTGAAACACTGGTACCGCACAGTCTTGCGGGCTTTCCGGTCTCTCTGTCATGGAAGCTTCCGGTAAATGTCAGTTTTCCGGTTCTTCCCACATCAGTGAGGATTTCGTCCATTACTACAATTCTTTCTTCCGGCGGATACTTATATGCAATGTGGCCGCTGGAATACTTGGAACCTGCAGGGAAATCATTTCTAAGGGCAACCTGATCTATTTTTATAACTGCACCGTCAAGGTCAAACTCAAGGTTTTCGCGCATATTGCCAATCTTATCAATGGCTTTAAGGATTTCATCTGAGCTTGAACATACAAAATGCTCAACTACAGCTACGCCGACATTTTTAAGAATTTCAAGGCCCTTACTGTGAGATTCCATTATTTCTGCAGGGCCATCCTGGATGTTAAAGACAAACATCTTTAGACCACGGCTCTTAGTAACATTAGGGTCAAGCTGTCTTAAGGTTCCTGCAGCAAGGTTTCTGGGATTTGCAGCTATCTTCTTGCCATTCTTTTCCTGTTCCTCATTAAATCTCTCGAAGTCCTCGTGGGACATGTATACTTCGCCTCTGAGCTCAAGATAATCATAGGGAAGATCAATGACCTTTTTAATATCAGGAATAACAAGAGCATTTGCTGTTACATCTTCTCCAATGAGGCCATCGCCTCTGGTCTCTGCCAGCTCCAAGTGAAGCTTATTATCTGCAGCATCTTTCCTGTACCTGAGAGAAAGGCTGAGGCCATCAATCTTGATCTCTGCTGAAAACTTTGCTTCAGGATGAAGAGCATGTACCTTGGAAACCCACTCAGTTACAGCTTCTTTAGTGAAAACATCCTCTATGGAAAGCATAGGCACATTGTGGGTTATCTTAACTCCGGCTTCCCTCTTGGCAACACCGCCAATTATCTGACTGGGAGAATCCTTGGTGACAAAGTCGGGGTGCTCTTTTTCTATTTCCTTGAGCCTTATCATAAGCTGGTCGTATTCATAATCAGATATTTCCGGTGTGTCCTGATTATAATAAAGGTCCATATGATGTTTGATATTGGCTACAAGGCTGTCATATTCCTGTTTAATATCGCTTAAATCTGAGTTCATTGAAAGTTTTCCTCCAGGAAATACATAGTATAATTTAATATATAAGTAATGCTATTCGTAAAACTATAATTATTCGCACTTAAACATGTCTTTTATTATTATTCTTCAAAAGCCCTACTGCCTGATAGAGTTTCTGAACACTCTTCTCATCAAGCTTAACGTACTTACCGGGGGCAATATTATAGTCAGAAAGCTTAACTGTCATCACTCGTATTCTTTTAAGCTTCTTAACCTCGTATCCAAGGGCACTGCACATCCTTCTTATCTGCCGATTAAGGCCCTGGGTAAGGATAATCTTAAAGCTGTTCTTCCCGGTTCTGGTAACACTGCACTGTCTCGTGGTCCTATCCAAATCCTTAAGGTACACACCACAGGACATTTTTTTCAGGAAATCGCCGTTGATATCCTTATCTACAGTGACTTCATACTCTTTTTCATGACCGGCAGAGCCCTTCATCATGGCATTTATAAGATTTCCATCATTGGTCAAAAGAAGAAGTCCTTCAGAGTCCTTATCAAGCCTACCTGCGTAGGTTACTCTATCGGAATAATTGACGTCCTCTATAACAGTCTTTTCCGCATGAGCATCCTTCTCGGTGCAGACTACACCAACAGGCTTATAATAGGCAAGGACCACATTCTCTTTCTTGGGAGTAATCTCTTTTCCATCGAAAAGGACTGTGTCGCCTTCGCCTACCTGCATTCCGGGCTGAGCGGGTTCACCATTAACAAGTATTCTATTTGCTTCAATTATCCTGTCGGCCTCACGCCTTGAACACACACCGCAGGATGCTATAAATTGATTAAGTCGCATATACAAACCTATTATTATAAAACATAAAAAGAACGGCTATGGATTTTCTACCAAACCGTTCTTAGTATCCTATCTATGATTATATCAAAACCTCAGACCTTCGCAAGTTCAGAAATAGCATTCTTTTCAATAATGCAGTCGAAGTTTTCCTTGTAATAAGCGATGACACTCTTGTTTGTTGCCTTAAAATGACCAAACTCATAAGCCATTGTAAACAGGGCTGCAAATACTTTAGGATCCTCGTCCTTCCTTACAAGATCGAGATAATATACGCCGTCAGCGTTATTCTTGTAAAGAGAACTCTCTATCTTGAGATCCCTGGGTGACTTGTTACAGAATGAAATAACAGTGCGGATATCCTTGAAGGTAAATACATATTCATGGAATTTAAGCCTGTTCTCATCGCGCTTTTTCTTCTCCTCAGGAGTAAGTGCTGTCTTAGGTCTAACGGCGCCATTGGAAATCTTGGCAGCCTTCTCTCTTGCATCCTCAACTGAAGCATTGCCGTTAAGCGCAATCTTGTCAGGATTCTCAGCCAGACCTGACTCCTCCATGATATTCTTAACAGAATTGGTGAGCTGCTTGAGGCTCTTAAGATATTCATTCAATCTGTTGATGCGCTCGCCGTCTGCGGAATCTCCTATATCCTCAAGAACATTCTTGGGAATCTTAATGCCGGCCTTATCAGTGAGGTTCTTAAGAATCTCGCCAAAAGAAGCTGACGCATTTTCAGAAAGAGTAAGTGAAATGGAATGATCAGGTAAAACAGTGATCTGCATTGGCATAAAGGTACCTGTTGGCTTATAGTCAACTTCCTCCTCAGCCTTCCTCATTACATCATGAAGAAATTCCATAGCCTCTTTCTTCTTCTCAAACAGGTCTTCTAACTTGATTCCCTGTTCAAACATATCGTCCTCTGTGATAATGCAAGTCACAGTATCTTTATTAATTCTTCTAAATTCCATTAAGTAAAAATCCTTTCAAAGCAAAACAAAGAAATACAAAGAAATTTGGAACAAAACTTATTTTACATCATTTAACAAATTCTTGGAAGACCTTCTCCATATAATAAGCCAATGATTCTTTTTCCGCCAATTTTAGTGTTTAGTACCACATTATGTATATCGTCAGTTTCGGCGTTTTTAGTTACCTCTCCGATAATGCAGGCATTTTCGCCGTATTTTGAATTTCGGATTATTTCTACAGCTCTCTCGCTGTCCTCTTTTGCCACAGAAAGAACCATCTTGCCTTCATTTCCCATGAACATAGGATCAAGACCAAGTATTCCGCAAAAATCCTTAACAGCAGGAGAAACAGGCATTTTGTCTTCATAAAGATCAATGTTACATTTAGATGAATCACAGAATTCATTGAGCACGGTACCAAGACCTCCTCTGGTAACATCTCTCATGGCGTGGATCTTAATTCCTTCTCTCAAAAGAGCTGATGTCATCTCACAAAGGGGCGCCGCATCTGACAGAATATTGGACTCAATCCCCATTCTGGTTCCAAGAATTGCCGCATGATGATCACCAAGATTACCTGAAATGATAATGTTGTCGCCATCACAGAGTTTAAATGGCCCAGGAACATCAAGGTCATCAGGTATAAAGCCAACGCCGGATGTATTGATGATAAATCCGGGCTCTCCGCCTTTATTCTCTATAACTTTTGTATCGCCGGTGATAATCTTAACTCCGGCTTCTTTTGCTGTTTCAGCCATTGAACTGATGCACTTTTCAAGTATGTCGATATCCAGGCCTTCCTCAAGAATGCAGCCACAGGTAAGGTATTTAGGTGTAGCTCCGCTCATTAGAAGATCGTTGACGGTACCGCATACAGATAGTCTACCAATATCTCCACCCGGGAAAATAATAGGTGTAACCACGAAGCTGTCTGTAGTAACAGCAATCTTTCCTGAGCCCTCCACAACAGCGGAATCCTCTAATTTATCCAAAATCTCGTTTTTAAAATACTTGGAAAAGACTTCTCGTATAAGCTTTGATGTAGATTCACCGCCGCTTCCGTGAGCCATAGTAATTTTCATGTCATAAACTCCAATACTATCTTATCTATTTCTGCCTGAAACATAGTAATTATAACAGCTGCCTTCCGTTGATACCATGCAGGCACCATGAGCATTATCTGGAGTACAGCTCTTTCCAAATAAAGGGCAGTCGCAGGGCTTTATTTTACCCACCAGGACACTGGCACAACAACATCCGGGTGGCATATGGTCCTCATCCAGAAACCTGCTTCCGGCGTCATATTCACTGAACTCACTCTTAAGCGCCATTCCCGAACCGGCTATTTTGCCCATACCGCGCCAGGAAGCATCTGATACTTCAAAGAATTTGGATACTTCCGCCTTGGCCTTTTCATTTCCTGTTTCAGAAACCACATCTCTGTACATGTTTTTGATGCCGGATTTGCCCTTCATCTTAACAAGGGCATATATCGTCATAAGAAGCTGAGGTCCCTCAAAACCGGATACAACAAAGGGAAGCCCAAGTTCTTCGGATAATTCCTTAAAAATATCACTTCCTGTAATGGCCGCCACATGACCGGGAGCTATAAATCCATCTATTCCACCGGCATTTTTAACTACCCATCTGATAACCTCAGGCATGGTCTTAAGGGAAGTCAGAAGCTTAAGGTTATGTACGTCTTCTTTGATGGCTTCCTCCAGAACTCTTGCATAGACTGGTGTAGTGGTCTCAAAGCCAATAGCTGCAAAGACATACTCGCGGGAAGGATCCTCCTTGGCAAGCTTAACACTTTCCATGGGGGAATAAACCATTTTAACACTGGCGCCCTCAGCCTTGGCATCAGCAAGAGATTTCTCAGTTCCCTTTACTCTTATGAGATCTCCAAAAGTAAGAACTGTGGTATTTTCCTGAAGGGACAGGTCCACAAGTTTGTCTATAACCGCTGTAACAGTAACACAGACAGGACATCCGGGGCCTGAAATAAGCTTTATCTTGGGCGAAAGCATAGAAACAATTCCGTTTTCTGAAATTGCAGCTGTATGAGTGCCGCAAACCTCCATAATACGTACTTCATCCCCATCGTATTCTTTTAAAGCCTTAATAATACTCTGAATATCATGATTTGACATAATCAGGCAAGATCCTCAATTTCTCTGAATAATTCTTCCATTTCGTCCGCAAGCTCGCTATCCATGGTCTGAATGATGCAGCCGGCATGCACAAGAACCTTATCACCTATTTTAACATCCACAAGGCCTGCCTCTGCGGTAACAATATTACCACTAAAGTCCACTGTAGCCTTGGTTCCATCAAGTTTAATTACTTTTCCGGGTAATGCAACGCACATATAATAACCTCATTTCTTACAAGTCCCCTAGCATGCCATAATATGCCTGCCCAAGAGAAATCCCTGAATCTCCGCAGGGAACAATTTCATTGGTGTATACCTCAAAGCCCTCATTCATCAGGCCTTCGAAGGTACTCTTAAGAAGTAATCTGTTTGCAAAGACGCCGCCGGACAGACAAACCATGTTTTCACCGGTTGTTTTCCTAAGCTCTCTGCATATATCTATAACCACTCGGGCTATTGCTATATGAAAAGAATAAGCAATGGCCTCTTTGGAATATTTACCATCTTTAACAATATGGGCAATGTCTTCAAACATCTTTATCTGATTTATTATATATTGCCCATTCTCATAGTCAATGTAAAAATTTAGCTGCGGCAGATCTTCTTCACTTTTATCATATTCAAAGGCCTTTTTCTCCAAAAGAGTTGCACATTCGCCTTCAAAAGAATTTACGTCCTTAATTCCAAGAAGTGAAGAAATGCAGTCAAAAAGCCTGCCCATACTGGATGTATTAAAGCATTTGATGTTGTTTTTAAGAGCTGCCTTAACAAGGTCGGTTACTTCTGCCGATGCTGGATCTGCGCTGTAATAATAGCACTGTTTTACCAGAGCCGCGTTCTTTGGGGCATTATCGCCGCCGCAGAGCTTAACATAAGCCAAATGTCCTTTTCTCTGATACTCTCCGCCCTGGCAATACAGTATTTCTCCGCCCCAGATGTTCTCATCCGTTCCAAAGCCTGTTCCGTCAAAAGAAATGCCGATGCAGCTCTTTAGACACTTTTCCGCCATTACAGACAGAATATGAGCATGGTGGTGCTGAACCTTATAAAGAGGAATACTGTTCTTATAAGCATAATCCTCAGCAATTCTGGTAGATTCGTACAAGGGATGCATGTCACAAACGGCCATTTCAGGTCTAAATTCAAAGGCCTGCACCAGCCTGTCTACCAGTCGTCTTTCGTTTTTATTTATCTCTAGCTCCTGTATGTCTCCCAAAAACTGTGACAAGATAACTTTATCTTTTTTGGCCAGAGAAAATGTATTCTTAAGATCTCCGCCAAAAGAAATGATTCCGACATTATTTGTCCCATTCTTAACAAGAACCGGCAAAGGCGCATAGCCTCTGGCTCTTCTTATAAAGCAGGTAAGATAACCTTTATTGGCTATTTCCAGGGCAAAAACCACAGAGTCATCCTGTGGAATATTGATTTTTCTGGTATGATACAAAACGCCACTGACTCTGTTATCATCATAGTAGCCTTCATCCAAAAAAGCCTCAATAAAGGCATTATCGTCTATGATAATAGGTTCTTCAGATTTATTGGCACTGGTGACAATTAAGGGACCTACAGCATCGCAAAGAAGCCTGTGAATACCGGCTGAAGGTAAAAATGCGCCTATATATCTGCTGTCTCTGCTAACCTCGTAAGGAAAAGGCTTTAAGGCCTCCAATAGGACAATGGGCCTGGAGCTTGATGTTAAGAGTTCTTTTTCTTTGGAATTTACCTTTGCACATTCTGCTATTCCATCAACTTCAGAGAACATAACAGCAAAGGGCTTTTCTTCACGGAGTTTGATCTTCCTGAGTCTAAGTGCAGCATTATCATTTGGTCTGCATATGAGCTGATATCCGGAGACACCCTTTAATCCTATGACTTTATCTTCCATAAGAAGCTTTACTGCTTCATCAATGGCATTTTCACCGGTAATGTCGTCACCACATGTGCTTTCCTTAAACATATACTGAGGACCACAGTCGAAGCAGGAAATTGTCTGAGCATGCCTGCGCCTGCCAGACAGATACTCAGCTTTACAGGAGGGACACATTTCAAAGTCCACCATAGTCGTGGTATCTCTGTCATAGGGAAGACTATTAAGGATGCTAAACCGCGGTCCACAACTTGCACAGCTTATAAGGGGATATCTATATCTCCTGTTGCTCTTATCCAGCATTTCATTAAGACAATCATCGCAAATGCCAATATCAGGAAGGAAAACAGGAAGTTCACTTCCTAAGTCTATTTTTTCACTCTCTATTATGACAAAAAAATCTATTCTATTTCGGGCCTCAGTGTCTGAAATAACCTCTTTTTGTACATCCAAAATAAAAGCACCTGTAGGATACTCCGTCTCTACCAAATGTGCAAAGTTATACACTTTGTTTTCATCACCGGAAACAAGAATTTCTACAGCTGCTCCTATGTTTTTAACATAGCCCTTGAGATCATATTCAGTTGCTTTGTTAGCAATAAAGGGGCGATAACCAACACCCTGTACCGCCCCTTTAACTGTTATTTTAATTGTCATAATAAAAAGAATTATTTATCCTCTGTAGCAGGTTTTGCAGGTGCAGCAGGTGCAGCATTTGCAGCATTTGCAGCAGATGCAGCGCCACCGGCAGCAGCCTTAGCAGCAGCTGCAGCGGCTGCACGCTCTTTAGCTGCCTTCATAAGAGCTTCCTGAGCGGCAATAGCCTTTTCTGACTGCTTAAACGTCTTTGTAACTTTCTCTGAGCCTGGCTCCTGGAAACGAAGTCCCATTGAAAGACACTTCTTTGGACAGTTGTCTACACAGCATCTGCACTGGATACAGCTCATAGGTCTGATTGACCAGGTTTTCTCTGCCTTATCAACAGTGATAGCATGTGTAGGGCACTTAATTGAGCAAAGACCACAAAGAACGCATACGTCCATGTCATTCTCAACATGTCCTCTTGTACCTGCCGGATACTCCTTCTCAACCTTTCTTGTCTTTGGCTTTGATACAAGGTTGTGAAGAACTGTATTTTTAAAATTTATAAGTGCCATAATAATCTCCAATCAAATATATTATCTCTCTGTGCAGCTGATACAAGGATCAATAGTAAGTACAAGGATCGGAACATCTGCAAGGTCGCAGCCCTTAAGTGTCTCAACGAGACCTGCCAGGTTGGCAAATGTGGGGGTGCGGACTCTCATTCTGTCTATAAATTTAGTTCCGTTTGCCTTTACATAGTAAAGAGCTTCGCCTCTAGGCTGCTCAATACGCATCATATACTCGCCGTTAGGCATTCCCTTTACAGGTACTTCTATATCGCCTGAAGGCATCTTGTCGATACACTGACGGATAATATCAAAAGCCTGGAAAATCTCTTTAATACGGCAATCTGTACGAGCATAGGAATCGCCTTCTGTACTAACGATAGGCTCGAAATCGATGTCGCCGTATGCGCAATATCCTGTAGTTCTGATATCTCTAACAACGCCGCTGGCTCTGAGGAAAGGACCTGCACATCCAAGTGCATCAGCCTGTTCAGCAGTTAAAACACCAACGCCGCGAAGTCTTGACTGTACAGCAGGATCGTTTAAGAATGGCTTACAGAGAACCTTAAGATCCTCTTCCATCTTGTTAATTCTCTCGTAGAAGTCCTTAAGCATCTCATCAGAAACATCTCTTCTGATTCCGCCGATCTTCATTACTGAGAAAATAACACGTCCGCCTGTGGATGCCTCAAACATATCAAGGGCATCCTCTCTGAGTCTCCAGCAGTCCATATACAGTGACTCAAATCCGAATGCATCGGCCAAAAGACCAAGCCATAACAGATGTGAGTGAATTCGGCTGAGCTCAGACCATATTGTTCTGAGATATCTTGCTCTTGCAGGTACTTCGATATCCATAATGTGCTCAACAGCCTCAGAATATCCAAGACCGTGTCCAAGTGAACAGATACCGCAGATACGCTCTGCAACATATACCATCTCGTTAAAATCTTTTTTATCTACCAGCTTCTCGAGACCTCTGTGAATGAATCCGATTGATGGAATAGCTTCCACAACCTTCTCATCCTCCATAACAAGGTCCAAATGAATTGGCTCCGGAAGAACCGGATGCTGGGGTCCAAATGGAATTACACTTCTTGTAGACATTTATAGGTTCCTCCAATTACTTAAATGGTGTCTCGATCGCTGTGCGATAAAGCTTACCTTCGAAATCAATATTGATCATCTTGATCTGTACGCCAAAGAGATCATGCATCTCATTTTCATATATAAAAGCGCAGGGATAAATGCTGGTGATACTGGAAATCTCCTGATCCTCCGGCAAATTTATCTTAAGCTGCTTTACTTCCAGATCCTTACCAAATGAATAAATAAGCTCGTATCCTTCAGGAACTCTTGTAGCACACTGCTGCATAAGGTGATATCCCTTAAAACGAAGCTTCTGTGATTCATCAATAATGCTTTCAGGATTTACATTTATAAACTCTGTATTCATTAATTCTCCTCTCCTTTCACATTATTGTCTTTCTTAGCAGCTGCTTCCTTGGCTTCTCTCATAATATCCATGGCAGTCTTGGGAGCCTCAGCTTTTGGTGCTTCCGGCTTAGTTGCCTCTGCCTTTGGAGCCTCTACAGGCTTTGGAGCAGGTGCCTCTGCCTTTGGAGCAGGAGCTGGAGCAGGTGCTGCAGCGGGAGTAGCAGGAGCCTTAGGAGCTGCGTTTGCAGGCGCTGCTGCATTAGCTGCAGGAGCTGCCGGCTTAGGTGCAGGCTTTGCAGAAGCCTTAATCTTCTCTTCTGCCTGCTCTCTGAGAGCTTCCTCAGTAAGTACAGCATCATACTGTGTACTTGGATCATAGTCATCAGCAGTCATATGAACAGCCATCTTGCTGTAATCAACCATACAGTAGCCGGCCTTCATGGACTCCTTAAGTTTCTTTCTCTTTTCTTCCAGAATGCCGTCAGCCTTAACAACGCCCTCGATATG
>JAEEGF011169235.1_pt1 | contig 22947 bp, 19 predicted proteins | sample 9134171 | NCBI WGS metagenome assembly JAEEGF01 (sample SAMN16246542, study PRJNA631951) | gut metagenome | biome: gut microbiome; feature: rumen; material: AP-attached | host: Bos | place: Iran: Karaj | collected 2018-10
TTTAAGATTTCCCGCAATTTTTCTTGTGAGCCTTAATTTTTTTGATGGCCCAGGCATAATGGCTTGAGGTATCGCTTACGCAATAATCTCCGAGGGCGGCATTGCCTGTCCATGGGAAGTAGGCCTGTGTAAAAAGTTCTTCGTTGCTGTAGCCTTCAATCAGCTTCATGGCGTCAGCGTGGCTTTTTTTGAACATTGCTTTTGCGGCTTCAAGGCTAGTTTCCTGATGACGCTTCCAGAACATCTGATTCATTGCACCGTAAGTTTTCCATGAATAGTCGGCTGGTAAAAATGCAATGGCGGCTTTCTTGTCGGTTACGCCTTTATTGTTCTTTGGGAAGTCCAGCAAAAGCTGATGCCATTCGTAGAGATGAATGAGCACATCGCGCACATTTTTGTCGCGGCTCCAGTGGGCTTCCTTTTTACTTGGCTGGCCCGAAAAATCAAAAGGTGTGTTGAGCTCCTTTTCGGTAAGTCCGTCAATAAGACTCATTAGAGATTCATAATTTTCCTGTGCTGCTTTAAGCAGGTCTTCTTTGTTATGTGGTCTTGGCATGTTTTGTGTCCTCCTGATGATTTTAGTATATCATGGGAGGCACTACACAAAAAGAAACAGCTTGTTGCTATTATGGGGAGAGGCATCGGACTAAGATTTCCAGTGTTTTAGCTGCGAGAGCATGCTGTCATAAAACTTGCGTCGCTCTTCATCACTTTGATTCTGCGGATTAGGCATATGCTGTAAAAGAAAATCAATCAGCGAATTCTTCTGTTTGTAAATAAACTCGCCGTCATTGTAGCACCATTTGCAGTAGTCTTCATTAAAAGACTTGTCCGGCTCCCGGCTAATCATGGAATCTTCGGTAAGAGGCATTCCACAGCACTGACAGAAAAGCTGGCGTGGCGACCCAAGGAGCGTATTTATAGAAACATTAAACTCGCGAGAAAGAACCTTAAGCATCTGGGGGTTAGGCTGAGTTTCCCCCGTTTCCCAGCGGCTCACAGCCTGCCTTGTAATGTTTACGCGCTTTGCCATTTCTTCCTGAGTAAGATTATTTTTTTCGCGAAGAGTTTTAAGTATTTCGAAAACTTCCATGTGGTGCCTCACTTTTATTTGACAGTATAATTATAGCATGGTTCTAGAAAATTTGCAGCGCCAGCGATTGTAGTGGCCGCGAAGCGGGTGCGGCGGCACCGTCGCCGTACCGGAGGCGCTTTGACGCCAACAGCGGCAAAGGCGCCTTAGCTCATTTTATAAAACTTGAAAGCACAACATTTCCTATGCTAAAATGTATTTATGGAATTATACCATGGCGGAAATGAAATAATTGAATTCCCTGAAATCAGAAAAACGAAATATACTAAAGATTTCTCCTGGGGTTTTTACTGTACTAACAGTTATGAGCAGGCACGTAAATGGGCACAAAGAAAATTTCAGACAGGAATTATCAGTGTATACAATTACACAGAAAATAATAAACTTTCTGTCCTCCGCTTCGATAAAATGACAGATCAGTGGCTTGATTTTATAGCGGACTGCCGTTCTGGAAAAATACACAATTACGATATAGTTGAAGGCCCGATGGCTGATGATACAGTCTGGAACTATGTAAATGACTTTATTGCAGGAACAATTTCAAGATCAGCATTCTGGGAACTGGCAAAATTTAAACACCCGAGCCATCAGATAAGTTTTCACACACTTCAGGCATTAGAAACACTGACTTTTTTAAGGAGTGACAATTTACATGACTGAAAAAGAAACCGATGATCTTTTTTATTTCTGCACTCTCATAGAATTTATTTCCAGAAAAACAAAAAATACCAGAAGAGATACAATAGCTTATTTTTCTGAGGATGAAATAAAGCTTCAGCTTGATAATGCACAAATAAATCACTGTCTTTCTCTTGAACAGGTATGTGATGAATTAATCGAAAAACTCTCTATACAAACCGGAAACTCAGACAGTGTTGCAGAATGTAAATATACAGTCCCGACAGAAACATCAATCGGACGGGTTTATCAGCGTTTAATTTTAGCAGTTGAAGGCGACAGTATTACAAAAACCATAAAAGAAGTTTTTTCTTCATTCATAAGTGAAGAGATTTCAAACTTCAACTCAAATATATACTATAGTAACCCAGATTATTTGCTGTGGTCTTACCGCGAAGGTCAGTTACTGGCGTAACACCCCCCTGCGCCAGCGATTGTAGTGGCCGCGAAGCGGGTGCGGCGCCACCGTCGCCGTACCGGAGGCGGAGGGCGTTGCCCCAGCCGTAGCCACGAAAAGCGCGGTTTGACGCCACCAGCGGCAAAGGCGCCCCATTTCCCCCACACACAAAACAACAATAAAAAAACCGGCAGTTTCCGCAAAACCTTTTCTTAAAGTTAAGCAGACTTGCCGGTTTTTATGCCGCTTTTTTTTAACGGCATAACTGAACTAATCTTTTTTCAGACCTTATTTAAGAGAGATTCCCTTAACTGTTGCAGCCTGTGAGCCGAAGCTGTGGCCTGAGTATGAGCTGTTTGTGTAACCACTCAGCTTAATTGTACCGTCAGCATTTCTGTAGCTTGTATGAACTGAAGAGTTGCATGCAAGGCTTGTTGCTGTTGTAGAAGGTGCAGAAATTGTTGTGCTGAAGTCTTTCTGTCCGTTCGTGATTGAAGCAGCACTAGAGATGTAGTAGTACTTGCTGTTTGTAAAGTAAACGGAATTAGAAATCGTTGAGGCAACGCTTGATGTACCGTACTTGTCGCTGCTCTTTGGAGCGAGTGTAAGCATGTGGTCAAACTTACCTTTGTTTGTGCGGTAGAAGTTGAAGTTTACTTTTGCGTTTCCGTAAGAAGTACAGTAAGAAACATTGAGGGCTCCTCCGTTTCCGTTGTCTGTAAATCCGTCGTGTCCGTTTCCAACTGCCAGACAGTTAGTTACTACGTGAGCTGTAGGAACCTTACCGTTTGAACCGCCAAGCTTGAATCCGTTCATATCGCCGTTTGCATAGCTTGAGTTTGTTGTAAGGCGTCCGTTGTTGTAAGCAACACAGTTTTTGATTGTTACAACACCGATTGAACCAGTTGCTTCCTTAGCATAGAGGTCCCATCCGTCATCACAGTTACAGTAAGCGATACATCCGTCAAATACGTTTCCGTTACCGCAAGTAAGCTTACATGCAAATCCGTCAGCGTTTTCACCTGTTGCAGGGTCAGCGTTGTCGTATGCTGTACAGTTGAGGATGAGGTTGTTTGAAGGCCAGTCGCTCATTGAAGACATTGATGACTTTTCACGGGCAATCTGAAGACCTGAGTCACGGTTAGCATAGAATACACAGAGTTCTACAATGTTGTTGTTACCGCCGATATACATACCGTTGTCACCTGCACCTGTTACGTTGATACCATAAAAGTGCCAATAGTCACCGAAAATCTGAATACCGCGGTTAGAGTCAGAAAGGGATTCTCCTGAGAAATCAAAGATAACTTTGTTTGCAGAACCCGGTTCAGCCATAACATACTTCATTGCAGAAGAAGAACCGTTGTTTGAAGAAGAAATTGTAATCGGTGAAGAGAACTTGTAAGTTCCTGCCTTGATTACAACAGCAGCACCACCTGCAACAGAGTTAATTGCAGAAGTGATTTCAGAAGCAGAAGTACAATAAATGTAGCTCTTGATCTGAGACTTGTTAGTGATTTCTGTCAGGCGTGAACGTGTACCTACACCACTCTGAGTTGTTGAACCTGTGTTTGAAAGTCCTGAACCGCTTGATGATGAAGAAGATCCGCTTGAAGATGAACCAGAAGAACTTGAGCCGCTTGAAGAGCTTCCTGAAGAAGATGAACCGCTTGAACTTGAAGAAGAGCCTGCAGCAGAAACATAGATTTCATAGATGCTGATTGCACTTCCTGAAGAGTAAACATAGTATGTTCCACTCTTTGTTGTTGTGTAGCTCAAGAGAGTTGCAGATGTTCCTACAGAAACTGACTTTAATACAGATGAACCGTCAGAAAGCTGAAGAGTTCTTGTTGCACCTGCTTTTGCAACTACAGAAATTGTAGCACCTGAAGCAGCATCAAATTTAACTGCACGGTATGTAGGTTTTGTTCCTGCAAAGCCGCCCTTAAGGTCGAGAGCCTTTGTGTAGCTGTTTGAGTTATACGATAAAGAAGAATTAACGATTGCAACCGGTTTGTCAGAAGAAGCAAGTACCTGGAAAGAACCGTAAGTTGTGCTTGAAGTTACAGATCCGGCAGAAAGGCTTGTCGGCTTGAATGAAATTGCAGAGTCTGAAGTTGAAGAAGAACTTCCTGATGAAGAAGAGCCGCTTGAACTTGAACCGGAAGAAGAAGATCCGCTTGATGAAGAGCTTGAACTTGTCTTTTCAATTGAGAATACGCGCATTGCGCTTGATTTTGAGTACAGATAGTAAGTTCCAGAAGCAGTTGCAGTGTAAGAGAACTGGCTTGCAGATGTTCCAACGTCAGCAGAAGCAACAACCTTGCTTCCGTTTGAGAACTGGAGTGTGCGTGCAGAGTTTGCATTAACAACAGCCTTTACAGTGTCGCCAGAGTTGAGGCTTACTTTGAATGCCCTGTAAGTAGCGGCAACACCGTCAGCACCACCGCCGAGGTCCCATGCCTTTGAATAGCTTGTTCCGCCGTAAGAAGCAGAAGAAGAAACAACTTTTACGGTTTTAGATGATGTAGCAAGAAGTGTAAAGTCACCGTAAGTTGTGTTTGATGAGATTGTTCCTGTTGAAAGACCTGATGCTGTAGAAGCAGCACGTTCAGCAGAAACAGCCGACTCACTGTTCGATTCAGAAACTGTAATATTCGAACAGCCTGAAAGGATTAATGATGCAGCAAGAGCGAATACACCAATCCCCTTCAAAATACTTTTTTTCATACAATCCCCCTTTTTTAGATGTATGACAACTTTTTATAATCTTCAGTCCTCCGACAAGACTGAAAACAACAGGATAAAGGTCAGGACAACAAAAGCGCAGCATCATCCCGCCCTTAAAAAAACAAAAAGGCTGCCAGTTTTTATTCGTGGCAGCCTGACTTAAGAAGTACTACTTAGAAACCTTTACGTAGTTAACGTTGATTCCTGATGCAGTAGACATAAGGTAATATGTTCCAGAACTTGAAACGCTGAATGTGTAAGTTGCAAGTGAAGAAGAAACTTCTTTCTTGTCTACAACAGTTCCGCTTGAGTTAACAAGGGCAAGATAGCGTCCTGCAGCACCGTAAGCATAAGCAGTAACTGTACAGCCTGAATCAGCCTTAAATCCGATACATCTGTAAGAACCTGCTGAACCGCCGCCGCCAAGTGCAAGTGTCTGAGTGAATGTTTTTCCGCCGTATGTAACAGAAGTGATATACGGAGTTGAAACAGTCTTTGAACTTGTAGCATAGATTGTGAAGCTTCCGCTTGTTGTATTTGAATTGAAAGTTCCATGGCTTAAGTTCTGAGCATCAAGTTCGATTGTTGTGAATGAACTTGATGAAGAACCTGAGCTTGAAGATGAACTTGTTCCTGAAACATATACTTCAAATACTCTCAGTGAGCTTGATGAAGAGTACAGGTAGTATGTTCCTGCTTTTGTTGTTGTGTAATAAAGGGCACTTGTAGTAGTACCGATTGAAGCAGTCTTAAGAACAGATGAACCGTCAGAAAGGTTAAGTGTTCTTGAAGAACCTGCATTTGCAACAACTGTGATTGAAGCACCTGCATCAGCAGTGAACTTAATTGCGCGGTAAGTTGGTTTTACACCGTCAGCACCGCCGCCAAGGTCAAAGCACTTTGTATAAGAGTTAGAGTTGAAAGTTGTTGAGCTTGAAGAAATCTTTACAGTCTTTGAAGAGTTTGCAAGAACTGTGAAAGTTCCATATGTTGTGTCAGCCTTAAGAGTTGTTGTTGAGTAGCTTTCAGCCTTGAGTGATACAGCAGAAGATGAAGTTGATCCGCTTGAAGAAGATCCTGAAGAAGAGCTTCCAGATGAAGATGATCCAGATGATGAACCTGAAGAAGAGCCTGATGATGAAGAACCAGAAGAAGATGAACCGCTTGAAGAACTTCCTGATGATGAAGATCCGCTTGAAGATGAACCAGATGTCTCAGTTGATGAAGATGAAGAGCCTGTAGCTACAGAAGCACCTGAGTAGCTTGAAAGCTTAGACTTGAGGGTTGAGTCAAGGTCAGAACTTGAATCAGCTGAATCAGAGAATGTGTAAGTGAAGTCTCCGCCTTCAACACGGCCGGCATACTTTTTAACGTTTGTTACGGCATTTGAAGGTGAATCAGCAGTGTAAGAGTACATGATGCTTGATGTATCAAAGTTGTTGTAAGTTGCAGAACCTGCAGAAGCCTTTACAGAAGAAGGAACAGTTGTTGATTTAGAAGATACTACATAAGCGTCAAAGTCAGTTGTTGTAGTAGCACCTGAATATGATCCGCCGTAAGGAATGAAGTAGTATGTTCCTGTCATTGTGTTGTTGTAAGCCTTAATCATACCGCCGTTTTCTTTAGAGAAAGTAGCGTTATCTGTTTTCTTTGTAGAAGTTCCTGCAAAGAGGTCAGAACCCTGCATTGAAATCATCATAGGATACTTGCAGTTGCGGAAGTAGTTTGCTTCCATGAATACAGATGAAGCTAAACATGCACCTGCACCGTATTTAGCATTTCCGTCATAGTAGTTGTTGTATACGTGAGCTGAGTAGTAGCGTACGCGAGGGTGACGAGAGTCTGAGTGATCATACCAGTTGTGGTGATATGTAATGTAAAGACCGTCAGTTGTGCCTTCGCTTAAGCCGAGGAGGTTACATTTTCCTGAATCCCAGAAGTGGTTGTAAGAGAATGTTACATAAGTAGATTTTTTACAGTCGAGGGCACCGTCACCTTTTTTCTGGTCAGCGTCGCCGCCTGCTTCACCGTAGAACATATCACAGTTGTGAACCCATACGTTCTTACAGTCCTGCTGGAGTGAAACGTTATCGCCTTCACCTGAGTCTACGAGCATGAATCCGAGGTTAGAAATTTCAACGAAGTCAGCGTTCTTGATACGGATACCCCAGCCGTAACATGTAGCGTCATGTCCGACACCTTCAATAGTAATACCGTTTGTAAGGTGCTTTGATGAGCCCGAACCTGAAATCATAAGGTCGCCAGAAGTAAGAACAGAAGGGTCTGTTACTTTTCCGATGATGCGTACACAGAGAGGGCGGTTATCATAGCCTTTCTTGAAAGCATCAAGAATTGCCTGAAGACCTGTACAGGCTGTTGTTGCACCCTTGGAAGAAGTTGTTACGTCAAGTGATACAGTGTCTTTTGTTGAATTGTTGATATAGAGAACAACAGCGTTGTCCTTGAGTGTTCCGTCAGCTTTGTAAGCACCTGGAGTTGTTGAACCGTAGAAGCCGAAACCTGAGCGGTCATGAGAAGCAACATTTACAGTTGCAGAAATAGAACCTACCTTAATTGTGTGTGAACCGGCTTTAAGTCCCGGAATATCACAGCGGTAAGTTGAACCGATTTTGCGTGTAAGAAGTGAATTAACTGCTGTGCCGTCACAGTAAACAGTTGAATTAGAGCCAGACCAGGTGATATATGCACTGTTGAGCCATCCCTGAGCCTTACCGCCCGTTACGCTTACGCTTGAAATTGAACCGCTTATTCCGCTTGAGCCTGAATAAGTAGCACGGCCAGCCGATGCAGCCTCTGAATCAGCACCTGATACAGCACTACATCCCGAAAGAACAAGACCTGCAGCAAGAAGAAGTCCTGCCAGAACTTTTACAGTTCCTAAACACTTTTTCATAATAACCTCCATTATGAAATATTCACTCTGCCGCAGCCTCTCCTCTTTTAACCGCAGCGGCGAATCCAATGGTAACAAACTATCATTATGGATAATTTTTAACAGGGTCAGTATGAAACTTTTTTAAAACAATTTTCAATTTTAAATTTGGATATTTACGACCTCGTTTTTAGATTTTAGAGATTTCTGATTTGTAATTTACCGACATTAAAAACACAAAAACTGACATATAACAAAATCATATAGACTTTTCCGATATTTTGAGTAAAAAAACGTAATGATTTTTAAACAAAACAGACTTTTAAAGAATTCATTTTTGGACACAACCGTTTAACTTCTGTCTGTTTCAGGTGCGTTTTTATGCAAAAATGAGCAGAAACTACTTTGAAGTCATGTTCATTATGCCGTCCCACTTTTCAGGAAGCCCGTTTTCAAGGTAATCACGGCATCTCTGGGCATAAACTAAAGGAGATTCATCCTCAGGAACAAGTTTGTTTGCCTTAACAAACAGTTTTCCTGCTCCGGCAAAGTCTTTCTTAAGGTATTTTTCCATTGCCTTTTCCCAGACTTCAACACCTTCAAGAACATTTTCAGAAAGTTCATCTGTAAATCCAAGAATATTCCAGAGTTGAACAGGCTCATCACGGCCTACAACGCGTACACGGTCAAACTTTCTTGCGGCAATTTTACCAAAGTTATCACCTGTATTTGCATCAGTCCAGGTACTGTCAGAGCATAAAATCCATGAACGGTAAACTTTATTTACACCTTCAAGACGGCTGGCAAGGTTAACGGCATCACCCATAATTGTATAGTTCATTTTTGCACTCGTACCCATGTTTCCCACAACCATATCACCGGTATTAATACCAATACGGGTCTGAAGTGCGCGCGGAATATTTCCGTTTTTAAGGTTTTCCGCATTAAACTTTTCTTCTTCCTGCTTCATCCTGATGGCAGAAACACAGGCATTCCATGAAGGATTTTCAAGGTCCACAGGAGCACCAAAGAAGCTTACAATAGAATCTCCGATATATTTATCTATAGTCCCCTGCTCGCTTAAGATTCTGTCCGACATACTTCCAAGATAATCGTTAAGAACAGAAACGAGTTTTGTAGGCGTAACAAGTTCAGAGAAAGAGGAGAAGGCCTTGATATCAGAGAACAGAGCACTCATTCTTTTCTCATCACCGCCGAGCTTTAACTTTGAAGGATCTTTAATGATTTCTTCTACAACTGCAGGAGCAAGATATGTAGAGAAAGCATTGCGGAGAACGCCTTTATCCTGCTCAGCTGTTACAAAGCGTAAAATGACAATAACAAGATAAGAAATGACGGTTATAAGAACAGGAGTTACAAGAGGAATATAAATCTTAAACAGAAGCATCAGTACAACAGGAATAAAAACACTGACAGCGATTGCAGAGAGCCCCGTAAGGTTCTGCTGCCATACTTTTTTGCCTGTAGTAAAAATCACATAAGCTACAACCATTAAGGCAGCCGCAATAAAACCCCAGATCCAGCTGAACTCATGAATAAAGTTTCGTGTCATGATTGTATTGTAAACATTGGCATGAGTTCCTACGTTAGGATAAGCGCGGTTAAAAGGAGTTGTTCCAAGGTCAGTTGTTGAACTTGCAGTATTACCGACAATACAGAATGAACCTGCATAAGCTTTTTTCTTTTCGTTAAAGGTTCCGCGGTAGATTTCGTCTTCGTTCCTGAGGTTTTCATAAAGATTTGCAATTCCCTCTTTTGCGCTGTCATAACTGTCTTTATCCAGCTGCTTTTTCATTTCATCAAGACGGTCATTTATTTCCTGGAAATATGAACCGTCAATAAGGGAACTTACACGGTCAAAGAAGGCTGTTCTTGCAGCAAAATATTCTTCATATTCACTTTCTTCAATTCCGCCGTTTTCCGCATTACCTTCTGCATCAGTTCCTGTACATTTATCAAGAAGATAATTCTTATAAAGTTTGATGTTATCGTAATCACTTAAAATCTCTGCAACTTCATTTTTATAAGGAAGCGGTCTTCCCTTAGCATCCCAGAGATTAAAGCTGTTCAATGTCTCAAGCAGAGAAACAATCTTGCTTTCAGTTTCATCAAGCTGATAAAGCATTACAACACTTTCCCTGCGAAAAGAATCGATAAAGTCACTCTTGAGCCAGTTGATAAGCATGCGTCCGTGTCTGTCGAGAGGAATAGAAAAACTTATGCGTCTGTCGGGACTATGCGGATCCTTTGCATTTACAAGTTTCACTGCAAACGGAGTGCGGACAACTTTTTCAGGGTCAAGTTTTTTAAGAATCGGCGCAAATACAAGCTGACCTACATACAAACCGTTCTTATCACTTAAAAGTTCAACACGACGTCTTGTACCGTCACTGTCTAAAACGACGTTCGTAAAGCCGGCACCCTTCGCTCCCCTCATAAACTGCTCACGGGCAGGACAAAAACCTAATTTATTATCACCATCCTGGTCAACAAGATAATAAAGGTTTCCTTTTGCAATTCTTCCGCGCTTATCTTCTATATTATTATAAAGACATTTATTTCTGACATAATCGATGTATTCATCACTGTAAACAATATCAAGGTCAAGGATATTAATTGTAAGCCAGGTATCACCAAAGAACTGAACTGCTTTGGCAAAATAAGCATCATTGTCGCGGAAAGAAGAACTTGTAATCTGCTCTTTGAGCGCATCAAGTCCAGGATTTACCCACTCGCTGATTGCTTCTCCGGCAAGTTTCATAAGGTCTGAGCGGTTATACATTCCGCTGGTGGCAGCTCCTGCAAGTTCATTTATAACATCAGCCATATCATTTTTCTGTGTATCAATGGCTTTAGAAATTTCTACCGAAGCATCAGGATTTACTGCAAGATTTGACGGCGAAAGATACTCAATATCGAATACGGCTGTAGAAGCGCCGAGTTCCTTCATTCTAAGCAGGGTGTTTGCAAGAATATCGCGGCTCCACGGCCACGGACCTAAATCTTCAAGAGATTTATTGTCAATTTCAACAAAAAGAATCTCACTGCGGCTTTCTCCCTGTGTCCTCATCCCAAGAAGAAGGTCATAAACACGGTAATCAAACTTCTGAAGCAGCCCGAAACCTGCCGCAAGTCCCCAGATAAGGATTACTGCAGCAGCTGCAATCCTGTCCGAATACTTTTTTAATAATTTATTGTAAGTTTTCTTCGCCATATGACAAAAAGTATATCACATGTTATAATTTTTTATATCGTTTTATTGGAGAAAAGATGAAAAGATATACGGCATTTTTACTCGCCGCTGCACTCTTCACATTTGCAGCAGGAGCTCAGAGTTCAGAAAAAATGACTGAACTGATTAACACAGACAAAGCAACTTACGGTCAGGCAGCCTATCTTTCTGCTGTATTTTCAGGCGCTTTGGATGAAGATGCCGGCTATGAGCAGGCTGTTCAAAATCTCGTTGAACAGAAAATACTCAAAGAAGGAACAGCTCCTTCAGCAGCCATCACACTTTCTGAACTTTCATACATCTGCACAAAAACTGCAGGAATGAGAGGCGGACTTTTTTACACACTTTTCCCTGGTCCGCGCTATGCCTTAAGGGAATTAAAGGCAAAAGGAATCATCCCTGAAAACAAAGACCCTTCATCAAAAGTAACAGGAAGGGAAATGATAGCCGTATTCAACGAAACAGCACCTCAGGAAGAACAGGGAGAATAAAAAAAAATGAAAAAACTTCTTTTTACATCACTTCTGCTTGCCGCTTCCCTCACAGTTTCTGCTTTTGATTTCGGCGGCATGCTCACAAATAATTCAAAGTTTGCAGATTTAACCCCGGATGACGGAATTAAACTCGTACAGAAAAACGCAGTTAAACTCTGGGGAAAACATACCTTTAAAGGAACAGATAACTACGTTCTCGTTCAGGGACAGTACCAGTTTGAACACAATTTCGGCTTCGACAAAAACACACAGGCCGTAAACCTTGATATTGCACAGTTTGTACTTGCAGGTAAAAACCTTACAGCCATTATCGGACGCTCATACAAATCTGATGTTTCAGGCATCGTTTACAGCCAGCCCGGAGACGGAATAAACCTTACATGGAAAGTTCCGGGCTTTAAGGCAGGAGCCTACGTCTATTACACAGGCCTCCTTAATTCTCAGTTTGTCACAATCATTACAGACCCGGCAGCTGACTATATGAGAGATCCTGATAAACTTTACGACTTAAATGCAAAATACTTTGTTTCAGGACTGAGTGCTTCACTCTCTAACTTCTGGAAAGAACAGACAGTTACAGCAGAAGTTATATGCACTGCAAATCTTGATAAAACAACTTACAACCGCTTCTATGCAGAAGGACAGCTCGAAGGACCTCTTCCTTTAACAGGTCTTTTCTATGATGTAACAGGCGTAGTTGAGTATTCAGTATTTAACAAAGATGATCCTGAATATGATTTCCTTACAGGAGCAAACCTTTTCTGGTATCCGGGCACAAAAGACGCTCAGGTTGTAGTTCATACAGTATACGCATCAGGAAGCGACACTACAGCCTCTACACCGCTCAGAGGCTTCAAAGGCTTTACAAGTCAGACAGCAGTAAATTCATTATCTGAACCTGAATACAGCGGAATCTTTATTTCCGGCCTTTCAGCAGCGTTCAAACCTGTACAGACATTAAAAGTTTCTGCAGGTGCTGACGCCGTATTCAGCACAGAAAACAAGAAAAATGAATACAAAGGATTTCAGTGCGCAGCAGCCCTTGATTTCCAGGTTTTAAGCGATGTATATGCCGGCGTTGATTTTACCCGCTATCAGGGAAAAGACGATTCCGGTGATGATAAAACAGCAGTTACAGTTAAAGTTTCAGTTTCATTCTAAAAGGAACGGAGGATTATTATGAATAAGGCATTAAAAACAGTTTCAATTGCGTTAATTCTTGCCCTTACAGCCGCAGTTTCACTGAGCGCAGCTTCAATGGATGCAACAGTACTTTCAGCAAAAGGAAAGGCTGAAGTTCAGAAAAACGGAACATGGACAGCATTAAAAGCAGGAAGCACACTCCAGAAAGGTGATGTAATTCAGACAGGCTTTAAATCAGAGCTCATCCTCAAAATCAAGAACACCACTGTAACAGTTGCTCCTTTAAGCCGCATCACAATTGAACAGCTGGCAGCAAAAAGCGACAAAGATGATACAAGATTATTTCTTGATACAGGTTCATTAAAATCAGACGTTAAAAAGACTGAAGACCGCCGCGTAGGCTTTACAGTACGCTCACCGGTTGCAACCGCTTCTGTCCGCGGAACAATCGTAAAGGTTACAAACACTTTCAGCGGAACAGTTGTTGACGGACTTGACGGAAAAACAGCAGCCTGGGCAAGTACAAAAATACAGACTCCTTCCATCGAACAGTCAGACGAAGAAACAGCAGAAGTTACAGGAAATGATGCTTCAGCAGTTTCAGACGGTCAGTCTGGCGCAGGAGCCGCACTTGTACGCAAAAACATGACAGCTTCCTACTCATCAGACGGTGAAAGCTCAAATCCAAAAGATTCTGCAGCTAAAAAGACAACTGACTTAGGCGGAGCAAAACTTCCTTCACAGGAAGCAGCAGAGACTACATCTGCTAAAATTACAGGCTCAGAACTTGTAATCCGCGCCCGTGTTTATGTTGACGAATAATAAGCAATAAGCCATACAGACACGCACCATATTTTTACAGGCTTGTAAAAATATGGTGCTTTTTTTTGTCTTAAAATCTACTCAACGCCCCTTAAATCTGATAAAATATTTGTGCGGATATGTAAAAATAAACATCCGCTTTTCATAAAAATACGGGAGACTTTTTAATGAAAATCAATAAATCAAAATGCGCGGCAGCTTTTCTTTTTGCCCTTCTGCCCCTCTTAATCTTCGGCTGTCATAAAAATAATACTGAAACAAAAGCAGGTGAAATTACAAAATCAACTCAGACGACTCAGCAGAAAACTGCCGTTAAAATCAAGCACTTAAACTCTTCTAACCGCGAATATATAAAAGACAAAACCATCGCAGTATTCTTAGGACACGGCTTTAATGATGAAGAGACCGTAAGCCACTTCAGCCGTCTTTTAAGCTTAAATTACGGACTTAACACAGCCGATTCACAAGGCCTCATAAAAGTTCTTGTATATCCTGATGACTTTATGGTTGGAGGAAAGGCACGTTTAAGCTCCCTTTACCATAAACTTGAAGATGACAGACTTGCAGGGCTCATCACATTCGGAGCTCCGGAAGGGCTTTGTGACGTAATAGCACGCCTTGAGGATTTATCAATAAAAAAACAGCAGGAACTCCTTGACGCCCTTAAAAAAGAAGAAGAAACAAAAGATGCATTATCTTCTTCTCAAAGCTCACAGGAAAGCGCTTCACCTATAGAAGAAAAAGTGCTTACAAGAACTTACCCTGTTTTCTCATATTTCCAGCAGGATGATTCTCTGGGCTCTGAATCTACAGCAGATTTTGTACTCGACTACACTCCGAAAACATCAGAACTTGATAACGAGCGCTCAGATTCAATTCCAGATTTTGACTCTACCCTGCTTCTTATGAACTCAGTGGACCAGATGATAAACCTCCGCGCCCCTCTTTCTCAGGACAAAAATCTTCTGAACTTTGTACAGAAACTGGTTGGAAAACAGAAAACTGTTTCTTATTACAACGATTACGAAACAGGTTTAAAATCAATAAATCATTTTATATTTGAGTAAATGCTGGCAGAAGAAAAATACTTAAAAGAACTTACACAAACACAGGAAGCAAAGATTCTCGTAGTTTCTGACAGCCATGGCCGTACAGAAAACCTCCGTAAAGCCGTAGAAGCAAAAGGAAAAGAATGTCAGGCACTTGTTTTTGCAGGCGACGGGATCGAAGATCTTTTTTCGCTCATAGAAGAAAACTACAGCACACCGCAGAAGTTCCTGCCCCCTGTAATCTGTTTTGTCCGCGGAAACGGCGACGACAGCCGGGTTTCATATTTTACAGATGAATGGCACACTGCTGAAATCCCTGAAAGTGAAGTACTGACCGCCGCAGGAAAAAAGCTGTTTATTACCCACGGCCACAGTTTCAACGTTTACTACACGATGCACCGTCTTTTAGATAAAATTAATGAAGAAGGTTATGACGCAGCAATTTTCGGACACACCCACGTACCTTTTCAGGAACGCACTGAAAACCGCCTCTTATTAAATCCGGGAAGTATCTCCCTGCCGAGAAATCACTCAGACCAGTGTTATGTGGTTCTGACAGCCAAAAAAGACGAAAGCGAAATTAAATACGAGTTCTTCTCGATTTAACGAAAGTTTTTTTACCTGCGCATTCTCCCCCACGCGCATTTTCTCCCACGCGCATTCTCCCCCGCGGGCTTTCAAAAGAGCGTCTCACTTTCAATAATTATCACTCATCTTAAAACCGTAATAGTCATGTCCAGGGTAAACAACTGTATCCCCTTCAATATTATCTTTCAAATAACGAAGACTTTTCATAATCTCTACTTCATTTCCGCCAAGGTCAGTGCGTCCCCAGCTGCCGTAAAACAAAGTATCACCGCTTATAAGAATTTTATCTTCGCGGTTATAAAGACACACACCGCCTGAAGTATGCCCCGGAGTATGAATAACCTGCCATCTTTCAAGAGCTTCTTTAATGCTTTTATCAAGCGCCTCTGTGTCAGAAAAATCTGTTGCAGTCTGCCCTTTTTTATGTACTTCAGCCATACATTCAAAAAGATTTTTTTTATCTTCTAAAAAGCCGTCAGATTCAGGAAGAGAACTTACAGACGGAATAAACTCCTCAAACCCCATGTAAGAAAGCTGTGACGAGTGAATTTCATCTCCCCGCGCCCCCAGCATCATGCTGTCATTTTTATGAATTAAGACAGGAAGGTTTTTCCAGCACTTTTTTAAGAAAGGAATTCCGCATACGTGATCAAAATGACCGTGAGTTAAAACAACAGCAACTGGTTCAAGATTATTCTGAGCCAAAAAGGAAGAAATTTTAGTTTCATCGCCGCTAAAAGCACAGGCAGCGGGATCAACAAGAAGAACTTTATTATCAGACAGAGTAATTACAAGCGAATTGACAGCGAAAGGACCGCTGGAAATAACCTTTATCATATTTCCCCCTTATTTTATAAATACCTGTAACACTATATCACAGTCTCTCCCCGTCAGGCTTTATTCCGCGCCTCATAAAAAAACCGGCACCATTTCTGATACCGGTTCTCTCACAATTACTAAAGTTATCTCTAAAAATTACAATTTTTAGAAATTCCCTCATTTATTAAAGATCTTCAGAAGAACTTGAGCGTGGCTTACGGAGAGCCATAATTTCTTCGTCAGTCATTTCTACAGGAGCCTTTTCCATTTCTTTTGCAAAAGCAGCCTGCTGTGCAACTGTATCAGAATTAGAAGCAGTAAAGCTGTCTACGATTGGAGCAGACTTGTTTTCTACATCCGGAACTCTTTCTTCTGCAGCATAAGAATCTTCTGCTTCAAAAGAATCTTCAGCACCTTCTTTCTTTGTTGAATAACTTACAGCAAGCTTGCGGCCGCGCCATTCAAAATCATTGAGGGAAGAAATTGCCTTGTCAGCGTCTTCCTTGAAAAGTTCAACAAATGAATAATTTGCAAGAACCTTGATGTTTCCGATTCTTTCTCTTTCGATTCCTGCTTCGTTAATGAAAAGACCGAGAAGGTCACGTGCGAATACACGTCTGTTGCGTCCGATGCTTACAAATACAGTTGCAGCATTTTCTGGATCAATTTCTACGCGCTGAAAGCGTTCTTTTGGTTCTTCAGAGCGGTCTTTGCGGTCTTCAAAGCGGCTGCGGCGTACATCATCACGGCGGCCACGGAAGTCTTCGCGTTTTTTATTAGGGTTAAAGCGGAAAATTGCACCGCTGGCACATTTCAAAAGATATGCAGCAACATAAGAACGTCTTGTAAGTCCAACATTCTTCTTAAATACTGCCTTGAGTTCTTCGTAAAGCTCAGGATTTGATTCAACCTTTTCAACTGCATCTTTAAGGAAAGCAGCTACCTGATCAAGATTAAGTCCGTCATTACGTCTGTTAAAAGCCATTATAATCCTCCAAAAAATAAAAAAGGCTTAATTCAGCTTGTTCACCCATGCAAAATCGTTTTCTTCAAAGCCCAAACGCTTTACGGCCGGTTTCAGCATTTGAGGAACAAACATATTATTAATAATAAAAAAATGAATTCCGTCTTGAGTTAAATCGGATATGCCCTTTTGAAAAAGTTCTTTAGCAATTCCAAGTCCACGGTAATTCTTATTTACAAAAAGACCTGTTAAAACTGCAGTCTTTCTGCTGCTGGACATACACACAGAATAAGTAAGGAATCCGGCAAACTCATCAGTCAAAGTACGGCAGACAAATCCTTTTACATCTGCCTTCGCAGAACTGCTGAATAAAACGGACAACGCCTTCATCTCATCCGAAAGACATTCTCCAAGTTCACCTGCAAACTGTTCCTTTAATTCTTCAAAAAAAGCATCTGCAAGAAAAGCAGCACATTCACCGTCCAGAAGGTGATTATATGCACGGAAGGTAAAGTCTTCTAAAACCAGGTCATCATATTCATAAAAATCCTGGTCTAAAGTTTCAAGTCCCCACTCTTCGCGTAATGCGTTGTACCATTCGTAAACCGCAGATTTCATTTCCTTATCTTTAAATAAATGAAATCTCTTTTCAATTTCCGGGTACTTCTTTAAAGCGTTTTTAAAATTCTTAAATACCCCCCTTCCTTCGCTTAAAATCTTTTTTAATTCATCACAGGCCTTATTGCCCTTAAAATGCTGTGTAAAAGATTCAAGCAGATTAAAGCCGTCAGCACTTGTCCACGCCGGCAGCGAATAAACAGAATCTTCATCAACCGATTCCACATCACATTCAACCACTCTGCCATGCCCTGCATCCAGCGCAAAAAACTTCTGCTGGTTTTCCATTGCAAACAGAATCTCTTTACAAAGTGAATCAGTTAATTCAAAAACCATTATTATTAATACTTTACCACAAACTTAAGCGGTCGGCAAATCTTTACGGCTTGAAATAATTTTTCCTGCAATGCCGTAATCTAATGCTTCCTGAGCAGTAAGCCAGTGATCGCGTTCAGTATCTTTTTTTACAGTTTCAAAATCTTTTCCTGAAGCTTCAGCAATGAGCTGAGTCAGAAGTTCACGTGCCTTAGTAATTTCATTTGCAGTAATTTCAAGGTCAGTAGCAACAGCGCGTCCTGAACCTGAAATCAAAGGCTGATGAATAAGAAAGTGACTGTGAGGGAGAGTAAAACGTCTTTCTTTCGGAACAGAAAGGAAAAGAGTAACACCCATACTTGCAATAAGTCCCATACCGATAGTGTAAACAGGAGCATTGATAAAGCGGATCATGTCATAAAGTCCAAAACCGTCATCAATAGAACCGCCCGGAGAATCAATATAAAGGTAAATCGGTTTGTCAGAATCAGCATCAAGAATAAGAAGCTGTTTTACGATTTTTTCAACTAGTTCTTCGTTTACTTCTCCGCTGACAACAATCTGTCTTGTCTTAAGAAGTTTATCCATAAGGCCTTCAGAAGCGCCTTTTTTCTCTTTTTTCTCTTCTTCGTTGATAATAGTATTCATAACTTAAATATAGTAAAAATCGCCCCAAAAGTCCATTAAAATCCGATATTATAAGAAAATAAAAGTGAGAGGGGAAAAGCCTTTCCCCTGGTCTCAAGCCTCCGGAACGGAGTCTTGAGACCACCCCATTCTGCGGGGTTCCGCCCCGCAACGCCCCGGGAATTTTTGAGGTTTACAGACAAAAAAAGTCCTTTCCGTACGGAAAGGACTTTTTTATACCCCTGATTCACTTTCTCAGGGCAGAGCCCTGAGCCTTACAGGAGTTATAAAACTAGAACAGATACTTACAGCTCAACTGTCCGTAGCTGTTGCGGCGGAAGTTATAGAATTCTGAGTTTTCGTTATCTGTCTTAATGAGCATTCCTGATGCTGTTACAGAGAAGTCATCAGCTGCCTTGATTGTAAGGGCAGGAATTACGAGGAAGTCTTTTGTTTCAACTTCGAAAATACCCTTAATATCAATCTTGATGCTTTCGTGGTTGTAAGCGTCTGTAACGTCTACGATAACCTTGTTGCTGATGTATTTGTCATCTGAGTTCCAGTCTACATCATTTTCATTAGCAGCATCTTTGATTTTGTCTGACTTGAGGATGTATTTACCCTGTGTCTGAACGTTGATGTTCATGTTTGTCCAAGGCATATCCATATCAAAGCCTGCAACCCACTGAACGCTGTTGTTCTGAATCCATGGATTGTCTCCGGCAGTATCTTCTGTTAAGTAGTAAGCACCTTCACCACGAATATTGAACTTCCAGATAACAGTTGCAAATTCAAGACCGAATACCTGGAGCTGATCGTAGTTAAGGGATGGAAGTTCAAATTCATCTGTAACAGTAATAGTACCATTAGCATACCATTCCTCTGCATGATTTGCACAAGTCTGTGCGAATGCAGCATGTCCTGCGACTTCTGAAATTGCAGCTGCATCAGCAAGAAGTACTTCTGATTTTGTAACTGGATCTACAACAGTCTGTCCTGCAAGTTCTGTATAATATGGGCCAAATACATTTGTAGCAAGTGTAGTAATTTCTGTACCATAAGTTGACTGAATTGTTGCAGCATTAGCAGCAGCATATGCGTTAACTGCATTTGTAATACCATCTTTAATAGAATTAATATATGGACTTAAATCAGCACTAGGCTGCTTGTAATGACCATAGTAGTAACTTAAACCGAGGTCAAAATGTCCCAGGGTAAATGTTGTGCGGGCACCAGCCTGACCATATTTAAGCGAATGAATATTATCACCAGTAAGGTCATCAGAAGTAAAACTTGAAGCTTTCATAATTTTTTCTACCGCACCAAGACTTGAACCATAAGAACCGTCAAGAGACTGTACCTTTAATGCAAGATTACGTTTCATAATACCTTCAACAAGTTCTGTAAGTTTAGCAGAAGCTGCAGGCTGCCAGATTCCGCTTGAAGCAAGGCGGTCTACTGTCATCATCGGTGTGTAAACGCCTTCAAACTTTACATTTGACGGTGTTGAATAAACTAAACGGAACATCGGTTCTGCAATGCGGCGGTCGATGTAGTCAGGCATGATGAAGTCTGTGTAATCGTTTGCGTTGAAGTTATCGATTACGTGTACTTTATCACCTTTTCCCCATACAACCTTCATTTTACCTGCTTCAATCTGGAAGTTTCCAAGGTAAGCGCGTGCTGTAAATTCATCGAGGATGTCTTCCTTGTAATCTCCGAGGGAGAATTTGTCAAACTTGAGTTTGAATGCTACGTCAGAAGAAGCTCCTGAATAGTCAAAGTTAAGGCGTGCTGTCGGGCGGCCTTCTGTATACATATCCTGAACATCGAGACGTTCATCTTCGCCGTCACGAATATCTGTATAAACGCGTCCTGTAACTTCAGCACTTCCGCTGATTGCAATTGCACTTTCTGATGATGAAGATGAGCCGAAATCATCCGAGCCAAAGTCATCCCATTCGTCTGCAGCAGCAAAACCTGCAATTGAAAGAGCAAGAGCAGCTGCCATCACTTTTTTAGCAATTTTCATATAATCTCCTATAAAAACTCCGCGTTAGCGGCGATGCAGGAGGCATCGAATCGCAGTTTTGCCAACGGCAAAATCTGCTGATTATAAAAAGTACAGGGATGTACTTTTTATAATACCTCCTATAAAAGCTCCGCCTCAGCGGAGATTCAGGCATATCCGGTACTGTCATTTTTACTGTAAAGCAGAATGCCGTGTCAGGCACGGCAATGACAATCATTTCCGGACATCTGCCGGTTTTTGATTTATTTACCTGTGTTAAGCCAGTTCTGTGTAAAGTAGCGGTCTGAAATTTCCTTATCAAGTACCTGCTTTCCCACTGTTACAACTGTTGCACGTCCTGAAGTAAGGTTTGTTGTCTTTACCTGCTGGCGAATCCAGTAATTCTTTCCTGTTATGCCTGCAACTTTACCGAACTTTTCAATTTCCTGAGTTTTGAACATTACATCTTTTTTATCGTAGTATTCGATGCGTACAGGAAGGTTTGAAGTTTTTTCGAGAAGCTGAATGCGGTAAGCAAATTCAACGTTCTTGTTTGCAACCGGTACAGACTTAATCTTCCAGCAGTCAACTTCTGTTCCGTTTGATTTTGCCTTTGCGCTTTCTGAAAGCATTTCATGTGTATCATCTTCTGCCTTGCGGACTGTCATGTCGTTATAAGTAAATTCTGAACCTACCCATGACTTCTGTCTTTCGGCAGCAGCAATACGGCGTGTTGTTTTTAATGAAGGAAGATAAATCCATTTATCGTCTGACTTACCTTTCTTTTCTGCCTGAAGAATACGTGTATCCTTTACTGAAGCAGGAGTACGGATATCAAATACTGTAGAAATGATATCGTTCTTGCGGTTTCCGAACTGATTGATTTCACGGTGTTCAGCAAGTTTTCCGTTTTTATCGTAAAGATCCATAATTAAAAGTGTCTGTGAGAAACCTGGAACATCCATGTCACACAGTCTTTTTACAACAGCAGCGGCATCTTCAGCAAATGCAGCAGTTCCCAGACAAACAGCAGCAACAAGAGCTGCAATTAACTTAGATTTTTTCATAAACTGTAGTCCTCCAACTTATGAGCATAAAAATAACTGCTATAAGTATAACACAGTTTATTTTCTTTACACTTTTAAAAATGTAAATTCTAAAGGTAATATCAATATTTTAAAACTTTTAATATAAAAAAGACCTTAAAAACACTGAAAATCACAGGCATTAAGGTCCTTTTTACTGAAAATCAGTTTTATTTACCGGTGTTGAGCCAGTTCTGTGTAAAGTAGCGGTCTGAAATTTCCTTATCAAGTACCTGTTTTATAATCTTTACAAGTGTCGAATGTCCTGTCTCAACATTTGTAGTTCTTACCTGCTGGCGGATCCAGTATGACTTGCCTGTTTCACCCTGCACTTTTGCAAACTTTTCAATGCACTGAGTTTTAAAAAGAGTGTCTTTTTTATCGTAGTATTCAATGCGTACAGGAAGATAAGAAACCTTTTCATAGAATACGATGCGGTAAGCGAATTCAACATTCTTGTTTACAAGCGGAACTGACTTAATCTGCCAGCAGGCAACTTCTGTTTCGTTTGATTTTACCTTTGCGTTTTCAGAAAGCATTTCATGTGTATCGTCTTCTGCCTTACGGATTGTCATATCGTTGTAAGTAAAGTCTGTTCCTACCCATGACTTCTGTCTTTCTGCTGCGGCAATACGGCGTGTTGTCTTTAATGATGGAAGATAAATCCATTTATCGTCTGACTTGCCTTTTTTTTCTGCCTGAAGAATGCGGGTATCTTTTACTGAGGCAGGAGTGCGGATGTCGAATACTGTTGAAACAATATCATTCTTGCGGTTTCCGTACTGCCTGATATCACGGCGTTCTGTTACATTGCCGTTTTTATCAATCAGGTCAGCTTCGAATACTGTCTGTGAATAATCAGGCGGTGTAAGATCGCATGATTTTTTAACAATTGAAAGTGCATCATCTGCAAAGACATCTGCACTCAAAACCAATACGGCTGCTAAAGCCATAAAAACAGATTTTTTCATAAACTCTTTTTACCTCCGGTTATTTTGAAAAAATAATTTTTAATTATAATGTTTAACAATACATTATTACAAATCTTGTCAGTATGTCAATTTAGTGATAAAAATATTGTTATTCAGCAGGGGATTTTTTGTTTTATCTGCCGCAAAAACTGCAATAAGGCGGCTTTAAGCATAAAATAACTGTCATTTTAAATAAAAAAGGTCGATATATTTAAAAAGGTGTACTAGAATATTATAAAGATATATAAAAAGAGATTTATCAGAAAAAAGGTGGACAAATGAAATACTCAAAACGTCACTCAATTTCAACAAGAATTATTTTAAGTGTTGCAATTCAGACTTCTGCGCTTTTATTCCTGCTGGGCTTGGTAATCTATTCACGAATCAAGCCGCTCAA
>JAEEGF011464975.1_pt1 | contig 22945 bp, 15 predicted proteins | sample 9134171 | NCBI WGS metagenome assembly JAEEGF01 (sample SAMN16246542, study PRJNA631951) | gut metagenome | biome: gut microbiome; feature: rumen; material: AP-attached | host: Bos | place: Iran: Karaj | collected 2018-10
GATTCTTTGAGAAGGACGGTAATATCTATCATCACCTTCTTGATTCCAGAACAGGAATGCCCGTGGAGAACAACCTTTTCAGCGCCACAATAGTTTCTGATTCCTCTGCTGACGGAGATGCTCTTTCCACCATCTGCTACTGTCTTGGCCAGGAAAAAGGGATGGAGCTCATAGAGTCCATCCCTGATACATATCTTCTGTTTATAACAGATCAATATGAAGTTGTTTCCTCAGACAATTTTCCGGGACTAAAGCCTTAAAGCATGATGTTCATGTTGTTCTTTTGGGCTTCATCCTCCTGCTGCTTCTTCTGCATCTGCAGACGATAAGCGTCCAGTGTCTGATTCTTCTTAAGCTCCGTAATCTCCTGTGCAACATCAGTATCTGCAATACTGCTCTGTGCGCTTAAGAGATTCTCTCTTGCTATAGAATTATAGCTTACATTATGCTCAAGACCATTGGTTACTGCACCAACTCCGCCTCTGGCATCACTAACGCTCTTAAGTGCATTATCAATTGAATCTACGTCGTTGACATCCAGATTATCAAGCCCCAACGACTTCATCTGTGAGGAGCTAAGCTCCTGTCCAATGCCCTTCATAAGCTGTGAATTAGCATTGGCAATATCTCCTCTTTCACCATCAGACAATGTACCGTTCTTGGCATAAAGTGCATTCTCACGCATGCTCTGCAGATAATCAGTAACTCCATCAAGGACACCATCCTTAATGTTCATCTGCCCAATATTGTCTCTGCCATTTCTTACCTGAACATTGTCTGTTCTCTGCTCCTTTTCAAGCTTCTGACTGATTGCAAGTTCAGCTGCACCGTCGGCTGCTCTCGGGAGCTTGTTTCCACTGGCGATCTTGCCATAGGAATAATCATTGCGGTAACTGTTACTTCCTATGCCTCCTATCATATGTGCGCTCCTTTCTTCCTCCATGAATAAGGATAAATCCATTTTCGCGCCGCAGCTCCTCTCCGGTCCCCACCATTAATAAGCTGCTGGGCATGCCACCTGCAGATTGATGTCATGCCTAGGATCCTTCCTAAAACATCTGCCACTCAGGACAGAATAACCTATAGTTAATTAATACAATAACATTTTCGCAATTATTTGTAAATACAATTTATTATATGATTATTCATAAAATTACAGTCATCTATTTGGAAGTATTAGACAACTCTTTTTTATTTCTCCACCTCAGCGAGAACTGTCTGGAAAATATTCTCATCTGTCATGCCTTCATCAGTCCTGAGGGCACAGGCTATCCTTGCTCTTACGGTCACACTATAGCCTTCCACCTCGGTTATCTCTTCTACCGCTTCCATAATGGACTTTGCAAGATAGCTTAATGCATCATTAGTCTTAATAAATGTAAGGATTACAAAATAGCTCTCCTTTAGTCTTCCAACAGCACAGGTCTGGCTTGTAACTGAAGTGATCTTTTTACTCATGGCTACAAGGAACTTATCGCAGATCTTCTTGCCATAGGTTTCAAGAATTCTTGCATATTTTTCATTACGGATAATTATCACTCCGTAGTTTCTGCCCTTATCAACAAATTCACCTGCATAGTCAAGGAGACAGATCATCACAGCCCTTGCATTCATCATCTTTGTGACTTCATCTATGTTATTTGGAATAGCGATATTTTCAAGCCTGTAGAGCTCCTCGTCCTTATCCTCGAAAAATCCTACAAGTCCTACAATCTCACCATTCCTGTAAATCGGCATCTTCTGGCATCTTATGTCGTGTATTACACCGTTTACAATACACTGTCCGGATGCATCTATAATACGTTCACCGTTCTCAAGGACGCGGTACTCATCATTTTTGTAAGGATCCTCATTCACATGCCATCCCATGTCCTCGTCTGTTTTCCCCAGTATCTCATCCAGAGATTTAAAGCCATAAAAATCGAGGAATGACTGGCTGGCACCCAGGAATCTTCTACTCTTGTCCTTCCAGAAGAACTTTATTGAGGAATTCCATATCATGTTCTCCCATAGCTCTGTGTAGGTGATAGCGCCGCTATCAAGCAGATATTTATCAACAAGAGAACGTGCAGATGCAGTGAGTCCGTCAAGCACTCTTGCAATCTCATCCGGCACAGATTTCCAGCATACAAGATATTCGTTTCCACCGGTTCCCGGAACCATCATAACTATAATATTCTTGCGCTTATAGGAGCCATTGGGCTGCTTTATTCTGAACATCTTTTCTATGTAGCCCTTATTACTTTTTTCAATCCTCTCCTCAAGGCTGTCGAGTTCCATAAACTTCTGGAAATCCATTCCCTCAGGAGGATATATACTCTCTCTGGCAATTATTTTTACAGCATTCCTAAGGTCCGAATAAACATAAGACTCATTGGTAATATATTTAAATCTGCCAAGAAGCGGAGCAATTACGTTATCTCCCAGATTAATAAGATCAACCACATCAAAGAGAAGATTAAGCTCCCTTAGCTTGCCATCAAGCATATCCCTCTGATTGCTGTTCTGATCCATTGATATGTTAATGATGGAGCCCTTGATAATATAATGTCCATCATGTTCTGCAAGACATTTAGCTCTGAATCTTAAGTAATTACCGTTATCTGTATAATAGAAGGTCTCAATATTAGAGCTTGCCTCTATAATATTTGCGAATTCCCTGTACTTTTCAATAAGCGGAGATCCCGTGTGATAAATTCGCCTGTCAATCTCTGCATAGTCAATATCATATATATGAAGAATCTGCTCCATATAGGCCCTATTCATGAAAAGTGTATGGAATTCCTTTCCATCATCTTCAATGATCTCAAGCGGAACATCCACATCCTTTACGTGGAAGCCTGCAACATCATAAAAATGACGCCACTGCCTCTGCTCAGTTTTTATGCCCTTCTCAGCCATGTGTTCAAGCATATCGTCAATGCGTTCAGGTCTTCCAAAATAGAAGCCCTGTATTCTTTCGCAGCCTATACTCTTTAAAAACTCAAGCTGTTCCTCGGTCTCAACGCCTTCAGCCAGTGTCTTTATTCCGATTTCCTTGGCCATAGTAATGGTAGAGCGCATGATGGCCTTGGACTTATCTGTAAAGGACGTCAGGAAGTTCATATCGAGCTTTAGCATATCGAAATCATAATCCTTCAAAAGATTAAGGGATGAATAGCCACTTCCAAAGTCGTCCATCCATATCTCATAGCCTCTGCTTCTGAACTTATCAATGACATCATTTAAGAAGCCTTCGTCCGAAACGAAGATGCTCTCTGTAATCTCTATATGTATATAATCTCTGGGAATATCATATTTGGCGACCTCTGCTTCGACCAGGCCGAACATGTCGCATTTGAGGAAATCAAGGCGTGAAAAATTAATCGAAACAGGTATTACAGGCTTACCTTTTTTCAATAAATCATCAAGAGTTCTGCATACTGCCTTAACAATGTAGCAGTCAAGCTTATATATGAGGTCATTGTCCTCAAGAGGCTTTACAAACTTATAGGGCGCAAGCATCCCCCAGTGGGGGTCATTCCACCGAGCCAGTGCCTCCATGCCGCATAGTTCATTTGTAATGGCACGAATAACAGGCTGGAAAAATACTTCTATCCAACCTTGTTCAACAGCTTCATCTATTTTGTTGATTACATAAATATTTAAGTCATCCATAACAATTTTATTGTAGCTGAATTATCGGTAAAAAGTATTGATTTTACGGAATATTACCAAAGTTTAGACATTTTTAATATAGTAAAAAAATCTCCCATATCAAGGTGTTTTTTCACCTCAATATGAGAGATATTCTTATTGTTTATCAGCCGTTATTCACGCATTTTATCCAGCCGCTTTTGCTTTCACGATATAGGGCGGCATCATCACCTACAAAACATTTTTTCTTAAGCTCGTCAGGAAGCTCATCCTTGTTAAGAATAACAAGATAATCAGAGTAGGTTCCTGCGGATGTATTGAATGTAATCTGAACAGTTGTGGCATCATCATCTTCATCATAGACATCGGAATTCATTCCTGTAACATTGTAGTTATCAGTAGGAATGATATTTTTTAGTACAGTATCAATTTCTGAACTGTCACTGCTTTCCCAATTTGAATATATCTCCTGCTTATTTACATCATCCCATCTTTCAATTTCTACCTTGATACTATTCACATCCTTATCGCCATTCCACCAGGAAGTCGGTATTTCATGAGCCTTAAGGAACTCATTAGTCCTTGTGAAGGAATCAAAAATGTAGAAATTGTACTTCTGAGAATAATAAGCCTGTTTTCCTGCGTCCATGACACCATACAGAGTAATGCTGGGAATCTGGGTAGCAAGATCATCAAAGGACTGACCGGAAAGCTCCTCTGAATAGATTTTCAGGAACTCATCCATCTCATCATCAGTAAGTTTCTTTCTTACTTCCCCTGTCAGAGTCTGACCCTCAAGACTGTTTATCTCGCCTCTTGCAATGTCATATACAGGGAATTTGCCCTTTCTGAATTCATCAGTATTATAAATATCCTTAAACGCTGAAAGGACCTCTTCGTTATTTATATCCAGTTCATATATTCTTCTGACTGTTTTTCCATTCTTTAAATTCCACTGTACCTGGAACTGGCGGTAACAGGTATTCTCGTCATCTTCACGATATGTATGACCATAAATTCCCTGGCCACCTGAAAAAGCATCCTTATGGAACTCCTTGGCATTTATCGCACCAATTCTTTTAAGCTTTTCAGCCTTATCAATATCTGTAAGCTTCATATTGTAAAGAGCGTATTCCATTCCATTGGCAGTAGCACCATAGTAAAAATCTGCACTGACCACATCCCTGGTCTTACTATACGGAGCCATGATTCCTGAATAGGTAACGTCATCGCCGATTGCAACACTTGCTACCCTTGCAGGCATAGGCTGCCAGCTCTCATATCCAAAAATATCAAAGAAGAATACTACAAAAACAATAAGTGAAATAACAGCGCTTACTATCAAAGATGCATAATGACTCAGGCACGCCTTGAAATCAAATTCATAAATGGTCTCGATCACAGCGTGAACCACTAAAACTCCGCAGATAATTCCAAATATAAACATCGGAACACTGTGAATGTCCCCGATATAATACATAACAAGTCCGGCACCCAGGCCTGCAACACATGCAATAGCAACCTTGATTACGGGTCTTGTTATACTAAATGCCATAGCCTTACCTGCTGCCTCTGCAGGTCTTCTTTTCACAAGAATCCTTGAAACGACAAATGAAAGTATTGCTATTACGAGCATCTTTAAAATTGCAGGCGCCGCATCAAAGGTATAGAAGGCTATCTCACTGTTTACATCGCCGTGTAATCTGGCTATTGCCTCACCTGCAAGCCCCATAGGTGAGCCTGTATAGCCCATATTATAATACGAAACCTCATTCCAATAGCTTGTAAAAAACGTAGCCATAAGGAATGAAAAAATTGAATAGGCGAAAGTCCCAAGGAGGTAAAACACTCCACAGCCGAGTACTGCTACTACTATATGCCCTGTAAGAACCACTGCCAGTGTGCAGATTTCATACAGCATAATGAATGACAAAAGAATAACCAGCGCGTTTAAAGGATATAAGAGGATCGTATCAAAGGTAGCATATCCCCTTGCAAGTCCCATAATCACTGTAATTATGTTAAATACCAGATACGGTATGGCAAATACAAGTATTCCGCAGAGGTTATTTATATCAAAAAGCTTTTCCCTCTTAATAGGTAGCGAGTAGTACAGGTCAGTCTGCTTTGAATCCAGAAGATAATAATATCCCTGAAGAGCGAGGATGACCGGAAGTATAAAGGTTATGCCAATAACCATGACATTTCCCATACCACCTACATTGTTATAAAAATGCATCCTTATATCGTCCAGAGTAGTGCGATCAGTTGCAAGTCTTTCACTATAGCGGCCAAACATCAAAATTGCGTATACAATCTGGGCAAAGAAATTGGCAGTGATCGACAACGCTATAGTCCAGAGGCGTCTTTTAGAATTTTCCTTCAGTAAATTAACAAATAATCTTTTTAATGTCATATCCCTGTACCCCCGTTTCACTTATAAATATCTCCTCAAGAGACAGCGGCAGGATTTCCATGAAAATAGGATTCTCTGCCCTAAGTGCATCACTAATATCCTCCTCCTGACCACGGATGGTCATTGTAATAAGCTTTCCTCTGCTCTCGGATGTGAGAACCGTGAGCTGCTCCTCAATTCTCTTTCTGCTCTCCTCATCCCTGAATACGCACTGCAGCTTATGTATATCAGTCTTTGCGTCATCGAGGTTCTTGGACAGGAGGATACCTCCCTTGTGAAGAAGCCCAACCGTATCGCATATATCCTCAAGCTCTCTGAGGTTATGAGATGCTATGACGGGAGTGAATTTTCTTGAAGCCATATCTCCTATGAAAAGACTCTTAACTGCCTGTCTCATAACAGGATCAAGACCATCGAAGGTCTCATCGCAGTACAGATATCTGGTATTGGCCGATATGCCCAGAATAATAGACAGCTGCTTTTTCATTCCCTTTGAAAAGGTCTTGATCTTTCTCTTTCTATCAAGGCCAAAATTATTCATGAGATAGCTGAAGCGCTCCATGTTGAAGCTGTCATAGACGCGATTATAGAAGGTCGCCATCTCCTGGGGTGTGGTGTTTGAAAAGAACGCAGTATCATCTGAGATGTAGAATATCTCCCTTTTCACTGCAGGGTTCTCATACACAGGTCTCCCATCAATGGTAACTGTTCCTCTATCAGGCTGCAGGATGCCTGCTGCCATTCGCAAGAATGTGCTCTTACCGGCGCCGTTCGTTCCAACGAGACCAAAGACCTGTCCGTCCTCTATCGTAAGGTCAACACCGGCAATCGCCTGTATATCATCAAATCTTTTAGAAAGATTGGTTGCCTTAATCATACTCTTCCTCCTAAACTTTTCTTCCTACTGTGGCTTATTGGTATTTCTCGTGAACGTATTTCCCGATATCCTTCTCGGTAATCCCCACTTTGATTGCTTTATCAACAACCTTCCCGAGCTCATCCAGAATTTCCTGCTTCCTTGCAGGAAGTACTTCATCCGCTGCTGCCGCAAATCTTCCACGGCCTGCTACCGAATAGCAAAGGTCCTTCTGCTCCAGCGCATCATACGCCTTCTGAATGGTGTTGGGATTAATTGATAGATCCATAGCAAGAGATCTAACCGAAGGAAGCGCCTCATCCGCGCCTATTACGCCGCACAGTATTAGTTCTTCCAGTTTCCCTGCTATTTGTTCATATAGGGGCCGCTTGTCTCTGAAGTCAATTTCGATCAGCATAATATTCCTCCTGTTTGCAGTGTACTATCATATCTAGTACACCTAGAATATTATTATAGGTGCTGACATATGTCAACACCTATATATCAAGAAACACGCTATATTATTGCGATTATAGTCTCATTACAGATAGGTCTCGGGAAGTGTAACATCCTCTCTGTAAAGTACCAGCTTGTCAAATACAGCTCCTGCATCGCCTGCATAGATGGTCACTGTATTTATTCCCATGTGAAGGTACGCTTTCACTGAGGCTACGTGCTCATGGGCAAGAACAGATTCGCACCACTCCCTGCAGGGGAAATCCGTAAAGTAGCCTTCACCAACGCCGTGCTCTGTGCTTATCCTTCCATCATTTACGGCATATCCAAACCTAAGTCTTCCGCCCTTTACTATGGGGTTCGTCATAGTAAGATGGAAATCCAGATTGTAGGTACCATCACTTTCCGCAAAGACATTGTATTTAACGAAGGGTACTTCTCCTTTAAGAATCTCATCCTCACTAAAATCAGCTACTGAGGGGAATACCTTTATGGCAGGCTTTCCGCTTTTTCCAAGGAAGTCTACAGCCTTAAATTCTGCGCCGCCTGCTGCCTTCTTCTCACTAAAATTCTCGGCCTTTACTGATATGATTCCGCAGTTTTCCATTGCAATGTTATCGCTTGTATATCCATCGGGAACTACTACATTATCAGCTTCAAAGATAAGGTCGCAGTATGTAGTAGCACCGTTATCAAACTTAACGTTAACCCTTGCCTTAGCTGTAGTTTTTCCTGATATGAGAGTTCTGTCTATAGTAAAGCGAACTGTCTTTCTTCCGGGCTTATCACTGTCATAGATAACCGCAGCATTTCTTCCATCGCTTACTTCAACTCTCCCCTCCTTCTCAGCACAGATAAGCCAGCCATTTTCATTTACTATCTCGTATGAGTAGCTGACATCACCTCTGCTGTCCAGATCAAGAAGAACCTCTTTTGTTTCAGGTCTCGTAAAGCCAAAGCTCTTAGGAGCAGGATATCCCTGCCAGTGGTCTCCAAGATAAACGTACTTCTCACCTCTAAATGATACAGCAACCTTGGGCTCATGAAGAGGAGTCACAACGGATACAGACGGATATGTCCAGTTATAGGCATCCCAGGTTCTAAAGCCTGTGTGAGCTGAACTCATCATGTGATTCCACTTACCGTTATTAAATTTGTGGAATTCCTCCACGTATCTCTTATCTTCGTTTATCCTCTTCCTTACAGACTCAGCGTAGTAATTTGCATACACGCAGCCCCTCTTTGCAAGCTCCTTATTCATGCCTGCTTCAACGCACATAAGAACGTTATTAAGGCTGGCTGCTGCCGGATAGTAGATCATGCTTCTGAAGGCCATAAGTGCCTCGTCCTTAAGCTCTGCATTAAGCTTGTCAGCAGTATCAAGTATATCCTTTGCGTCCGCATGTACCCTGTCGCCCTCAAGACCGTTCACAGGATTGTATACATCCTCATTCATGGTCTCGGGAGTTCTCTGGGCGTTGAATCTTGTATAGCCCTCTATAACCTTCGCGATATCGTTTTTCTGCTCTGCACCTGCTCCAGCAAACTGCACATCGATCCAGCCGCGGACATACTCCTCTATTTTGTTGATGTTCTTCTCCCCATACTTTTCATAGTCATAGGCAAGGTCCATGAAAAATGAAAGGGGATACTCGTTCATCTTAAGATCGCCCACATTCACGATCCACATCTGCCTTACGCCTGACTCATAAGCAAGACTCATCTGTTCCCAGGTTTTGGTAAGCCTGTTACAGTTAACCCACTCATAGCTGACAGGAGCGCCGTGATAGTCGAAGTGGTAATACATTCCAAAGCCGCCCGGATGATTTCTGGTATCATCTGTGGGAAGCGCCCTTACATGTCCGTGGTTATCATCACTAAGTAAAAAAATGACATCCTTCAGCTCATCCCAGTCCTTAAGACCCTCCGCTGTCTCATCTCCAAAGTAATAGTCCTCGACCTCCTTGTAGATCGCCAGCATTCTCGGAACCTTCTGAATATCTTCATTTACATTCTTTTTGATAAGCTCGTCCTGAACAGTTATGGCCTTCTTAATGACATCTATATTATCCTTAAGTGTTGCATCCTCGGGCATGAGCTTTGAATCAGCTTCACCTCTCATACCTATGGTTATGACATTTTCAAAATCCTTATTGCGCTTTACACCGTCCTCCCAGAACCTTGTAATTCCTTCTGTATTGGATAAAAAGCTCCAGGCGTTATCATCACTGTATTTCTTATACTGTCTCTGCCATTCAACACCGGCTCTGCAAAGAGGCTCATGGTGAGATGTCCCCATTATTACGCCCATCTTATCAGCAAGCTCTGCATTTAAAAGTCCCGGTCCATCCTCTGAAAATGAGGAGTTCCACATGGCAGGCCACATGTAATTACCCTTAAGCCTGAGAAGAAGCTCAAATATCTTCTCATAGGCTTTAGCATTAACATCCCCGAACTTCTCTGTAGCCCAGCCGCCAAACGCCGGCCACTCATCATTTATGAAAAATCCACGGTACTTAACTGAAGGCTCCTTTGAAACTATTTCCTTATCAAAACCAAGGACCAGCTCGCTCTTCTTAACAGGAGCTACGTCACCAAAATAGATAAGAGGTGATACTCCGCACATCTCTGATAAGTGGAACATACCATAGATGGTTCCCCTCTTATCACTTCCCGCAATAACGAGAAGCTCCTTCACATTTTGGCTATCCTCAAAGGGCGCTTCTATTACAGTAATCTTATACACCTCTCGTTTATCTCTGATATCGGAGAGGTCAAGCTTTCCCTCTTTTTCAAGTCTGTCAAGGAGAGGGCTTTTCCCTATGGTAGCCATAAGCACAAGGCTATTGTCTGATACGGTGCCTTTATTTAAGCTGCTCTCCAGAGCGTCTACACTATTTACTATTTCCGGGCGAACATCTGTAACTGCCTCAATATCAGAAGCCACAGTCTCCCCTATCATCTTTATTCCTTCAAAGCTCTCATTCTCAATTAAGAATGCAGCTGCTTTATCGTCTTTATACAAACTAAAACTGCTCATAAAAATACCTCCGTACTTTCCTAGTATCACACATAGAAAGTACGAAGGCTTATTCATTCTTGCTATTCTTATATATTATTTTGCGCTTCTAATATGCCGTATAAAACAATATGTTATATCGCTTTTGCTTCCATCTCCTCAAACTGCCTTGAGAACAGCTGGTGATAATAGCCGCCCACATTTTTCATAAGCTCCTTGTGGGTTCCGCGCTCGATTATCTTGCCGTCCTTTACGACAAGGATAACATCGGCATCAACTACAGTTGATAATCTGTGCGCTATCATGAATGATGTTCTTCCCTTTATCACTACGGAAATGGCATCCTGGATCGCCTTTTCAGTAACTGTATCAATGGATGAGGTCGCCTCATCAAGAACCAGGATTCTGGGATCAGCAAGGATCGCTCTTGCAAAGGACAGAAGCTGTTTTTCTCCTGTTGAGAGCATATCTCCGCCTTCACCTACGTCACTGTCAAGGCCGTTATCCATTCTCTCCACAATCTTATCTGCTGAAACCAGTTTTAATGCATCCCATATCTCCTCATCAGTGGCATCGGGATTACCGTACTTTAGGTTCTCCCTTACGCTTCCTGAAAACAGGTGAGGTGTCTGCAGCACATAGCCGATATTGCTGTGGAGCCAGAGCTGTGATCTCTCCTTGGCGTTTCTGCCGTCTATCAGAACCTCTCCGCTTGTGGGCTCAAAGAATCTGCACACAAGATTAACAAGTGTGGACTTACCTGCTCCTGTCTCACCAACTATCGCAACGTTTGTGCCCTGAGGGACCTTTAAGTTAAAGTGCTCAAGCACGTACTCTTTTCCATCAGAATAATGGAAGGATACATCCTTAAACTCCACATCCCCGATAAGCTCCTCCCAGTTCTCCTTCTTGGGATTAAAGGTATCGCCGTATTTTTCAATAACCTCAGGTGAATCTGCAACATCAGATTCTGTTCCCAAAAGTCTTGTAAGTCTCTCCACGTTAACCTGAACCGCAATTAGGTCTGATATTGTAACAATAATATTCTGTATAGGCTCAAGAATTCCAAGAGCATAAGACAGGAAAATTGAAAGTGTTCCTATCTCCATAACTCCCTCCATGGTTATCTTTCCGCCTCTCCAGAGCACAAGTGCCAGGGCGCAGGATGAGAGCATTGTAACGGAGGCAGAGAACATCGCTGAAAAGTGTGTTGCGTGTACCGCATTTTTCCTGTAGTTCTCCGTATCCTTCCTGAAGTCGTTCTGTATCCTGTCCTCAATAACGAGAGTCTTTATGGCTTTAGCGCCGGTTATACCCTCGTTGAAGTTACCGGTAATTGTTGAGTTCAGCTCTCTTATGTGTCTGTTTAATATGATCAGATGTCTCTGAAAATAAATAACAAGCACGATCGCGATTGGTATCAGCATCAGTATATACATAGCAAGCCTTACGTTTACTGCCAGCATGACTATCAGCACGAACAGGATATAGCTTCCGTTCCAGACTATATCCATAAGTCTCCATGCGCACATCACACCGATCTTTCCGGTATCACTCATAACCCTGGCGTGGATATAGCCCACGTTGTTCTGATTGAAATATGAAAAGGACAGCTCCTGCAGATGATTAAATGCAGCGTTTCTAAGGTCCCTGTCAATAGACATCTCAATCTCTCCGCAGGTGTTTGCACTTATAAAGTCCATGACGAGCTTTACTATAAGCACAGTGGCATAGATAAGAGCAAAGTATCCAATCCCCTTGGTCGTACCCTTTGCAATAAAATTATTAAGTGCATATCTGTTAAAAAGCGGAATGAAGGAATCCACCATACTTACCATACTGCCAAGAAAAATCATCATAGCGATCTTTGGCAGATAGGGCTTTAAAAATGGCATAAGTCTTGGGATTCCAAACCAGGGGAGCTTGACGTATTTTTTATCTTTTGATGTCTTACTATTAGGCAATGTCTTCTCCTCCTCCCTGAATCTGAATATCATATATTCTGCGATACAGACCGCTCTTCTCCAGGAGTTCTTCGTGAGTTCCCTCCTCAGCCACCTTTCCGTGACTAAGAACTATTATGTGGTCTGCATGCATAAGTGTAGTAATTCTATGTGAAATGATAATTGTTGTAGCGCGGCCAACATGCATATCAAGAGCAGCTCTTATCTTAGCATCGGTCTCGGTATCCACCGCTGAAAGTGAATCATCAAAGACCATGATAGGAGGCTCTGACACAAGCATCTGGGCGATAGCTGTTCTCTGCTTCTGACCTCCAGACAAGGTAACCCCGCGCTCTCCGACAAAGGTATCATAGCCGTCGTCAAAGCTTTTTATTGTCTCATCAAGAGATGCCATTCTGGCAGCCTTTCTGATATCCTCAATGCCGGCGGATTTATTGGTTATTCCGATATTTTCATACAGAGTTCTTGAGAAAAGGAAGGGTTCCTGCAGCACAAGGCCTATGTTTTCTCTTAGATAGTCCATCTTCATGTCTCTGATATCAACGCCGCCTATAGTGATGCTTCCGCCATCCTCGGGAAGGTTATAAAGTCTGTCCAGAAGGTACATAAGTGTCGATTTTCCTGAGCCTGTTCCTCCAAGAACGCCCACTGTCTCTCCCGCTTTTACAGTAAAGCTGACATCCTTTAATATCTCAGCCTGACCGTTATTATATGAAAAGCTCACATCCTTAAACTCGATGTCCTTATCAAGAGGCGGCTCTATCGCCCCCTCCTTGTCTTTTTCAACCTCTGAATTCATGATGTATCTTAATCTGTCGATCGATACCCCTGCCTTACTCATTTCAGAGATAACTCTTCCAAGTACACGTACCGGCCACGAGATCATGGCATTGTAGGATACGAAGGCGATAAGCTCACCAACTGTGATGCTTCCGTTTACGCAGAATATGGATCCCATTACCAGCACAGTCATCCCCTGCATTCCGGATATCATGTCATTGGATGTCCAGAAGGCCGCAAGGAGCCTCATAAGATTAATCCACATCTTGGTGTAATCTTTGTTTTTAGCTTCAAAGCGCTCGCGCTCAAACTTCTCTCTTCCAAAGGCACGAACCACTCTCACACCTGTTAGGTTCTCCTGGGCAATCGCTGAGAGCTTACCCTCCTCAACGTCCGCATGCTCGAAGGCACTGCCGATCTTGTTATGAAAAAACAGTGAATATAGCACGATTATCGGGATAAACGCCGCTGATAAAAGTGAGAGCTTTAAATCGATCTGGAACATAAAATACATTCCAAGGCCGATCATTATCACTATCCTGAAGAGCGCAGTCAGCTGCTCTGAAAGGAATACCTTAATGGTCTCCACGTCAGAGGTACAGCGCTGGATAATATCACCCGTATGGTTTTCTCCATGCCAGGAAAAGGGCAGATGGCAGATGTGCTCAAAGAGAATATCCCTCATTCTGCATATAAGCTTTTCAGCAGCCATGGAATTAAACAGCTTGTTGAGATAACGAAAAGCAGCACAAACAAGCGCTATCAGCACAACGATCAGCGCTATTACAAAAATGTGCCCCTTAAGATAGTCCTTTCCGCCTGTCAGATTTATAAGCATCTGCATGTAAAAGGGCATTACCGACTCGGAATCTCCGATCAGGTAGTCCACCGTATACTGGATGATCTTTGGATTGACCATGTCCAGAAAAGCGACAGCCATGGAAAATAATATGCCGGCGAAAAATAAGGCTTTACTCCCTCTAAGGAAGAACAGGACCAGTGATAGTTTAGTAGGAAATTGTTCTTTAGTAGTTTTCATAGTCCTCCAGTCTTTGTATGTAACATGTTTGGTTAGTAGTTATATTTGTCTAACGAAGGTCTTCTTATGGCAACGGTGACAAGGGGAACAGTTTTTTCTCCGGCGCCGAATGCAGCATCACTCAGCGTCCTGTAAGCTCCCTGTCTTACGAAGTCTCCTTCTTTTGACTTGCAATAATTATTATGAATATAGAATCCGTCGGATTCCTTTGATATGCAGACCGTATGAAGCTGGTCTCTTATATTTTCATGATTCCAGTAAAAGGTCACGATGAAAGTATGAAACTCATCTCCCAGACTGTCGATGACCGCTTTTTTCCTGGTGGTTACTTTTTTTACCTCATATCCTCTCTTCTTAAAAAATGAAGCAGGTGCTGAGGGTGTAATTCCAAATCCCCCCTTAAGTGCAGCCCCCTTTTGTTCGAAATAACTAATGAGAGGGGGAATCTTCACATCCTTTTCACCAAGGCACTTAAGAGCATTATAGGTAGCGATTATCTCGCACCCCGAATAGCTCATGTTGGACTTTTTATGACTGCCGAAGGCAACACCTTCCCAGGTCTTCTGATTCTCGATCAGCTCTCCGCAGCAAAAAAGCCTATTCCCATTCTCAGAAAGAAACCTCTCGTTTTCTTCTAAATGCCGCGCTCTAACGTCCTTCTTTACAGAGCCGCTCAAGAATGCAATAATTGAAAAAAAGAACAAAACTATACAATTTGGTATATATTTCGGTATTATTTTTTCATACAACTTTGGTTTTTTTGGCATTTATTTTCACCACGCTTTAACTTTTGCTGTAAACGCTATTTACACAAAGAGTTTACTGTGTTTAAATTTATAAGGTTGTGCATAATTAAAATACACTTAAACCGTGTTTTATGAGAGAGGTTACAATGAATATCACAGAGCTTGTATCAGGCACAGAACTTACTGTAAGCATACTAATTGATAATATGCCGGTCAACATAAAGACAAAAGCCATCTCTGTTATGGAGGATGCTCTTTTGGTTGAGCCGCTTAAATACCATGGCAAGCCCATACCTGCAGCCACACAGGCAACAGCAGTAGCGGTGCTTCCCCCGAGGAATCTCACTGTCAGTTTTCATCTTCATTCTGTCATACCTTTTGAAAACTGGAGCGATACCTATTATCTTCTTAAGGGATCAGAGATCATATCCGAGATTGATAATCAGAGAAAGGCTGAGCGCTACGTTTTAAATGCTCTTGGCAAAGCCGTTATCAATCACGTAAACACTACCAGTGCAATTATATATGACATTTCAATTCGCGGTATGTCACTTCTTCTTGGAAAAAATGCAACTGCCAAGGAAGGCGACATGATAAGGCTTACCTTCAAGCCTGCCGGATATACCAAGGCCTTCGAGATAACCCTTATTGTGGTAAGAAATTTCAAAATAGGTACTTATGATGCCGTCGGATGTAAGATGCGCGGAATAGACAGCCAGCTCATGACCTACATCATGACCATCAAAAAGCAGAAGGACGAAATAAAGCGTGTACAGTCCCAGTCAAAGGTACTGGTTCACGATATGTCAGCAGACGAATAATCCTTATTCGTAAGCCGCGCTATAGAAAGCACGGAACAATTGAAAAAGGTCTTATTTACAATAAAAAGGAGTTGTTAAAAACAACTCCTTAAATTATCTCATCAGCCTGCTACAGGTACCATCTCATCCATTACATCTGAACTATCGTTATTTTCATTTGTAATCAGCTCATCCGTCTTCCTCGGAGCGCGAACACCGAAGCTTCCCTCGTATCGCTGTTCCTTAAGTATTTTACGGATAGCAGCCAAATCCTTACTCATATCCTCTCGTCTCTTACAAACCACCGTAGGTACGCTTCCGTTCCCCATCTCTACGATATATCCGGCTTCGCCGAGGATCTTCTGGATTTTAAGCTTATCTGTGGTACGAATCTCTGCAGGTGTCTTATCTTCTCTCCCCACTACAAACCTCCTATAAATCAAACAATTAGCAGAATTTGTGTTTCAAGTTTCTTCTACCACAAAATATAGCACATCCAAAATCACATTGCAAGGATTGGCATTACTTTAACAAAGTGAATTCCGCCTGTTTACTGGGCTTTTTAAACAGACAGCTACGGCAATCCGTCAATTTTTATTCCGTCTTCATACTTGTCCAATTAGTTTATAAACATAATATCTTTACTTTATAAACCAGCCATATTTTGTCCATATATTTATCCTAACATATACTCATCAGAGATGAACAACATCTTCTGAACCCCAAAAAACTTTTTTCATACAACATGGCCATGCGACTCCCCATCGCATGGCCACCTCCCATTAATGAGATAATTTTACCCGGACTTCATATTAGAAGCCCGGGTTTATTTCTGCCTATTTGTTGTTTGTGTATACCTTTACAAAGAAGTCCTTATCCGTCTGTTTTATCATGGCAGTTCCGCTCACATCCTGCAGATAGCTGTGTCCGCTGGCAGTGTTTAATGTATGAATCGCTCCCAGATTGTGCTGCCATTCATCCCTATGAGCTGCCGTAGTCGAATCCATAGCCTTTTCATAGATTAGCTTTGATTTCTTTCCCGGTCTTATTACGATCAGGTAGTCCTTTCCGGCTTTAATATCAATTGGTTGTTTCAAAGAAAACGTATGATATCCTCCGGTGACAGCTTCGCAACTCATTGTTATTATTGGCTTTTTAAGCTCGTCAAGGTCGATATATTCCAGGGCTTTGCCCTTCCCTCTACCATTACTCTCATCAAGCTGGTTTATTGTGTCAGCCAGTCCCTTCGCATCGATATCAGGAGGTATTCTTACCGGAAGCTCATAGATGTAAAGCTTATCCTCCGTGCCTGTGCTCATAGAAAAATACCCCACAGCTTCAAGCTTTTCATCATTAACAGCTGTTATGGTAACTCCATATCCCGCGTCATTTTTATCATACATGTAGACCATATTTTTCTGATCTATCATAGGATCCATAACGTGTGTGATAAATCCGGCGTACTGATAATTGTTATCATACCAGTTGTCATCCTCAGGCATGGCAGCGTCATAAGCTACCACGTTATTATTGGTGAGAACACTGTCATAATAGGACAGATAAAAGTACCCTGAGGCTCCTGATTTTGCTCCCCAGCTGTTTCTGCAAATAAAGGCTCCATCGCCCTCAGGCTTTGTCACGAAATTCTTTGCCGGGTATTCATCATTCCATCCGACTATCAGGATCTCATGATCTGCATAGTTGCCCTCTCCGTACTTTTTGTAATCATACAGAGCGACCTTTTTCCCTGTCCAGAAGGATTTCGAAGTATTAACGCTTGCTGTCACGCTTCCGTGCTCAACTATCATGTGCTTTATTATATCCCTGTTCTTTTCCGTGGCCTGGATCTCATATACATTCTGTACGTGACATATGGCATCATCATAGGCACCGGTTGGGACATCTGCATTTTGCGTATAAATATCATTCTGTCCCTTTATCACATGAAAGGAATTGGTGTCCTTGTCAGCCACAGGTCCCTTCCAGGCTGTAAAAAGTGAAAGGCAGTAATCCGTAACACCTCCCACCGATAAATAACTGGTGTCATACTCTCCAAGAAATTTATCATCGTTTTCAAAAACGAACTCTCTGTAATCCTTATCGATATCGCCGTTTATAGAACCGGCAGCCTTATGCATATTGTAATAAGCAACATGCTTCTCAGAGAGGTTTAAATCCTCAACCCTGAGTCCTTCATGATGGCGAAGGAGATCACTCTCCACCGCTCCTATTGCTGCAAAGTCCCAGCAAAGAGCCGTATCCCCCTGATTCCTCACAGTCGTTATATAATCCTTGTCCTTAACCTGATCAGAGGTGTAGAAGGAAGGCAGATCTTCACTTTCCTTTTGTTCATCCCCATCTGAATAAGAGCCCGAAACAGAGTCGTAATCCACCTCGGATCCATCAGCCTTCTTTAAGAGGTCAGTATCTTCCTCGTCATCAATAACAATTGCTTCACAAACCTCAAGCTCTGATAATTCCAGCGGAAGGATTTCCTTTGGTCTTTTAAAATCAAATGCTGAATTTGTAACCATTATAGACGTCACCGCCACAATATAAACAGCGGAGACCGCTCGATTTTTTTTAATCATTCGTCCTCTATGCTTTAAATCGTAAAGTTTCTATAGTTCCCAATTTTTTTTGCTATAACATTTGATACCGGTTTTGCAACCGCTGAGTATACGAAATAACAGATGGTACATATAAGATAAATACATATAACAGTTGCTACCAGATGCACCAGCATAAGTCCCGGATTACCTGCCGCAAACTGCTCTATTTTGAAGAGCCCAAGAAACCTGATATGCAGAATATATACAGTAAAGGAGGCCCCTGCCAGCGTATTTATCATCTTACTGTTTTTAATCTTGATATCCTTAAATAGCATAAACACAATCACAGCCATAGCAATAACAAGTGGATTGCTATAATTCCAGGCAACTGTATCATAAATATTTTTGCCGGCTCTAATTCCGTCAGCATAGGCCCATGCCATAATGAGACAGAGACAGATAAAGTAGGCAGTAATGAGCTTACTTCTCTCCCTGGTCTTACTCACATTATCCCTAATAGATGCGCCGAGCAGGTACAAAACCACGAAATTCACAATGGTATAGCCTGCCTGCGAGCCCTCGAGACCTATAGTGCTGCTTCCGTTTAACTGTCTGCCTGACCAATATCTGATGATATCTATAAATGTGGGATATATTGAAAAGAGAAAAACCGAGAAGGTAAGGAGTATCCTTTTCCCGCTGAGGTTAAGCCTGTCCCACATGACATTTATAAATGGTGATATCAGATAAAGTGCAAAGAATATATACACATACCAGTTTGTTGAAAAAAGGCTCTCAAAAAGGTGATCAATTGTGATATCCGGCAAAGTAAGCTTTACAAGCACGAAGAATAAGATAGCAAAAAAGGCCACCTGCGCCACCAGTCCAAGGGGCTTTAAGAAATCCCTGGTATTGGTTTTACACAGAAAATATCCTGTTGTTATAACAAAAACATTAACAGCGCAGATACTAATAGTTTCAAAGAGAACCAGAATAAGCTGATTAAGGCTTCCGTCAGAAACCGTGGCAAACCCGCCATTACCCAGGCCATTGTAGTGAAGAACGATGACCATGCAGGTAGCCAGGATCCTCAATAATTCTATATTCGATTGCCTTTCTGCTCTCTCTTTCATATATCCTCCGAAAATTATCAGTATCCTCCAATTGTATCACAATATTCCCTTACAGGTGTCTTACCACCTCAAATCTCTCAAGGCTTATCTCCTCACCTGCAGGTATTCCTGCCTTCTGACAGGCGATATTGATCTGCTGGTTAACACTGTCAACGCCATCAAGATTGGGAAGAAGAAGTCCTCTCTTCCGTCCGCTTGTGACAATGACTCCGTATTTTTTTACATCAAGAAGATCCGTTGAGGATATTGGCTCAGGTTCTGCGAGAACATCAACACTTATCTCAAGCCAGGGAAGTTCATCCGTGGTTATGGTGGGGAATCTCGGATCATTTGTCCCTGCGCTTATGGCATTCTGAAGTATTTCCTCAGCAACGCAGCTCTGGGTAGGCGCAATGGTTCCGATACAGCCTCTTAAAGCGCCGTTTTTATGTATGGATACAAATGCTCCTGCAGCTTCGCTTGTCATCTCCTCAGGGAGCTTTTCGAATTCGGTTCCTTTAAGATCAGCTAAGTGAAGGCTCTTTCCACCGCTCACATAGTTTTCAAGTGAAAATCTGGCGAGCTTTACATAGATATCCTCATCTCTCTGTTTTCCTCTAAGCTCAGATAACTTCTCTTCTCTCCAGGTATCAAGGAAATGTCTGCTCTCATCAGGTTCTCCGACCTCGTAGGTGCAGATTCCATAGCCCACGCCAAAGGTGGCTGCATGGACAAGCTTCTTTGCCTTTACGGATAGTCCGTCAAGGACGCCCGCCATCATGACAAAGGATCTGTGTCCGCATTCAGCAGCCTTTTCACAGAAGCTATCCTCAAATTCAAACAGCTTCTTAAAGTCACCGCTTCCGCAGACCTCCATTATCCTCTCATCATATTCAGGTCCCTCGGGCGCAAAGCCATAAGGTCCATCCTCCTTCATCTTGTGGGAGAGGTCACCGCTGGCAATAAAGACAACGCGTCTCCCGGTATTATTTACAGCAGCCTGAATGATCTGTCCCATCTGATAATGGAGTGCTAAAGGAAGGCCTGAGAGGCCGATTCTTATAAGCTTAAAGTCTGTATATTTTTTGCATATATAGTACAGGGGAATCAGAGTTCCGTGATCCAGAGAAGGATCCCTCTCCCCCAGGGTTCCTGCCGGGAATTCATGACGGGCAAGTCCTTTTTCCCCTTTTCTTTTTTTGCCGGATGAGCTGGCCGCATCAGGACCACCATTTTCAGCTATGTGGCATATCTCCTCCACGAGCTCCTCATCATATTCCGCATCAAAACTTACTTCCTCTGCCTGGAATTTTCCCATGTCACCTGATGCACTGTTCCCGGGTGATATATGAAAATAGTCCGCATACATTATGCTGTGCGGACTTGAGATAATGACTGTCTCAGGTTCTAATTCCGCGATCCTGTCAGCAACCTTTTCATACGCAGCAGTAACTTCAGCAATCTTCTTCTCCTCTCCGCGTCCTACCTCAGGTAGCATTATCGGCGGATGTGGTACCATGAAAGCTCCAACTATCGGCATATATTTTCCCCCTTATATTTATCCATTTTTCGTAAGCTTTATATCAGTATCATACTACTTTGTGCTATAATCAGATAGTACAATTATTTATAGAGAGGAGAATATAAAAAATGTTTTGTCCAAATTGTGGGGCTGAAAATTCAGACTCAACTAAATTCTGTACCAATTGTGGTGCACCCTTAGGGGCTCAGAGCCAGGATAATGGCTTCTCACAGCCTAATTCCAATCCTGCAGGCTTTGATCCTGCAAATTCTTTTGATCCTTCAGGAAATCCTGCGGGCTTCAATCCTCAGAATGGTTCAAATGGCTATGATTTCCAGCAGGGCCAGCCGGCTCCTTACTTCGGCGGCGCAGGAATTACAGGAAGAAATATCGCTGTTGCGATCATCTTATCTCTTGTAACCTGTGGTATCTATTCTATTTACTGGTTCATAGTACTTACAGACGAGACCAATCAGCTTAGCGGTCGTCCTAACGACACTTCAGGTATTGTTTCATTCCTTCTTACACTTATTACCTGCGGTATCTATGGCTGGTACTGGGCTTACAAGCTTGGTGAGAAGACAGATGCTATCAAGAACGATCCCAGCGGAAGTTCTTCAATCATATTCATCATTCTTCAGATCTTTGGCCTTGGTATTGTAAACTATGCTATCGCACAGGATGCAATCAACAAAGCAGTAAACTATCAGTAATTACATGATTTAAGGGGGGACGAAATGATTCACGTAATTCAGGGCGACATAACTAAGGTAACCGGCTTTGACGCTATAGTTAATCCTGCAAACAACTCTCTTCTGGGCGGAGGGGGGCTTAACGGCTTGATTCATCGAGCTGCCGGTCCTCAGCTCAAGACCGAGTGCCGAAGATTGAACGGTTGTGAAACCGGCGATTCCAAGCTGACTCTTGGTTATGATCTTCCCTGTAAATACGTGATTCATTCTGTCGGACCTGTCTGGATGGGCGGTACCGCCGGCGAGGAGAAGCTTCTTGGCTCCTGCTACGCCAGCGCCATGCAAACCGCTCTCGATAATAACATCAGAAAAATCGCTTTTTCTTCCATTTCCACAGGTGAATACGGATATCCTTTAGATAAGGCTGCCAAGCTCGCAATAGCTACAGTCTCTGCTTTTGTTGCAGAATATCCGGACTCCTTTGATGACATCAGCTTTGTACTCTCAGATGATCTGAGCTTTAATGCATATTCTGAAGAGGCCAAAAATGTAGTTGTTAAAAAGCCCGAGGAAAAGAAAAAGCCTGCTAAAAAGACAAAGTCAAAAGCAAAGACTTCAAAGGCTGCTAAGGAAGATACAAAGGATGTTTCTTCTGAGGAAGCTGTTAACGAAGACGTGATCGCATCTACTGATGCTGCTTCTACAGAACCCAAAGAGGAAGAAGCAGAAATAGAAATGCCCACAGATATACCGGTGCCTCCGATTTTCCAGAGTGCGCCTTACAACAGGTATCATATCGACTGGCTTATAGACGAAGTAGCTAACGGAACTCCACACACCTACACCTGCTTCTGGCTTGCTGAAAAGAACAGCGATTTCTGTCAGCTGTCACCCTGGTACCAGGGCGAGCCGATTTATATAAACGGCCGTAAGTACCTCACTGCCATTCAGTACATATCCTCTGAAAAGGCACTTCTTTTTAACGATTTCAATTCTTACAAAAAGATCATGAACGAGTCTGATCCTGCTGTCTGTCAGAGACTTGGTGACAGCATCAAAAATTATGATGATTCCGTATGGAAAAACAGTTACAGGGAGATTCTTTTCAATGCGAATGTAGGAAAGTTTTTGTCAGATAAAAAATTCGCAGATGCTCTTCTGTCCACAGATGACACGGTTTTGATACACGCTAATCCCAATGATGATATCTATGGAGCAGGCATTACAAAGGAAGAACTGCTAACAGAAAGCGGCGCCTTAAAGACACCGCCTCAAAACTGGCATATGGAAGATTCTGATTTCCAGGCTAAGAACGAGCTTGGCTTTGTTCTTATGGCTGTTCGGGATCTATTTTC
>JAEEGF010699240.1_pt1 | contig 22943 bp, 11 predicted proteins | sample 9134171 | NCBI WGS metagenome assembly JAEEGF01 (sample SAMN16246542, study PRJNA631951) | gut metagenome | biome: gut microbiome; feature: rumen; material: AP-attached | host: Bos | place: Iran: Karaj | collected 2018-10
TCAGTGGCTTCATAATATCAGCGCCGAACAGAAGAATTAAACCAGTTTTGTCTGATATTTTCCCTGAAGCGATCCTGTTTGAGCAGTCTTTAATTCAAGAAAGTTTACAGTAAAATACCACATCAGCACGGAAACTGAGAATTTTTTTTAATAATTTAAAAAATGAACCGGTGCAATGTGGTAACATAGTGATAGTTTGACGGGATGTGTGTCCCGCTTTCAGTGAGCAGTTTTTTGTCCGTATCAGTATTTTATTGGAGGCTGTATCGGTTGTCCTTACAGACAGATCCGGTGCGGTGATTAGATGCATATTCCTAATATTCTGACGATTTTTAGAATTATACTTATTCCAGTATTTGTTATTGTTTATTTTGCTCTTGAAAGTTCAGATCCGACACATTCTAATATCTATGCATGGGCAGTTTTCACTTTAGCTTGTATCACAGATTTGATAGACGGTTATCTGGCAAGGCGCCTTCATGAGAATACACGTTTTGGAGCATTTTTAGATCCTGTTGCCGACAAACTCATTGTGTGTACCGCTTTGGTTCTTATTGTTCAGCATTTCGGAGAGCATCACGAATTTATAAGTTATCCGTCGGTAATAACCATACCGGCAGTCATAGTGATCTGCAGGGAGATTATAATCTCTGCACTGAGAGAATGGATGGCGGAAATGGCCAAGCGTGATACCGTCGGAGTTAAATGGATTGGCAAATGGAAAACAACTTTTCAGATGTTTGCCATTGCCGGTCTTATCTGGCGCCAGGCTGAATGGATGATTTATGCCTCAACGGCGCTTTTTTATGTGGCTGTGATCCTTACAATATTCTCCATGTGTCAGTATTTAAGCAAGGCTTGGGCAGATCTTACCAAAGATCTGTAATGTTTTTGTTCAGATGCATTTTACCGGTTTGGGAAGTCCGCCTATTTTTGATATCTGTTTGGCAGGTCCTCCGGGAAAAAGACGGTGCAGATAGATGCTGTTTCCTTTTTCCTCTCCGTATTTGTTTTTTACTGCCTTGACCAGCATGCGCATGGCGGGAGTTGTGTTGAACTCACGATAAAAATTCTGGACAAATGTAATAAGTTCCCTGTGTTCGTCACTGAGCTCAATCTTTTCCTCTTTTGCTATTTCTTCAGCGATATCCCAGTTCCACTGGGAAAAGTCTCTGAGATATCCTTCATTATCCCGTTCAAGTTTTTCGAGCATATAATTCTCCTTTGATTTCGGGGGTATTTTCTACTGTTTAATCGCAGTCTCTTTTGGTTCACATCTTTCTACCGAAACAGAACTGCTGATATCCATTACGCTATTCTGATCCTACGTGAATCTTTTGGCAAACATTTTTTTTGCGTGTAACGAAGTCTGATGAAATGTAGGATTTTGACTGCCGCGTTTAGCATGTGTCTTTTAATTGCTGCATAGCTGTTCAGTGCAGCTCCTGTTTGATGCTTATGCAGACGGGCAGTCACTGTCAATTTGTAAAATCGGGTTCTTTTTTGCTCATTTGATAATTGCAACTGATAAAAAGGTATTTACAAAAAGCAGGTTGTCAGATATTATATGCACGTTTCTTAAGCGGATGGATGGCAGAGCGGTTGAATGCACCGGTCTTGAAAACCGGCGAGGAGCAATCCTTCCTGAGTTCGAATCTCAGTCCATCCGCCATTATCTTTGAAATGTCTTTGTGGTTGGATGGCAGAGCGGTTGAATGCACCGGTCTTGAAAACCGGCGAGGAGCAATCCTTCCTGAGTTCGAATCTCAGTCCAACCGCCACTTTCTCTTTCATATCAGTCTTTTCTTGGTCGAATTGTTTTTTTCTCTTTTCCGTTTTTCTGTTCATTTATGTGTCTGTACCATGATGCAAATTGAATTCAGTTTCACCTGAAAGCACGTTTTTTTATAACTCCGTTTTTAAGTCTTTACGAAAGATTATCTGTATTGTGTAAGCTTTTGAAATTTGCACCGTATCACATAGATTGATAAAATATGCATCATAAAATTTATCCTATGGTTTAGAACGCGTGTGCTGTATTCTGGCATGTCGACTTTTCTTTCCACTTGTAAGTTTTTGAATAATACTTATCTGCACGGCTTTGTGTGTTTTTTGGGAATTCAATGTTTTCGTATTCCTGCAGGTATATGGATTTTTCATGAAGTAATGAAAGATCGGATTTTGAATTCGAAAAGGGCCGGTGCGTGCTATTCGGTTAAACAGGACTATTTTAATGCGTAGTATATATTGCGGACAGGTTACCAAAGCTAATCTAGGTGAAACTGTTACATTGTGCGGCTGGGTCAATAAACGTCGTGATCTGGGCGGTTTGATTTTTATAGATATGCGTGATCGTGAAGGTATGGTACAGGTGGTGTTTGATCCTGATCAGAAGGATGCTCACCAGTGTGCAACAGAACTGAGAAATGAGTACTGCATTATAGTAAAGGGTGTGGTAAGAGCTAGACCAGAGGATCAGGTTAAGAAGGATCGTCCTACAGGTGAAATAGAGGTTTATGCCAGCGAGCTTACCATTGTAAATCGTTCTGCTCCTCTGCCTCTTGATCTGAATCAGTCTAATAACTCAGAAGATCTGAGACTTAAATATCGCTATCTTGATCTGCGCCGTCCTGAAATGGTTCAGAAACTGGTTACCAGGGCAAAGATTACCGGTATGGTTCGCCGCTATCTTGATGAAAACGGTTTTCTTGATATTGAAACCCCTATGCTGGGAAAGCCGACTCCTGAAGGAGCCAGGGATTATCTGGTTCCAAGTCGCGTTCATCACGGGAAGTTTTATGCACTTCCTCAGTCTCCGCAGCTGTACAAGCAGCTGCTCATGATGGCAGGATACGATCGTTACTATCAAATCGTAAAGTGTTTCCGCGATGAGGATTTAAGAGCGGATCGTCAGCCTGAATTTACCCAGATTGATATAGAAACATCCTTTATGACACCTGCATCAATTCAGAAGCTTGTCGAAACAATGGTAAAGCAGGTGTGGAAGGAAATCATTAATGTGGATCTTCCGGATTTTCCTGTAATGACATGGGACGAGGCAATGAACCGCTACGGATCTGATAAACCGGATCTGCGTATTCCTGTGGAAATTGTTGAAATAGCGGATCTGGTCAAAGACTGCGGCTTCAGCGTGTTCAGGGAACCTGCAAATACTCCAAAGTGCAGAGTTGCTGCTATCAGGGTTCCTGGTGGTTCTGTCTTTACCCGCAAGCAGATTGATCAATACGGTGAATATGTGAAGATTTTCGGCTCCAAAGGTCTGGCCTGGATGAAGGTTAATGATCCGGCTGCAAAACTTGAAGGTGTCCAGTCCCCGGTTGCCAAGTTCCTTGATGCTGATACTGTAGGTGCAATACTTGAGCGCACTGGTGCAGTTTCCGGTGACATTCTCTTTTTCGGTGCAGGTTCATTCAAGGTGGTCTGTGACTCTCTGGGAGCTCTCAGACTAAGGGTGGCTAAGGATTTGAATCTTTATGACAAGGAATGGAGTCCGCTGTGGGTTGTTGATTTTCCTATGTTTGAAGACACTCCGGAGGCAGGGATAACTGCTATGCATCATCCGTTTACTTCACCAAAGAACTGTGATGCCGCACAGCTTGAAAAGGATCCTATGTCTGTATACGCTGATGCATATGATATGGTAATAAACGGATATGAGGTCGGCGGAGGATCTGTCCGTATTCACCGCAATGACGTGCAGCAGGCTGTATTCAGAGTTCTTGGTATAAGTGAGCAGGAACAGCAGGATAAATTCGGATTTCTGCTTGATGCACTCAAGTACGGAACTCCTCCTCATGCCGGATTGGCATTCGGTCTTGACCGTCTTACGATGCTTCTTACCGGAACTGATAACATTCGTGATGTTATCGCATTTCCAAAGACCACGGCAGCAGCCTGCCTGATGACTGATGCACCTGCATACGGCAATGAGGATGCTCTTAGGGAACTCGCAATTCAGACAACCGATAGAGAAGAATAGTTTTTTAGTTTTCTGATAGGACGGTGTACCATTTAGTTAGGTTTTCACGCTCAGTGCTAGCATGGTAAAAGTGAGTACATCGTTTTTTTATCAAAAAGTTTGAGTAATTTTAAATTTTAGGAGTTGATATGTCCGGACATAGCAAGTGGCATAATATACAGCATCGCAAGGGATTGCAGGATGCTAAGCGCGGTAAGATTTTTACTAAGCTGATTCGAGAGATCACAACTGCAGCAAGACTGGGAGGTGGCGATCCAAGCGGCAATCCTCGTCTGCGTGCTGCTGTAGCTGAGGCTCTTTCCAATAACATGACCAGAGATACTGTTGATCGTGCAATCAAGAGAGGTGCCGGCGGAGAGGATGACGGAGCACAGCTGGAGTCATCCATTTATGAGGGTTACGGTCCATGCGGTACAGCTGTTCTGGTTGAGTGCCTTACTGACAACAAGAACAGAACTGTGGCAGATGTTCGTCACGCATTTACAAGAGCTGGCGGCAATCTGGGTACATCAGGATCCGTATCATACCTTTTCTCTAAAAAGGGACTGATTGAATTTGAATCAGGAGACGAAGAGCAGTTGATGGATCTTGCTCTTGAGGCTGGTGCTGATGATGTTGTTGCCAACGATGACGGTTCAATAGAAATCTATACTGATCCTAATGCTTTCGGTGATGTGCTTGATGCTGTTGAAAAAGCAGGTCTTAAGCCGTCTTCAGCCAAGGTTTCAATGATACCTTCAACCGAGGCAGAGCTTGATGAGGCTCATGCTCAGAAGTTCCTTAATCTGATTGATGCTCTTGAAGATCTTGATGATGTTCAGCAGGTTTATCATAACGGAACAATTTCTGACGAAATTGCAGAAAAACTGTAATCGCAGTACGCTGCTGATTTTGTTGCCTAGGGCGACGGTTAGAATTTCGGAGACGTCGCGGAGATATATTAAATCGGATTTTTCGTGTTGATCACGGAGGTTATACGTAACGGACCGAAATTCGTGTTATTTTTTTTCGGGACAGAGGATTTTCCTTTGTCCCTTTTATTTTTTGTTTGTTCAACAGAAATGTAGATGCCATAGAAACCCTTTGTGGAACAGAGTCATATTTTTTTCCGAATTGTCTGAAATTTACTTAAATTTAATTTATAAAAATGTTGCAACTTTCAGAATTATGTGTATAATAGACTTTTCAAAGTAAATGTCTGTCGGGACGTTGTAAGTTTTCGTTTCGTTCAGAGACCTGGGGGTGACCTGGCTTCGACAGGAAGAGTGAGGTCCTAGGTGCATGCCAAGCTGAGGTAACTTGTAAAACTACTTCAAAAAAATAGTCGCAAACGACGAAACTTTCGCTATCGCAGCTTAATAACCTGTAGTTAGCCTTCCCGCGCTGGCTTGCCAGTGACTCAGTGTACGGAAGATACTTTCACTGGATCGCACGGATTTCCCGTCTGAGTTTGAAGTGTTAAATTTTTATCAGACTGGCACTTGGATGGCGTGTTTACCCGCAGTTCATTTGCGAGATCAAAGATAAACTAAGCATGTAGTACCGAAGATTGATCCTTTCTGGACGCGGGTTCAATTCCCGCCACCTCCACCACGTTTCTTTTTCATCCTTTTCCCTCGAATTGATTAACGTTTTCTTTTTCTTTGAGAATTCTTGGCTCATCTGCATAGAATTTTTAACTTGCCAAATGTAAAGCTTCCTTTTGCACTTATTTTCTTGCAGATAAGTAAATTAATTCTTGAACTCAGCGCGATCTGAGTCTGTCAGTTAAAAATGTGGTTTGGACTGGACGGGAATTTCATTTTGGCATTAATTCGATATTTGGAAGAGTTTGTGACAGAATTGAAGTTAGTTTTACAAAGTACAGAAACAGCTTTCTCAGAAAGGCTGGGTGTATGCACCAGATGTCGTAAGAAAAAAAGAGACTGGATGTAATCCTGAATTTCTGTCTCTGCATAGAGTTTTGCAGATTTTAAGTGACGTCGCGGTGGAATTTTATGATGCCGTATTTCTTTTGGAGTGACCGCTAAAAATTATGTTGTTTCGGAATATGAATGAGAGTGTCCGGAATTGCGGCTGGCGGAATGAGCTTGAGATCTTAGTCACGTTCTGAGTATGAAAATGATCTTCCCATGATTTTTTTTCTCCTTTAATAAATTTTGTTTGCTTTTCTGCTGAATTTACCTGTTATTATTTTTGGAATTACTGACTGTCCCGCTGTGACTTTTGAAACTGCCGTCACTGTAGTGAGTGTTGCAGGAGTATGTTCCGTTGCTGTGGAAATTCACTGTGCCGTGATAGCTTCTGGTCTGACCGCTGGAATAGCGTGTGGTTCCGGAATATGAATGAGAGTGTCCGGAGCTGCGGCCGGTGGAATGACCGTGAGAACTGTAACCGTGGCCTGAGTATGAAAATGATCTTCCCATGATGTTTTTCTCCTGTTGTTATTACTTTCTAATTTTTGATTTATCACCTAAATTTTATTTGCAAGGCTAGCTTCGCCTTTTTCTCGACAAACTGAAAACGCCGATTGCGATCTTTCCTCTAGCGGAATAGTATCTGCTCTGATTAGATCCTGAATTTGCGTGTTTTCCATTTGTTTTGCTTCCTTTGTCATCTTTCCTTTTCATCATAATTGAGTATCCAAGCATGGCAGTTCTCCTCTGTTAACGGAATGATCCAAATTCTTTAGAAATATCAGAAATTTTTTTTTTCGTTTCTTTCTATTACCCATTATCGTTTTTTTTGTGCCGGTTCATTTTTTCTACCATGGTAGAAAATAATCTTTTTCCATTTAGAAAATTCACTGTGTTAATTTGACCCGCTGAAGCAAAATTACAGCATCAGACAAGCTGCCTAACTCTGTTTTTTATTATCATCTGTAATTTAATCGTTAAAATTTTTCGCCATGGGAAAAATTTTAAATGCTTGCTGGCAATTGAGCAGCCTGCAGTTTACATTCCCGTCCTACTTGTATTTTTACCTAATCCAAACTGTAGTAATGTATTTTGTTCATGAATCGTTTTTTTCTTTCATGATCCTGTTATCATATTCATGACATTTACTTTGGGATCGGTCTGCACGATGCGGACGCCTTTTTAGAGAAATTTATGGATCTTAAACTTTTTAAACTTGAATCTGATGAATCATCCGGCACAGGATTTGCGCCTCTTTTTTCTGATGGAGTTTCTGCCGGTTTCCCATCACCTGCTGAAAATGACAGTGAGGGTCCGCTTAATCTTAACAGTTTTATGGTGATCCATCCTGAAGCAACCTTTTATGCCAGGGTTGATGGTGATTCGATGATAGATGCCGGTATCTTTGATGGTGACTACCTGGTTGTAGACAGAGCTCTTGATGCAAGGGAAAATGACATAGTTGTAGCCTCAGTAAACGGTGAATTCTGCGTAAAAGTTCTGAATTTGCAACATAATCCTCCCTTGCTTCTGCCTCAGAATAAAAACTACAGTCCTATTGTAATAACTCCGGATACTGATTTTCTTCTTTTTGGTGTGGTTACAGGGGTTGTAAGAAAACTTAGACACGGGAACAGATAGAAAGTAGTGACAGATTGTTCCTTTGCTGACTCTGGTTAGTGTATCTTTTTTCTATGCAGTATTTGCATATTTTTTACTTTTCACGTTTTCTGCTGATGTTAGATTGTTACCTTTCGAACTTATAATCCTTTCTCATAAAAAATATACATGACAAATTCTGTGTAATATACTTTATTTTATTTCAAAAAATCGAATCATGTTGTATTAATAGTCTTAATGATGATTGTTTTGTATAATTTTTTTGAGTTTTTGGGTTCTGTGTCAAAGTATTGTCTTTTGTATTGATGTAGAATTAACTGTTGCTGCGGGGTTCGTATTTTGAGGAGAATTTTATGAGCGGTGGAACTCAGAATAAAGGCGTTTTTCATGTATTTCATTCAAATAATCTTGATGATCTGGCTGAATTGACAGCCAAGCTGCTCGAGTTGAATTGTCCTAAAAATCCCTTCGATCCTGTAAGTTTTATAGTTCCGAATGCAGGTATGAAAAACTGGCTGGATATACATCTTGCCGAGTCTATGAAAATCAGTATGCAGAACAGTTATGATTTTCCCTGGTCGTTTGTATGGAAACTCTTTTCACATCTAGGACTTGTAGAGGAATCCCGGCCTCAGGAACGTTATCGCCTGGACACGATGATTTGGACTATTTATACAGTTCTCGGAGATATTTTAAATTCCGATGAACCTAATCTCAAAGCAGCATTTTCCTCAATTTATCATTATGTACGCTCTAGTGATTCAGCTGGTTCGAAAATTGATGATCTGACTGCAGATGTGTTCAGTTGGGACAGTTCTCCGGAAATTATAAGCCTCAGTGGTGATAGAGATGAAACAAAACTTTATCAGTTAAGCCAGGCTATTGCTGAAATTTTTGATCGCTACATTATCTATCGCAGTGACTGGCTTCAGAAATCATCAAATTCTGATATTGATTACGTCGCCGATTTTCATTTGTATACGCCGGGCGAAGCTTCTGATCAACAGTGCCTTCAGTTAAATTCAAGGCAGGCAAGAGATGCAATGGATTATTTATGGGGAGGTATAACCCCTGAAAAGTTTGCTGATCTTAATCACCGTCAGCAGATTCTTATCCGCAACAATATCTGGCAGGTTATTCTGTGGCGAAGAGTTATTCTGCATAATTCTGAAGTTGGTTCTGTTAAGCTCAAAACTGGTGACGAGGTAAAAGAGGGGCACATTGCCAACATGATTGATATTTTTACCAAGCGTATAGTGAAGGAGGAATCAATGAGAAAAAAACTTCCTCCGGCTGTTTTTGTATTCGGAATTTCAGCGCTTGAACCTCTTTTTTATCGTCTTTTGAAAGCGATGAGCGAGTATGTAAAAATTTTTTATCTCAATTTCAATCCGTGCAGGCACTACTGGGGGGATGTTCGTCATTCAAGGACCGGTTCAGGTGGCGTAACAGAAAGTCTTTATGAAAAAATCCGGTCTCTTAACAGAACAATGTGGAATAAGGAAGAAAAGGCTTTTTGTTCCGGAAACGGTCATCCGGTAAGTTTTACCGGCAGCACAATTACAGAGAATGACAGCGGCGATGAAATTATTGATGAGAATAACTATGCCGGTAACAGACTGCTTGCTTCGTGGGGAAGGCAGGGCAGTGATAATCTTTATATGCTTGTGGATAATATGACTGCTGATTCGGAGGTTTTTGAAGATCCTTTGGATTCAGATAAAAAAGCAGGTGTGCTTCAGTTGTTGCAGAGTCTTGTCCTTAATGATACTGAAATATCTCCTTTTAAGTATGCGTTCAATCCTGAAGAGAAGAACAAGCTGCAAAGAGATAATACAAATTTTATTTTTGAAGATCTTGAACATAATCTTGAAGTGCACATCTGCTATTCTCGACTCAGAGAGATTGAAGCTGTTTATGACAAGATCCTGAGACTTTTCGACAGTGATAATACTCTCAAGCCTAATGATCTGGTGGTCATGGCCCCGAATATAACCGCTTACGCTCCATTTATCGATGGTGTTTTTGGAAAAAAACAGTTTGAATACGAGCGTAATATTCCTTATGTAATTTCAGATCAGACATATGATGAACTGAGCACTTTTCTGAACAGTATTTTTGATCTTCTCAACCTGCCGTGGAGCAGAATTAATGGTTCTCTTGTTATAAAACTGCTTGATGTTGAACAGATCTGCAGCCGTTTCGGTTTTGACGGAAGGGACAGTGCTCTGATTGAATCATGGATTATGAATGCCTCAATAAGAGGTGACTACTGCGAGGAGGATTTATATGAGGAGCAGAATTTAGATGACAGAGTTCCTGTTTATTCAACATGGCGCCGGGCCATACCGAGAATTGTTGCCGGCTCAGTAATGCCGGAGGGAACATCTTGCTGGTTGGGCAGAATTCAGCTTTATTCTGAAGTCAGAGGCCAGAACATAGAGACATTTGCGTCTCTTTGTCAGTTTGTAGAGGCACTGGCGGTTTTGAGAAAGCGTCTTTCAGATCTGACAGGCGGCAGCGGTCTGACGGCAAGGGAATGGCTTGAATTTATAAATGAAAGGGTTCTTGAGATTTTTTATGAAGAAACAGAAGAAGTCAGCGGCGATATTATTGCTCTGAATGAAATGATCACGGAATTGAAGGATAAATTTGACAACATAAATGAGGATAAAAAAATTTCTCTTGATGTTTTCATCAGCTATCTTAAGGGTGCTGCCGGCAAAAAGGGATCCTTCAAACCGTTCATGTCGGGAACGGTGAATTTTTGTACTTTTGTTCCAATGCGATCTATTCCGTTCCGGTATATTTTTATGATAGGCATGAACAATAATGATTTTCCTCGAAAGGATCTTGCTTATGATTTTGATTTGATGCGAAGAAATAACGGTCAGTTCGCACGACCTGGAGACAGGAGCAGTCGCAATGATGATCGCTATATGTTTCTTGAGACTCTCATGTCGGCAAGTGACGGTATATATATTTCATATATCGGAAGATCAATTGTCAATAACAGTGAGCTAAATCCTTCGGTGGTCGTGACCGAGCTGCTTGGTTTTCTTGCAGATAATCTTGCAGTCAGGGATATATATGAAAAATTTCTGAATGAGAAAAAGAGCATCGACAGCTGTTGCTGTGACGATATTCTGAAGATTGGACCTAAACTGAACCGTCTGGTTAAGGAAAACAGCAGTGCACTGACAGATCCGCACTTTAATCGCCTTGTTTTTGAAGACAGAATACATCTGTGGGATTCAGACAATTTTATTTCCGGTTCAGCAAGGCAGTCTTTCCAGGGAGAGTGGTGTCCTTATTCCGAGGGTGGAAATGCACTCGGCTTTTACGTTTCTTATCTTGGTCAGTGCATAGATTTGATGAACATAAATGTGTCTGAAACTTTTCTGTGTGCAGATCAGACGCGGGCAAAAAATGTAATCAATCACATTCTCGAACAGGTTTATCATTCATGCTTTAATTTCGCCGATGTCATAAACAGCAGCAGAAAAATCAGTCTGCCTTCAGTTTCTGCTGCTGATGTTATGGAGAATAAAGATTTCAGGTACGGCAGAGGCTATGAGGCCATGTGTGATGATTTACATAATATACAGGGTGATGATCGCAGGGCAAGGCTAGAAAAAAGGCGAGTTGTAACAGATCATATGCCTCTTGTTATTCTTGATACCCTTATATCCTTTGCAGACAGATCAGCACAGTGCCGGTGTGTAATATCAACTGATGTCTACAGTGTAGGCAATCATGTCGAGACCTTACTCACGGATGCCGGAATATTCTATAAAGGTTTCTACAGTGATGAAAACGGGAAAATCAGAAACAATATTTCTGCAGGTCATCGTACACTTACTCTTAAGATAAGAGATTTGACTGAATTTATGGATAATCCGCTGGATGCCATGTATCGCAAGAGATTTAATGTTTCAAGGGATGAAAATGAAAAATTTGTAAGAGTGATTGACGATGTTGAGCCTATGGATGTTTTGAAGCTTGATGATATATCTCTGAAGCAGAAAATTTCTGAATTCTGTCTGCGATTCATCGAGGAAAGAAAGGATATCGACTGGCAATCCGGGGATGTTGATTCTTTATATTCTAGACTTATGAAACCGGGAAACGGGGATGATAATCTTTCCTTTCATGATTTTTTTGAAGAGCTTAAATACGGCGGATATCTCCCAAACGGTCATTCTGCCGTTTACAAAAATCATGCGGAAGAAAAACACTACGATGCAGCTGATCTATTAAAAATAGACTGCAGCGGCAATTTTAAAACTGGCATAATGCGAAACAAGGTTCTTGATTCAAATGGATTTATATCGTCTCGCAATGGCAAAAGAATACTTAACCGGGCTGAAGCTGTGCATATCCACTATGAAATAAGGCTCTGTGGCGATGATATTCCTATTCCGTACAGAAGCGTATTCCGCAACATGGAAAGTCCTTTCACAGTAGTAATAGATGATATTATTGATGATATGTATCAGGATGATGAAGGCAAGCGTTTTTATGTCCTGATTAACGATATTCACAACATAGACAGGCAGAAGAGAAAATTTTTCCTGAATATTCTGCTTCTTTCCCTTATGAACGCAAAAGGGTCCGGCTCGGAGTCGCGTCTTGAAGGAGCAAAGTTCTTCATGATAAAAAATGGAAGTGTTAACGGAAAGGAAAGTATAAATGTGCAGTTTGGAGACAGGCAGAGAGAGTACTGCAGTTTTGCAGAATTTTATCTGAAGGAGCTGACTGTTTGCTATCTCAGGGGAATGAATGAACCTCTTGCCGTTATAGAGGATTCATCACTTAAAGATGCTGAAATGTTTGAACTGCCGGAAGATATACCTGATCACTGCGTTCCTGGAGTCATGGCCGGCATTACTCCTTTTGTCAGGGAAGAGTTTTTCAGCAAAGACAGTTTTTCTGATGAACTCAGGTATATTTTCAGCAAAGACTCCGGAGAAACGTACGTTTCAGAAACAGAAACAGTTCAGCACTGTGAAAAACTGAGCAGGATGTTTAAAAATATAAAATTTTCTGAAAGTGATTATCTGAACACGTCGCAGGATTATTCCGGTGCAGTGAAATTTTCTATTAGAAACAGGTCGCTTTTCCAGAATGTCGAGGATATTCCAATAAGGAAGAGTCTGGCTTTGAAATTTATTCTTTCAGATCTGCCTAAGCTTATTATGGGCAGAGTGAAGGGTTAGATTTAAGATCGCGATAACTAAGAAGAGCAGAAAAAAGTGATAAGAGGCATAGATGCCGCAGCGACAAAAGGGAGACTGATCATGGATAACAACCTGTGCATAAGAAACTGCAATGAAATAGATTTAAATGCTCATGCAGTAATTGAGGCATCTGCGGGTACCGGAAAGACCTATACTATTACCGGAATTGTCATTCGTTTAATTCTGGGAGTCAGAACCCCGTCAGGTGTTCCTCTGTGCAATTTAGATCCTCTTTCCATTGATAAAATTTTGCTGTCCACCTTTACAAGAGCTGCAACAGAGGAAATGAAGCGCAAGGTAAGGGATGCAATGATTGCTGCCCAGGGAGATTTTTTAAACGTTGAACTCATTTTTTCCTGCAGTGATTTTAAGCGAAAAAGGTACTCTGTCGTACGTGAGTCTGTTTTAGGTTTGTGCAAGGATTTTTCTCTTGAGCCTTATATTATGGATCTGATTTTTGAACTCCTTGACTACAGTGTACGCCGATCTATGAAATCAGGTGATGCAGATATTTTTCAGGTAGAAATAGATCTGCAGAAACAGAATGATATGTACAAAGTTATACATCAGTCCAGACTTCAGCTTGAGGCTGCCGTAAATGACATAGACAAGGCATCTGTTGTTACCATGCATCAGTTCTGTCAGTCCATGCTGAGAAAAAATGCCTTTGAATCCGGAGTACTGTTTAAAACCAGATTAATTTCTTCAATTGAAGAAAACCGTCAGAGAGCAATTGATTTCAAGAAAAGATATTTCCTTTACGGTAAAGGGGAGAGAAGTATTTCTGATTATCTTCTTTACAAAACTCTTTCTGATTTGAATACAGATTTCTTTAAAAAATCAGGGCAGATAGTCAGACTTGACGAACTGCTGAATACAGCGGGGAAAAGAGAATTTATTACTGATGCCCGGTTTGCTTCAATGGTAAAAAATCTTCAGAAGCTTTACCTTGATTTAAGGCGGTTTTTTCCTTTTCCCGAAGATGTTATAGATCTGACAATTGTAAGAGAACTGTGCGAGTTTGCAAACAATGTGCTTAATATAAAAACCGACCGAAAAGGCAACAGGCAGACCGGTTTTCTGCCATCAGTTAGTTCAAATGCCTTGTACCGCATTGTCTATGATACTGTGGATACAAAGATCGGCGGGAGTAAATCGATAAAGAAGTATTTTGATGAAAGAATAAATGATACCGATTTTTTGAAGAACTGGCTCGATGATTTCAGAAATGTTTTTATAACTGATAAAAAAAATTATGTTAGGGACAGTCTGGATGCAGAAGCTGAAGAGAGTCCTAAAGTTGATCCGGACGCTTTATTTGACTACGTTATACTGTGGCAGATTAGGTATGCTCTTTCAGTTATCAGATCAACAGATGATGTACTGAAGATTAGGCAGGAACTTACTTTTGATGATCTGATTACAGATCTTGCCAGCGCTGTTTCCGAATCTGCGGGATCTACAGCGGAGAAACTTCTTGATAATATCCGCAGAGAGTTTCCGGTTGCTATTCTGGATGAGTTTCAGGATACGAGTTCGGCTCAGTACAGGATATTTAAACGTGTTTATCTTGACGATCCGTCGAAGCAGACAAAACTTTTTATAGTTGGTGATCCGAAGCAGGCTATTTATGCGTTTCGACATGCCGATGTTTACACCTACCTTGAGGCAAGAGAACAGATTTCAAATCATAACAGCGGTGGCGGTTGCGGTAAAACATATAATCTTGGTACCAATTACAGATCAGATTCCGATGTTGTAAATTTTGTAAATGCTCTTTTTTATGTTGACGATCTGTCATCCATGAAAGCAGGCGTGAGCGAAAATTCTTCGCAGAATGAGCATTCAAACAGACGGGAAACGCTGTTTGACTACAGGACGGAAAATACAGCAGAGTCGATCCGGTTTGTCGAGTCTGCACTTCCTGAATCAAAAAAGAGCAAGCCTCCGAAAGTTATGTTTATTCACAGAATTGACAAAAGTGCATATATGAATGGATGCGTGGATTTATCACGCGGTGATGCCGAGATTCTTCCGGGGCTTATTTTCTCTTCCGGTGAGGAATCATATACGGAGGAGTTTGCTGCCCGCAATGTATATTATCTTCTTACAGAATGCTGCAGGGCTGAGCTTGCTGATGAATGTGAGGACGGCTGCAGTAATGCAGGTAACGGTGAGCCTGACAGAAAGACTCTTGTTTACCGTTTTGGAGAAAGTGATTGTAAATATTATATCTCACCTGTCAAACCGTCTGATATTGCTGTGATCGTGCGTGATAAAAGAAATGCGGCGGATGTCAGCAGCTATCTTTCCGGGTACGGTATTAAATCTGTTTTTCTGTCGGATAAAAATTCGGTAAAGGAACGGAGACTAGAAGTTCAGTTGCTGGAGTTTTTTCTGAGAGTGATGGCTTTTCCGTCTGATCAGGAAGGAATTAAAAAACTTATAACATGTCCGCTGATTCAGAAATCGATTAATGAAATGGATCGATATTTTCTGGCATCGTCAGAATCTTCAGAATTTATTCTCCTGCTCAGAGAGTGTCATGATATATGGACAGCACAGAGTTTTATGGCCGCATTCTTCAGATTCATTTTTGCTCCGTTTATAGCCTTGCCGTCGAGACTCAGGTTTAGGTCTGACGGTACAAGACTTCTTACCAATATTATGCATCTTGCAGAGATAATTCAGAAAAAAGCAGTTGAACTTCCGTCAAAGTATGCTGTTTATAACTGGTTCAGCAGACTTAAAACCGGTGATACTGATAATGAAGGGGATGTTGACAGCGATGAAGAGGATAAAATCAGAGCTGAAAATCAGAAGGATGTTGTAAAAATTCTTACTATGCATTATTCCAAGGGACTTGAATATCCAATAGTTATCAATCCGTTTCTTTCCTATTCAAAAGACAGCTCGAATGCCAAAAGAAGCAGGAAGAGCAATCTGTTCTCTTATCATGAAAAAAATGCCAACGGTGCAGTGCAGTCAGCTTTTAAGATCAGTAACAGCTGCAGTGAACCGGAGGAGACTGAAGGTGAACAGAAGGATGAATATATCAGACTCCTTTATGTTGCTCTTACAAGAGCTCGTCATATCAATTGGATTGATACAAGAAACAACGGAAAGGGCACAAATGCCAGCAATTCAGGAAAAGGATATCTATGGGAGCTTCTAAATCGCAGGTATGGAAATACCGCTGCCGGTAATGAGGCTCAGGGTTGTAAAAAAAATGCTGATACTGATAAACAGACGCCTACGACTGCTGATTACTGGGCCGAATTTATCCGTGAGTTTAATGACTGTAAGACGACTGACGGGAATCGACGGTTCAGAAGTATTGAACTGAATCCCGGTTCCGGTGATGAATCCGGGAATTGTATGAAATTTCCTTTGTATGAGGAAATATCTGCAGATCCGCAAAAAATTTCTGCAGCTGAATTTAATGGCAAGATTGATCGCTCCTGGAAAATTACATCCTACAGTTCTCTCTTTCGTCACAGTGTTTCGTCTTCAGAAAAATTTGTTCCGGTTCTGCTTAAGGATGATGAGTCCGACACTGAGGATGAAGCAGCAGGTGCGGATTCAAACCGCAGTTATCAGCTGGATCGTTTTCATTTTCCGCACGGCAGTGCTTCAGGAACATTTCTTCATCACATTCTTGAGGTTATACCTTTTTTCAGCAAAGTTAATTTTCACAGTGAAAGTGAATATTCGGATATGCTAAGAGAGAGAATGGAAAGAGAAGTTGGTATCAGTTATTTTGCCAACTCATCAACTCTGAAAAAATGGAAGGAGAAAGACGGTGTAGACAGTCTGTGCAGATGGTTTGATCTTATTACCAGAACACCGCTGAAATTTGGAGAAAAAATTTTTAGCCTCAGTGATATCTCTGCAGCAGATAAGTTGCCGGAGGTGAAATTTACATTCAGTCTTGGGCGTATACACATTCAATATCTTAACGATTATCTGAATACTCTTTATGAAAAAAATCAATGGCCGGTTCATGGTGAGATTAACGACGGCGGCGAAATTACAGGTTTCCTGAGCGGAGTTATAGATCTTTTTTTCAAATATGACGATAAGTATTATGTACTGGACTATAAGTCAAATTTCATATCTGACAAGAGCGTGTTTTATAACGAAGAAAACATGATCCTTAAAATTGCCGAGAGCCGCTATGATATGCAGTATGTTATCTATACTCTGGCTGCATATCGCTTTCTGAAGAACAGAATTCCGGATTTCAATTTTGAGAAGGATTTTGGCGGTATTATGTATCTGTTCATCAGAGGAATTGATGATGCCTGGAGCAGCGGAGGCGGAAAATTTTCAACCACCGGCGGATTTTACCGGAATCTTGCGGAACTTGGAAACGGGTTTATAGAAAGTGTTGATAACATTTTCAACTACAGCGGGAGTAAGAACGTATGACATTTGATAAGTTTTTAGAGTTACTCAAGAGCATGGAGTATCTTGATCCTTCAGTTGTTGTCTATCCGTCCGAGTTCGCCATGCTGCTAAAAGAGGAAATTGTTAAAAATGAGAAATCCTCAGAAAACCCGAACATGGATAATATAAGTAAGAAGCTTGATGGCTGTGTCGGGTTTATTGCTCTTACAGTACTTCTTCAATATTCATATACCAGACAGAATATATGTATCATGCTCAAAAGTGAATCATTGAAAGATATTGTTGAAAAAATGAGTGAGCAGTATATTTCTAACAATTACCGATCAAAATTCTTCCTTAAATCGGATAATCCTGAAGAATTAAGGTGCAGTGAAGAGGAACGGTTTAGCAGTATCTGGAATAATGCTCTGCTGCAGAAAAATAATTCAGATCTTTTTTCTTTTGTTCCGGAGAGTTTTCTTTTGCGGATTTGTGCCGAAAACGTGAATGAGGAAACCTGCGGCAGGGATGCATCCGGCAGAGTAAATTTTCTGAATGCTCCTTTTGTTCTTTATGATAATTCACATCTTTATTATGCAAGACTCTATAATGAAGAAACTTTTATTGCTGAATACATAAAAAACAACGGAAAACCAGGAACCGGTCTTATATGGGGGAATGATAACAGCCCGGAATTTAAACAGTGCATCAGATCTTATCTTGATATACTTTTCAGTGAAAATACTGACGGGCAGACTGATTATCAGAAAATAGCAGTTGCCGCATCATGTATAAGTAATTTTTCGATTATTACCGGCGGTCCCGGAACCGGTAAAACAACGACTGTGGTAAAACTTCTTCTGCTTATGGAATGCCTTTTTGCCGGTAAAAGCGAAAAACTTATGATAAGTCTTGCCGCACCGACTGGAAAGGCCTCCAATCGCATGAAGGAGTCAATTCTCGGATCTTTGGACAGATTTAAAAAAGAAACTGGTGATACCTCTGTTTTGCGAAAACTCTCTGAGCAGCTGAAAAGGGAAAAAATTAATTTAACTCCGGATGAACTCTGCGCGTCTGTTCCTACCGAAGCTTCAACCATTCATAAACTGGTTGGGATCAGTCCTTCCGGATATTGCAGATATAATCATGATAATCCTTTGTCCTGTAATGTAATAATCATTGATGAGGCATCAATGCTTGATATAGAAAACTTTTACAATCTTTTGCGGGCATTGAAGCAGGGATGCAAGGTTATACTTCTCGGAGATCAGAACCAGCTGCCTTCGGTTGAAGCAGGAAGTGTATTCGGTGATTTGTGCAAGGCTTTTCTTGATGGCAGCAGAAAAATCAGTGAATATTTAAAGGATTTTCTGCCAGAGAATTTTGCTGGCGATAAAAATATTTCAGATAATGCTGTAAGACTGGTTAAAAGTCATCGTTTCGATGACAGCAAGGGGATCGGAAAACTTGCTGTCTGGGTAAATAACGGTGGCGGAAGCAATGCAGATGGTTTGTTTGAGACATTTAAGGGTGATTTTCAGGATCTTGAAAAAACAGAAGGCAGAACCTTCGGAATTAAAATTGAAAACTTTCCGGGAAACGGAGATACGCTTTCAAGACTGAAGACTTTTCTTTGGGATACCAGAGGTTACAAACGGTTATGGACTCTTGCTGGAAATATAACTGAGGATCTTTCACTTGAGGATAACAGGGAGAAAGCCCGCGAACTGTTCAGTTCTTTTGATTATTTCAGAGTGCTGTGTACGAATCGCGAAACTGTTTTCGGAGTCAAGTCGGTAAATCAGATTTATGAGGATATATTTCTTAAAAATTCAAAAAATAAGGCAAGATGGAGGCGAAGCGGGGCAGTGGCATGGTATCCCGGACTTCCGGTTATGATTAATGTTAATAATTATGCTCTTAATCTGTTTAACGGAGATATCGGAATTACTCTTCGGGATCCATACAGCAGTGATGAAAACGAATTGAGAGTTCTGTTTCGAATGTCTGACGGATCATACAGATATTATCCTACATCCGTGCTTTCGGATTTTGAACCTGCTTACGCTATGACTATTCATAAGTCTCAGGGATCAGAGGCGGATCATGTTTTAATTCTGTCTCAGGAGAAGGACAGTTCATTCATTACCAGGGAGATCCTTTATACAGGTATTACAAGAGCAAGGAAAACTGTGACCATGGTTTATGATCCTGAAATTTTGCAGAACCAGTGCAAACGTCAGATAATGAGATGCAGTAATCTGGAACAGAGACTGTTCTGATTGTGATCTTTTGTTTTGTTTTTTTTTTGAGTCGTCGAGTGAGCAATGGATTTAGGCAGAACTGTCAGACATTTATTCAGCAGGGGAATCTCTCTGCTTGCATATATATTTCTTTTCTGTTATCTGATACAGACTTCCTGTGCTGATGATACCGGGACGGATCCGGCGGGCATAGGACTTACGATGGGGGAGCTTAGGGCCCTTGCCACAGATGAAAACAATCCTTACCGCGGCAGTTACAGTGAAGCACTTAAGAGTTCAGAGGAAATTCTGGAACTTGAAAACAGAACTCTGCAGATTACTTCATATATCGAAGGCATCCGCCAGCAGAAGCAGTCTGAGTTTTCAAAAATTCACAGGGATAATACAAACCTTCTCAAAGATCTAAAGAAACTTGAAATCGATAAGATTCAGCCACGGGTGCTGCAGCTGCAGAAGAGCAGGGATGAATGTCTGGACTTTCTTCAGGAGGTTGGTGAAAAACTGGATGAACTGAGAAGTCTTTCCTCCCTGTCCCGTGAGCATGCACTGGAAACTCCGAAAAGTATCCCTGAAGGCAGTTCTGTGGCTGAACTTTCTGCAATTGCGGCCTATAACGCACTGATCAATGCAAGATCCGCCTATTATCAGTTTCTTCTGTCGAAAAGCGGAGAACTTCTCAGCATATACGGCGAGTTAATGATGGGGGCCAGAAAGATTCTGGATGAGACAAACAGAGTGCTGAATGTTTCACGTGCCGCTCTTCTTGAACGCAGACTGAATGAAAGTTACGAAAGGTACTCTGATGATGGTCAAAACTCCTCGCTTTCTGGACCTGTTGATAAGATAAAGGCTGATAACCGCAGTCTTGCACTTCAGCTGAGGATGATTTACGGTGCATGGGATGAACTTGGCACTTTGCGTTCAGATCTTGAAGCAAAACTATATGAAGCCAAGCGTATCCAGCGAAATCTTGCGGTTCAGATTAAGAATTTTACAAGAACACTTTTTCTTGCAAGGCAGCTGTTTTCAAGGAGGGAACTTATTCCCGAACTTGACGGAACAGCTGATATCGATCTGAGAATTGAAGAGCTTAGGATTCTTCAGTATTCTCTGAGCAATGAACTAGAAAGTCTCACCGTAACGGAAAAACGATTTCTTGCCGAGAATTATCCGGGTTATGAAAATCTCCAGCCTGCGGATATTAAAATATTTGAGAATATGCTGTCAGATCGTCTGATGCTGATATCAAAGCTTTACAGCGAAACAGGAATGCAGCTTGGCGAACTTATTGAAATAAAACGTATTTTTGAGCAGTATGAACAACTCAGGAAAACTTTCAATGACAGCCTGCTTCAGGAAAAATTCTGGACTCCGGCAGGAAAAATTATGGATTTTGCTATATTTTCTAAGGCACTCAGTGATGCCCGCAAACTTGCAGGGAGGTTTAGAGATTCATGGGGTCAGTCATCTTTTGAGTTCGGTTATTTCTGGGTGTCAGTTCTGATCCTTTGGATAGTTCTTATTTTATTCAGAGGAAGATTGTTAGAACTGCTGAAAAAACTAGGATCCAGAATAGGCACAAGAGATGATTCTCACTGGCTTGTCTGGCAGGCACTGATTGTCTATATTTTAAGAGGTTTGATCCCGGCCCTTTGTGTAACACTTCTTTTTCAGCTTTTTAATGTTCTGATCTGTCCGCTTTCCGGTGCTCACGATTTGTTCATACCTCTGATTTTTGTAACGGTATGGGTATGTGAAACCCTGATCCTTATGCATGGCAGCGGCGGCATAGATGAACTTTACTTCCGACTTGGTTTTCATGTATCAGAATTTCGGCGCATAAAGAGAATTTACAGGACATTTGTTGCTGTAGTGGCTCTGGATTTGTGGATACAGCTCGATCCGTCGGCTGTGGTGGAGGATCATTTGGGGCAGCTTTTTCTTTTCATAGCTCTGCTGGTTATGTTTTATTCCTACGTAAGGCTTACTGTGGAGCTGTGCTTCAGTAACGAAAAACCGTGGACCTATGACGGAGGTACTTTAGACCATCTGACTTTCAGCAGTAATTTCCTTGCAGGTCTTTATGATACACTTCTTGCGCTTATGCTGCTTTTCTGTTTGATTCTTACATTTTTCGGATATCATTATACAGCTCTTATTCTTACTGCAAATCTTGCTGTCAGCGTTTTTATAGTTGACGTCAGTTTTATATTCTGTCGCTGTATTTTTCGTACCGTCAGACTTTCCGCTCGGAGAATAAAACTGATGCATAATTTAATGGACAGACACCGCGAGGGTAGCGGAGCAGATGCAGTGGAGGTTGAAGATATTAGCAGACAGGCGCATTGGTTTATCAGTCTTGTCTGTTCTAGTGCAACTATTTTTTTGATGTACAATTTTGTGTGGGATGAGCTTGTTCATCTGACAAGTTATTTCAGACATATAGATCTGTATACGACGGGGAATCATACCGTATCTATGTGGGACGTTCTTGTGGTGATATACGCGGGATTTCTGACTTTTATTGTATGTCTTAATTTTCCGGGTTTTCTCAAGATGCTGATTTTTAAAAGAGTCAAACTGCTGAATCAGTACAGTTATTCAGTAATTACTGTACTTAACTATATGTTTGTGGGATCCTGCATTATTTTCTGTGCATATAGACTCGGACTTTCATGGGATAAACTTCAGTGGCTTATAGCAGCTTTGTCGGTGGGCCTTGGTTTTGGCCTGCAGGAAATTTTTGCCAACTTCGTTTCAGGTCTTATACTGCTTTTCGAACGTCCGGTTCGTATAGGCGATACAATTACTCTTGACGGTCACAGTGGTAAAGTAACACGTATTCAGATAAGGGCAACAACGATTACGGATTTTGATCGTATGGAGTATATTGTACCTAATCGCAAACTTATAACGTCTTCACTTGTTAACTGGACTCTGAGTGATACCATATCGAGAATAGTAATACGTATTACGTGCTCCCAGGGGGCTGATTCCAAGCTGGTAAAGGATATTTTGACGGAGATTGTGTCACAGTGCCCTTATGTTATTGCAGAACCTAAGTCTAATGTATGCCTTGCCGGTTTTGATGACGGTGTATTGAACTTTCAGATCAAGGCTTTTGTTGCCAGAATTGATGATCGCAATCCGTGTATTGATGCGCTTAATGAGGCCGTTTACTGCAGATTTAAGAATTTGGGAATCCGTATGGCAGTAAGGGGTGTTGACGTTTACGTTACTACCCTAAGCGGTGACAGAGAGCAGAAGGTGGCAAGTTACGGTCAGATCGGAGGAATGAACGGGGAACAGAATTCCTCAGCTGGTGATTAATTATGATTGTATGATTATTGAAAGGTGATTTTGTAACTTAATCTTAATGTGCAATGTGATTAATCCTTAGTTCCCGAATATTTTTGTGTCTACGTATTTTTTTTTTTTTTTTGTAGACATATTTCACTTTACAAATCCTTGTAACTTATAAAGTTTCCTTACCTATAAAAAAAATTTTTGGTAT
>JAEEGF010874975.1_pt1 | contig 22943 bp, 21 predicted proteins | sample 9134171 | NCBI WGS metagenome assembly JAEEGF01 (sample SAMN16246542, study PRJNA631951) | gut metagenome | biome: gut microbiome; feature: rumen; material: AP-attached | host: Bos | place: Iran: Karaj | collected 2018-10
AAGTGAAGTAAGGGAGAAAAATGTAGTTTTTGGAGGAACAGACAGACTGCGCCAGGAACTAAAATCGGCTGAGGAACTGCTTGAAGCAAAACTATTTGTGGTAGTTACAGGATGCATGACTGAGATAATAGGTGATGATGTTCAGGCAGTTGTTGATGAATTTGAAGATGCAGATACCCCTGTGATTGCAGTTAACACGCCAAGCTTTGAGGGAGATGCATACTCCGGTTATGAGAGAGTGATCACAGGAATCTTCAATAAATATATACCGGAATCTGACGCTAAAGATGACAAGCTTGTTAATCTCTTTGGCATAATACCAAACTTTGATCCCAATTACAGAGGAGATCTTGAAGAGATAAAAAGACTCCTTGAAAGTGTCGGATTAAAGGTAAATACCTTTTTTACTCCTGATCAGACTTATGACAATATCCTGTCTGCCTCAAAAGCATCTTTGAACATTCATTTCTCAAGAGTATGGGGACTGGATTTTGAAAAAGGCTTTGAACAAAAGCATGGAACGCCTTATTGGATCACGGATCTTCCAATCGGTTCAGTTCAGACAACTGCATTTTTACGAGAACTTGCTGAGCATATAGAGCTTGATAAAGATCTGCTTGAAGAGGTGATAAAAAAAGAAGAGGAAAGATACTACAACTATTTCATCAAGACTTTGGACCTTGTGATAAACGCTCAATTTTTCTACTATGCAGCAACTGTGACGAATTCAAATTATGCCATTCCCCTTGCAAAGTTTTTGAAAAACGAACTGGGATGGAAAGTCGATGATGTTTTTGTGACAGATCTTTTGACTAAGATAAAGGCTAAAAAGTTTGAAGACGCCTTTGATTCTCTTGCAGTACCAGGAGAACTCATCAGAGAGACTGATACTAAGCAGATAGCATGGCAGCTTAATAAACGTCATGCAAGAAATCAGGGACAAAGATATTTTGACCAGCATGGACCTTTGTATATCGTAGGCAGCAGCCTGGAAAAATATGCGGCTCAGGATATTGGAGCACTGACATATGCAGTTTCTTACCCGGTTTTTAACAGAGTAATAACACAGCGCGGCTACTCAGGATATAACGGCGGATTAAATCTGCTTTCAGATCTTATAACTGTACCCGTTTCAGGAAGATAGGAGGAAAGAAAATGAGTAAACTTGAGAATAAATACGTCGAAAAATCAATTCCTCCTACCAGAGAGGAAAGACTTGAAGCAACAGATGCTTATCATGGATGCAGCTGTGACCTGTTGGATTGTTCAAGAAATTGCTGCCTGAAAGGGAAAGACAGGAATTTCTGGCAGGGAAGCTCATCATGTCAGATGTTTCTTTCAATCATGATGTCAGCGCCAATTGAAAACTCAGTCCTTATAATGCATGGACCGGTAGGATGCGGGCATCAGCTTCATATACAGACATTTTCAACAAATAATGGAAAGAAGGTAAGAGGACTTACCCCTAATCCTGTAAACTGGCTCTCCACCAATCTTTCAACAACAGAGATTGTAAACGGCGGAGAAAAGAAATTGCGAGAGGCTATTGAATACGCAGATAAGACCTTCAGGCCGGAATTCATATTTGTTCTTTCAACCTGTGCGCCTAATATCATCGGCGATGACGTTGAAAAAATAATAGAAGATGAGGGGAAGGTTGTCTCTGCTCAGCTTACTGCAATCCACTGCCCAGGATTTAGATCAAAGTATGTGTCAAGTGCATACGATGCTTTTTACCACTCACTTATCCGTCATGTTCAGCTTGAGCCAATAGAATATAAGGATTATGTGCCTCTTAACCCGGCAGACCCTAACGCAGCATTTTTGGCAGCTGGCTATGAGTATAAGAAAAAGTACACTGTACATGTCATGACACTTGAGTCCATGGGAGCTCAGGATGAAGCAGAGCTAACAAGAATTCTTAATGCACTTAACTTAAATGTCAATGTTCTCCCTGAATACAGCAATGCAGACAAGATCAGGTTTGTGTCTGAGGCATCCCTTAATGTGAGTCTTTGCTGGATGCATGATGACTATTTTGTTAAGTACTTAAAGGATAAATATGATGTTCCATACTACATGGGCATGCCTCTGGGACTTAAGGCAACCAGAAAGTGGCTGGTTGATATAGGCGAACATTTTGGACTAAAAAAAGAAGCCGAGAGACTTGCTGCTTATGAGGAAAAACTTGTTTTGGAAGCGATAGCTCCATTTAAAGAAAAACTTAAAGGCAAGCGCGTAATGATCTCGGGAGGAAGTGTTCGAAGCGCTGTTGAAGCTTCACTTATTCACGATGATCTTGGGATGGAGATAGTATCTGTCATAGGCCTTTTATATGATTCCAATGCGGAAGCTGCTTTTGAAGACCTGGTAAAAGACCATCCAAAGGTTCCTGTTGTAGTAAGCGACCAGCCTTATGAGTTTGTTAATCAGGTAATACAGAGCAACCCGGATATAGTTCTTTGTCATGCAAATGGTCTTACTGAACCTGCAAAGTTGGGGGCTGTAACAGTTCCTGAGTTTGATATTGGAGGAGCTTATTTTGGATATAACGGAGTGTTCCAGGTGGCAAGGCAGCTGGCGTTTGCTCTTGAGAATGACTCTTACGTAAAAGAGGTGTCAAAGCATGTTAAGTTCCCATACAAGAAATCATGGTATGAGAAAGATCCATTTACTTATCTTAAGGACTGAATATAAGGAGGAGAATTATGAGAAAAACAGCATATAAACTGATTGCAGTATCTTTGGGAGTGATTTTTACAATAACAGGATGTGGCGCTAAAAGTTCATCAGCGTCTTCCGGTTCGGGAAGTTCTTCTAACCTTCAGCTTGGGGCAGTGGAAGGAACAACCATTACAGAAGAAGGACTTATTGATTATTCAGGTTTAAGCGAAGAAGAATTAACTGCGCTTTATGAAAAAGAGCCTGCTCATGATCAGACCATAACAGTTAACTACACGGGTTCTCTTTGTCCTGTTGCGCTCCCTGTGGCAAAGTATCTTGGCTTTGTGGAGGATGAAGGAATCAGCTCTTTTGATTTTGTGCAGATATCAGGAAGCGCTGCGAGAGATGCTCTTGCGTCAGGAAATCTTACAGTAGCAATCGGATTTTTATCGGACTGGCTTTTGTATTACCAAAATGGTGAAGAGGTAGTAAGTACACTGGCACTTCATTCCGGATGTGCATCGGCTGCTACCTTGGCTGATTCAGACATAACCAAATTTGAAAAAGGAATGCGTGTAGGTGTTTCGGGGGATATAGGTGGTGTTTTCCATAACATTGGACTCAGATTCATAAATCATGATGGATTTTCAACAGAAGATTTCACATGGGTAGCACTTGAACCGGGGACACTTCTTGCAGCACTTCAGGAAGGCCAGGTAGATGTAATAGTTGCCAGTGATGAACTGATCTACAACTTTGTTGAGGATGGCTATGCGAAAGTTATTCGTTCACAGGACTACGATCCGGACTTTGAAAGTGAGGTTTGCTGCTCACTTGGATTTAATAAGGACTTTGTCAAGAATAATCCGGTTACAGTTTACAAGATCACCAGAGCAGTTTACAGAGCTTCTAAGTGGCTTGCGGAAAGCGAAGCTAACCGCGAGGAGGCAGTAGATCTGCTTCTTGATAAGCAGTACATTTCAGCTTCGAAGGAAATGGGAGTAAAGCTTGTAAATCTTCTTAACTATGGCTTTGGTACAAAAGAACTTGTGGCTACTACAAATGTTATAGGTCAGGAATATAAAGATTTAGGACTACTTCCTGCAGATTTTGATTTATCTGATGCTGAAGAAAAGTTCCTTGTTAAGTACGATCTTACAAAAATTCAGTAATAAGGGGGAGGACTTGTATGGCAGAAATAGCAGGTACTTTAAATGTAAATATTTCCCAAAAAGAGCTGACACTTCTCGAACAGAGAGATTTAACAGGAAGAGACAGACTGGTAAGAAGGATTGTTGTTTTTTTGCCTGCAGTCTTTGTTTTGATCCATATACTTGAGCATTTGTATGTTCCTTCCTTCAAAAACTATAAGCCGTCAGTTTCATATCTGGTTCTTATGGCTATACTTCTTGGAGCGCTTATAGTATGGGATATCTTTACTTTCTTTTCTTATGAGGCCTTTGAAAAACTGAGATTTAAAAGTGCCCTTTATGTAGCGATTGCAATAATACTTACAATATATGACCTTGCAACAATTAAGTTTGGTGTCCTTGAGCTTCCATATTTTCCGTGGATCGGAAAAGTGTTTGATGCAATGATATCAGATAGGAGCAAGCTCTGGGAGTGCGTATATCATTCCTTTAAACTCCTGTTTACAGGATATTTTTGCGGAGTTGGGATTGGCCTTTTGTGCGGGATATTGGCAGGCTGGTCCAAAACAGTACATTACTGGATACAGCCAATAACAAGAGTTTTGGGAGCAATACCGAGTACGACCTACATGCCAATAGTAATGATGCTGGCTTCATCTTTGTTTGGCGGGGCAGCTTTCATCATTGGCCTTGGAGTATGGTTTCCTGTGACTGTTTCAGCGATGAATGGAGTTCAAAATGTTCAGAAACACTACTACGAAGCTGCAGAAACCCTGGGGACAAAAAGACTTGGAATTCTCTCAAGAGTAGTTATTCCAGCTTCTATGCCAACTATATTTACCGGCCTCACACAGGGAATGAGCATTGCATGTCTGACCCTTGTAGTTGCAGAGATGATGGGAGTTGAGGCAGGACTTGGATGGTACATCAACTGGCAAAAGGGCTGGGGCGATTTTACCAAGATGTATGGAGCGATCATTCTTATCTGCTTAACATTTATTTTAGTCAACACAATACTGGGACTTATAAGGAAGAGAGTTCTTCGTTGGCAGGAGGGAGGTATCTGATGGCTGTAGGTAATGTTGAGATAAAAGATGTAACAAAAATATTTAGGAGAAGCGATGAACAGGAAACTCTTACGGCGCTTGATCATATAAATCTGTCTGTTGCTCCGGGCGAGTTTGTGTCAATAGTTGGAGCAAGTGGCTGCGGTAAATCAACACTTGTAAGAATCATTGCAGGACTTGAGAAACCAACCTTGGGCGAAGCTGTATGTGACGGAGACGTGATAAGCGGAACAAGTGAAAAAAGAGGGCTGGTATTTCAAAACCATGCACTGTTTCCCTGGCTTACAGTTTGGGATAACGTTTTGTTTGGTTTAAAGTCCACAGGAAGAGTAGGTGAAAAAACTGATCTTGCAGAGCAGCTTCTTGATCAGGTGGGACTTACCAAATTTAAAAAATCCTATCCCAATCAGTTATCAGGTGGAATGAGCCAGAGAGTGGCACTAGCAAGAGCTCTTGCTACAGAGCCGGATGTCCTTCTTCTTGATGAACCTCTTGGCGCTTTGGATGCTTTCACAAGAATGAATATACAGGATGCCTTGATTGATCTGTGGAAGACCAGAGAAAAGACCATGATACTTATTACTCATGATGTGGATGAAGCAATCTACCTGTCCCAGAGAGTGATAATAATGTCACCAAGACCCGGAAGAGTTATTGAGACCTTAAATATTGACCTTCCATATCCAAGAAACAGAAGTGATTCCAATTTTACTTACTACAGGAATTATATCCTGGAGAAACTTGATTTTGCACAAAAGGGTGGAGAGATAGAATACATAATCTGATGCCATCCACAGTTCTTTTGACGAGGAGAGATAGTATGAAAAATAAAGTTATAGCGGTGGTCACAGTAGTCCTTGGTCTTACTGCAGCAATAGGACCAAGAACAATTTTTCCGGTTTGCTCTGCAGCGGAAATGAAAATGAAATGCTACTACACAGCCCAGTGGGAACTTGTAGTTGGAATAATAGCTGCAATTGTCGGAGTTGGACTTATTTTAATAAATGATAAAAAAATAAGGACTTTGCTGTCAGCTCTTGAAATAGCACTTGGGGCTCTGATAGTCCTTATTCCTACAGCAATTGTAGGCGTTTGTTCAAGCCCGATGATGCATTGTGTTTCATTAACAAGACCATCACTTATTGTTACAGGAGTACTGGAAATTGTTACGGCAACAGTATCTTTGTATTTTGCAGTTGAAAATAAGTTTGGCAAAGGTAGCGTAAAGGTGGCACAACTTGAAAATTAGAGAAATTGTATTTCGAAAAATAAAGAATGGCAAAACAGGAGGGGCAGCAGCATTTTTCTTTGCAGTGATACTTTCATTTACGGTATTTGCCGGAACAATGCTTTACAGCAGCCTTTCAAAAGGAGCAGATAATCTAAAGGCAAGACTTGGTGCGGACATTGCGGTAGTCCCAAAGGGACAGGAATCAAATTATCAGGGGATTATCTTAAACGGAGAACCCATTGAATGCTCATTTGAGAGAAAGTATGAAAGTACGATCAGAAGTCTTGAAGGGGTAGAAAAAGTTACTCCTGTTATATATCTTGCAAGTTTAAATGCATCCTGCTGCTCAGTGCCGATTCAGATCATTGGTTATGATCCCGAAACAGACTTTGTGACAACACCGTGGATATCTGATGAATACGTAAGTAAGTATAAGGAGGGAAACCTTATTGTTGGAAGTAATATCGCAATAGATGAAGGCAATACTCTTACTTTCTTTGGACGAGTATATGAAGTCAGTGCCAGGTTAAATAAAACCGGTACCGGAATGGATAAGTCAGTATATGTTTCTTTTGACGTAATAAAACAGCTTATAAAGGACGGCAACGAAAAAGGAATTAAATTTGGTGATGAAAGTTCTTTGAGCGGGGAAGATATTACAGAAAAATATGTGTCAGCTTTTCTTGTGTCAGTAAAGGAAGGTTATAGCGTTGATAAAGTCGCAGGTCTGATAATTAGAGATGTTCCGGGGGGGATTGTCCAGAGTAAAAGCCTTTACAATACAGTTACAACCGGAATAAAACTGATCTCAGATACTGTGAAGATGCTGATCATCTCAGTCTTTGTGGCAATCACATTTGTAACAGCAATACTGCATATCTACAGAGTCAACAACCGAAAAAAAGAGTGGGCTGTCTATAGAATGATGGGCGGAACAGGAACATGGATAAGGAGCTATATACTTACTGAATCGATGACACTGTCACTTCTTGGCGGGATTGTTGGAATATTTTTTGCAGCCTTATTCTATTTTCCTTTTAGTGATCTTATTTCTGAGCAGATAGGACTTCCATTCTTTGTGCCGGGAATCCCACAGATAATCGGAATGGCTGTCCTTAGTCTTGTGATTACAGCATTGAGCGCAGTGATTCCGGGAATAATAGCAGGAGAAATAGCTTCCGGAACTGAATGCTATGTGCTGATGCGGGAGGGGGAAAACTAAATGTCAGTAGTATCGAATAATATTGTCAAAGAGTATAAAAGGCGTGGCGCATCCTTCACCGCTTTGGATGATGTTGATATTGAGGTAAAAGAAGGGAAGATCACGGCTATAATGGGAAGGTCAGGCAGTGGAAAAAGCACTCTTTTAAATGTTCTGGCCGGTATGATAAAACCAGAGAGCGGCGCAGTTACTATAGATGGTGTGAATATCTTTGAAAAAGACCTAAGGAATAGAGACAAGCTTCGTGCAGAAAAGATAGGAATAGTTCCGCAGAGCCATAGCCTGATAAGCGGACTTACAGCATATGAAAATATCATTCTTCAAAAAAGCTTTTCAGAGCACGATAGGCAAAGTGGCGAAGGGACTTTGGCTGAGATAGTAACCTTTCTTGGACTTGATGAACTTATGGATGTTTATCCCGGCAGTCTTTCCGGAGGAGAGATGAAAAGAGTTTCCATTGCAAGAGCCCTTTTCGGGAATTTGAAATATCTTTTTGCTGATGAACCAACAGGAGAGCTGGATGAGGAAAACTCAAAGAAAGTCATGGGACTGCTCAGAAGTCAGGCGGAAAAAGGAAAAGGGATACTGATCGTTACACATGATAAGATGGCTGCCGATATGGCAGATGTAGTTTATACAATGAAAAATGGGAGATTGAGTCTGCTGTAAATTGGCTTTAATACATTTTGGAAGCGGAATCTGATCCGGTATGATAAGTAACCTTTAACCCTGCCTATAACCTTTGTTTAATTTCACTTTATTTTTTTCTATGCTAATATCAATTTATCAAAACAAACAAAGAACACAAATACATTAAGAATATATGGAGGAAATCATCATGGCAGACATTAAAGAAAGCGCATTAGAACTCATTGGGGGAACACCACTTCTTAAACTTAACAATTACAGCAAAAAGGCAGGAGCTACAAATGCAACACTTCTTGCCAAGCTTGAGTACTTAAATCCAGCCGGATCAGTAAAAGACAGAGTTGCTCTTAGCATGATCGAAGATGCTGAAAAGAGTGGAAAGCTTAAACCAGGAGCTACAATTATCGAGCCTACTTCAGGAAATACCGGAATCGGTCTTGCAGCAGTTGCAGCAGCAAAGGGATACAGAGCAATCCTTACTCTTCCTGACACAATGAGCGTAGAGAGAAGAAATCTTCTTAAGGCTTATGGCGCAGAGATCGTTCTTACAGAAGGTGCAAAGGGAATGAAGGGAGCCATTGCCAAGGCTGATGAATTAAACGGACAGATTGAAGGTTCAATCATTCTCGGACAGTTTGTAAATCCAGCAAACCCTGCAGTTCACAAAGCTACAACAGGTCCTGAGATCTGGGAGCAGACAGATGGAAAGGTTGACATCTTTGTAGCAGGTGTAGGCACAGGCGGAACTGTCACAGGTGTAGGCGAGTACTTAAAAGAACAGAACCCTGATGTGAAGGTTGTTGCTGTAGAGCCAGCAACAAGCCCTGTTCTTTCAAAGGGTGAGGCCGGTGCACACAAGATTCAGGGAATCGGTGCAGGATTTGTTCCTGATACACTTAACACAAAAATTTATGATGAAGTTATTGCAATCGATAACGATGATGCTTTTGCAGAAGGCAAGAGATTTGCGGTTTCAGAAGGAATCCTTGTTGGTATTTCATCAGGCGCAGCACTTAAGGCTGCTACAATCTTAGCAAACAGGGAAGAAAACAAGGGAAAGAATATCGTAGTTCTTTTACCTGATTCCGGTGACAGATACTTGTCAACACCATTATTTGCCGACTAATGGTTTTGATTCATAATAATCTTCTTTCAAATATTGCTCCGGGGCTCATTTGCTTCGGAGCAATACTCATAATCAGAAATGGTAAAAAGAGCGCATGGGAAAATATAACTTTGATGAAATAATAGCAAGAAGAGGCACAAGCAGCCTTAAGTTTGATTTTGGACCGGAGAGAAAAGGAAGGGATGATCTGCTTCCACTGTGGGTTGCAGATATGGATTTTAAGCTTCCTGAAGAGATACTTTCGGATATTCAGAAAAGAGTAGCACATGGGATATTCGGATACACAGATCCTAAGGATGATTATAAAGCTTCACTAAGACATTGGTTTGAAAAAAGACATGGCTTTGTAATAGAGGATGACTGGAATACCATAGAGCCTGGCATGGTTCATTCCATTTCACTTGCCATAAGGGCTTTCACTAAGCCTGGGGATGCTGTCCTTATCCAGCAGCCGGTTTATTATCCTTTTATGGAATCAATAGCTTTAAATGGCCGAAAAGTGGTCAACAACCAGCTTATATATAAAGACGGGCACTATGAGATTGATTTTGATGACTTTGAAAAAAAGATAGTTTCAGAGAATGTAAAGATGTTTATTCTTTGCAGTCCTCACAATCCTGTGGGAAGAGTCTGGACAAAAGAAGAACTGCAAAAGATGGCAGATATATGCCTTAAAAGAAATATATATGTTTTTTCTGATGAAATACATTCAGACTTTGTGTATAGTGGTCATAAGCATGTTTCCTACATCACACTTGGCAAGGAGTATACAAAGCGCCTTATTTTGGGAACTGCCCCAAGCAAAACTTTCAATATAGCAGGACTTCAGCTTGCCAATATAATTATTCCGGATGAAGAGACCAGAGCTGTTTTTAAAAGAGAAAATGAGGCAGCAGGTTATAGTCAGGGAAATGTCCTTGCTATGACAGCAACAGCTTCTGCATATACAAAGGGTGAAGAGTGGCTTGATGAGCTTATCTATTACCTTGAGGGAAATGTCAATTATCTAAGAAGCTTTTTAAAAGAGAATCTTCCGGAGGTTAAACTTATAGAGCCTGAAGGAACATATCTTGTATGGCTCGATTTCTCGGAGATTACAAATGATGCAAAAGAGCTTGAAAGGCTTATTGTAGATGAAGCAAAACTCTGGCTTGATCCCGGAGCAATCTTTGGAAAAGAGACAGCTCTTTTTGAAAGAATAAATATAGCATGCCCAAGGGCAGTGCTTGAGCAGGCTCTTGGGCAGTTATATAAGGCAGTAGATAAGCACAAAAAAGCATGATGCTATTGCCGGATATTTAAATGAGAGGATATGAAAAAATGGATTGTAGTGGGTGTAACAAATGTACAGAAGTCAGATGCAGCATAGAGACTAAGTGCCAGCAGCTTGACAGAAATCTTATGGACAAATGGGGAGCTATAAGCTATCCGATCTATCAGACGGCAACTTTTGCCCATGACGGATTTGGGCAGAGCACAGGCTATGATTATACCAGAATGCAAAATCCTACAAGGCAGCAGCTTGAGTCAATTGTTGCCTATCTTGAAAATGGAAAAGATGCACTGGCTTTTTCTAGCGGAATGGCAGCAATTGCTACTGTTATGGAGCTTTTTAAGCCGGGAGATCACTTTATTATTGATGAGGATCTCTATGGAGGAAGCATCAGACTTTTTAACGAGATCAGCAAAAAGAACGGGCTCACTTATACTGCAATAAGTTTAAGCACCGAGGATATCACACCTTATATAACCGAGAAAACAAAAGCTGTATATCTTGAAACACCCACCAATCCCATGATGAATGTTACTGATATCAGGAAGCTTTCAAAGATTACTAAGGAACATGGCCTTCTTCTTATAGTAGACAATACATTTTTGTCTCCTTATTTCCAAAATCCCCTTAATCTAGGGGCTGACATTGTTGTTCATTCAGGAACCAAATTCCTTGGAGGGCATCACGATACTATTGGAGGCTTTGTGGTTGTTAAGGATGAGGAGCTTGATGAGAGGATCCGCTTTATCTATAAAACCACAGGAGCAGGACTTTCACCTTTTGACAGCTGGCTGATCCTTCGCGGTATCAGGACTTTGGCGGTAAGACTTGACAGAGCGCAGCAGAATGCCCTTGAACTTGCACAGTTTTTAAAGGAACAGGATCATGTCACAAAGGTCATTTATCCGGGACTTCCAGAGCATCCGGGATATGAGATCATGAAAAAGCAGGCAAGGGGCTTTGGAGCAATGCTTACCTTTGAGGTAGACTCGGCAGAATTTGCCAAAAAGATACTTAATAATGTTCAGCTAATTTACTTTGCTGAGAGTCTCGGGGGAACGGAAACTCTGATAACTTATCCTATTACCCAGACTCATGCAGATGTGCCAAAAGAGCTTTTGGAAAAGAATGGAATAAACGACAGAGTGCTCAGACTTTCAGTAGGTATTGAAGGCATACGGGACCTGAAAGCAGAGCTGACAAGAGTTTTTGCAATCTGAATATAGTAGACACTAGACCGAGAGGACATTTGATTCCTCTCGGTATTTTTATTTCGGAAACTGCTTAATTTTTTGAAATAAAGTATTGTTAAAAACTATATTGCATAAAATACAATAAATGATATAATGACTTCTGTTTTAACCAAAAAATCATAAAAAGTTTATGTTTGTTTAATTATTTTATTGGAGGAATTATGAACAGAAAGCTATGTATGAGTGCAGGAGCTATTGGTGTGTCAGCTCTTTTGCTCAGTGCCTGTGGACAATCAGCAGGCGCAGCTACAGCAGCGAAGTCAGGCTTAAAAGAAACTGACGTGATCAGTGAAGTTAAAAACGATGCTGAAAAGCCTTCATCAATCAGGATCATGGTTGATGGAACTTTAATAACTTTGGAAAACGGACGTGATGAATTTGAGAAAAAGTGGGAGGACCTCACAGGGATCGATCTTGAAATAATCCAGCCGGAGCATGACGTGTACTACGAAGAAGTTGCTAAGGCATTTGAAAGTGGAGATCTTCCTGACGTTGTTTTACTTAGCTCAAATTACTATACCAAATATGCAGCAGAGGAAATGCTTGCGGATATCACACCATTCTATTCAGGATCAGAGCTTGAACAGAGGGTAAAAGAAGCAGGAAATGAAAGCCTTGTTGATGGCATCAGAATAAATGGCAAGCTCTACGGCTTTTCTCCAACAAGGGGAAATGGTTGCGTGACCTATATCAAGAAGGCATGGCTTGATAATACAGGACTTTCGGTACCCACTAATTTTAGCGAATACATGGATATGTTAAAGGCCTTTTCTGAAGGTGATCCTGACGGAGACGGAATAAACGGTAACACTTATGGTGTTTCTGCCGCAGGAATCATCAATAAAGAGGCGCCGTATGTTAACTATCTTCCTGAGTTTTATCAGGATGCCTATCCTTCTTTCTACCAAAATGAGGATGGAACCTGGAGCGATGGATTTATGGAAGAGCCTATGAAAGCAGCTCTTTTACGCCTTCAGGATGCATATTCAAAGGGATATATAGACAAGGATATAGCTGATAACGGAACAGGTGACTGCAGAGACAAATACTACGCAAACGAGTACGGTGTATTTACTTATTGGGCAGGAACCTGGGCAAAGACCTTATCAGGAAAGCTTGTTGAAGCCGGAGTAAACGGAGAGCTTGTTGCTATGGAGCCACTTGCTGAAACAAAGCAGTATCTTGAGCGAGTAGCGCCTGTGTGGTGCATTACTTCAGCATGTGACAATCCATCAGGAGTTTTCAAGTACTTTTTGGAAACTATGAATGATGGCGGAGAGATGGAAGAGCTTTGGACCTACAGCCCAATATCAGATAGTTATGCTAAGAACCATATAGATCATCTTCTTGCCACAGTACCTCTTTTAGAGGATCCGGGAAAAGAGAGCATAACACCGGATCAGGCCAATGCTTTAAAAGTATTTAATGAAAACAGCAGAATGGCAGATCTTCCATATAGTACTGATGCCTATTCTCTTTACAATGAAGATCTTATGGCACTTAAGAAAGAGCTGATAAAAAAAGTTGTAGTTGACGGAGCTGAAATAGAGTCTGCATATTCGGAGTTTGTGGCAGCAAATGGCGCATATATGTCACAGGCCATTGTTGATTCACTCAATGCAGAATGAGGAGATAAAAATGGAAAACAATAGAGGAATGAGATTTAGTATCAGATTAAAGATAATAATCATGAGTATCATGATAAATATCATCACATGCACAGTAATGGGCATTGCAATTTATCGTTTCGTACATAACAGCTATGTAAAGAGCGCATCTGAAGATACTCTTGCTGTAACACAGATAGCTGCAAAACAGCTCAATGGTAATCTGCTTAGCCTTCTGGATACAGGCGCTGACGACAGCTATGCTAACACAGTAATGCTTGAAGATATGGCACAGGTGGTTAGTTCAGCAAATATAAGTTCCATCTATACAGCTGGAACAAGAGATGGAAGTCTTGTTTATCTTTCAAGACCTGTTTCAGACGGCATTGCTATTGGAGCAGGAGTTGAAAGCGCATTCCAGGCTGGAATGAATAAGGCTCTGACTTCTGACGGATATGTAACAACAGATATAAAGAAAGCTTCATCAGGAGCTCACTACATTACAGCTTATGCTCCTATTTTTAATAAAGCAGGAGAAACAGTTGGTATTCTTGGAGTTGACTATATCGTCGATGAACTTGTTAACTCACTTAATGCTATAGTAAGGACCATAATTATTATTGGAATTATTCTTTCTGCAGTTTCTGCCCTTGTTTCTATTCTCATGGCAGGAGGAATTGTAAGTGGTCTTAACAAGGTAGAGAGAAAGATAAATGACCTTGTAAGCAATGACGGCGATCTTACACAGAAGATCGAGATCAGAGGAAACGACGAAGTAACTGATATTGCAGATGGCATAAACAGCCTTCTTGAGTATATTAGAGATGTTGTAAGTTCAATCTATACAAGCTCAAGCAAGCTTTCAGGCTCTGTTGATACAGCCCTTGATACAACAATAAAGACAAATGATCAGCTTGACACTGTATCTGCAACCATGGAAGAGATGAGTGCTGCAATGGAAGAAACATCAGCGTCTCTCCAGCAGGTTCAGGGATCAACCAGCAAGATCAAAGAAGACGTTCAGGGAATGTATTCAAGTGTCCGTGAAGGAACTGATTACGCAGGCCAAATGGAGCAGCGCGCTAAGGAAATGAGACAGCACGCAGAGGAAGAGACTAACCTTGCCAAGGAAGCAGCTGATAACATGGCAGACAATCTGAATGCCAAGATTGAGAAGTCAAAGGCTGTTGAGGGTATAAGCGGCCTTACTCAGACAATTCTTGAGATCGCTTCACAGACAAATCTTTTGTCCCTCAATGCCAGCATTGAAGCTGCAAGAGCAGGAGAGCACGGAAAAGGCTTTGCTGTAGTTGCAGGAGAGATAAGCTCACTTGCTACTAATTCTGCAGATACAGCTAAAAAGATCCAGAAAATATCTGATGAAGTTATCAGCACAGTAAAAGAACTTACTGAAGAAGCAACAAAGATGGTCGAATTTGTCCGTGAGAAGACAGTTGACGGATATCTTCAGCTTATGGACACCGGAATCCAGTACCAGGAAGATGCTAAAAAGATATCTGAAATGTTAAAGACAATGGAGATGGCTTCTCAGAATATCGAGAGCTCCATGAACATTGTATCTGACGCCATGGATGACGTATCTACAGCAGTAGATGAGAGTGCAAGAGGCATCAGCGATGTTGCAGGTGCTGTATCTGAGATGTCAGATAACATGAACCAGAACAGAGAAGTTGTAAATGAAAATGCCAATATCGCTCAGCAGCTTGACGGCGAAGTAAATAAGTTCAAATTCTAAAAAAATATGTTGTGACATAGAGTGATTGTGGTATGATATAGCAGTACTTTTATACTTTAAAGGAGTAATGTATATGACCATACTACAGCTAAAATATGTGATCGCTATTGACGAAGAATGCTCCATGAGAAAGGCAGCAGACAGGCTCTATGTATCCCAGCCGGGACTTTCAAGTGCTGTAAGGGACTTAGAGAGCGAAATTGGTATTCAGATCTTTGAGAGAGTACATAACGGAGTGGTTACAACGGCAGCAGGTTCATCTTTTATTGCTTATGCAAGGAATGCTGTTGAGCAGTTTGAGAAGGTTGAAAATAAATATCTGAATGCAGGCAGTCACAGGCAGACCTTTGCAGTATCAATGCAGCATTACACTATAGCTGTAAACGCATTTATTGAAACTGTAAAAGAGTTTGATCTTGAGGAGTACCAGTATTCAATAAAAGAGACACAGACCAGCGAAGTAATTGAAGATGTTAAGACATTAAAGAGCGAAGTTGGCGTTATAGCTCTCTCAGATTTTAACAAGAATACTTTCAAAAAAGTTTTTGCAGATGCTTCAATTGAGTTTCATGATCTTTTTACAAGAGATACATATGTATATCTTCGTAAGGACCATCCACTTGCTTCTGAAAATGAGATATCCCTCGAACAGCTGCAGGATTATCCATGTATGGTATTTGATCAGGGAGACAATACTTCTTTTTACTACAGGGAAGAGGCACTTGCTACCTACGATTACAAAAAGGTTATCAGCACCAATGAAAGAGCTACTTCAATAGAGCTAATGCTTGGACTTAACGGCTATGCTGTTGGTGCGGCTATGCTCGGTGATAGCTTAAATGATTCTGAACTTACTGCAGTTAAGTTAAAAGAGGAAGAGAAGCTCACTTTTGGATATATAACCAGAAAAGGCAGTGAACTTAGTGAAATGGGAAAAGCTTTTGTCAAAAAGCTTGAAGCCTATAAGTAAAAATAAAAAAATCCCTTATTTATCGTGACCATCGCTTTGGTGCGGATAAATAAGGGATTTGTTTTATTTTTCGCCAAGCTTTGCTTTTTCGTCCTCTATGATCTCATAGACATCGATACGCTGCTTAAGATCCTCTGGCATTCCGATAAACAAGCCGCCATAATGGTATCCATCTTCATCGACATTGGCTCTGACGATCTTTATAAATACATGCAGAACTTCTTTTGTCCAAATGGCCAGATTAGCTTCATAGTTGTCGCCGATGGCAAGCTGTTTGTCTGTAACAAAACCTACTCCGACACTTGATGCGTCAGTAATCTTGATATCAACTGTTTCTCCATTATCTGGACCGCCTACTTCTTTGATGATAATTTCGCCGGTAAGGTCAAGCCTTCTACTACGTCTTTTTTCTTCCATAATTACCCCCGTATATTGGTATGAGAATGAAATAACGCATCTTTTTATATGATTCATTATACACTATTTATCGTGATAAGTGAAATTGTAATGAATGGGCTGCTGGTGTATAATAAGAGCTGCTTTTATATTTGAGAGCATAACATTTCTAAGGAGATCAAAATGAAAATTGCAGTAGTTGGAACAGGCTATGTCGGCCTTTCTAATTCCATTTTATTATCACAATACAATGAAGTTGTTGCCGTTGACGTTATTCAGGAAAAAGTTGATATGGTCAACAACAGAAAATCACCTATAGTAGACAAGGAGATAGAGGAGTATCTTGCAAATAAGACACTTAATCTTTTTGCTACAACAGATGCATCATCAGCTTATGATGGAGCTGATTTTGTAATTGTTTCTACACCTACAAATTACGATGAAAAGATGAATTACTTTGATACTTCATCAGTTTTGTCAGTTGTTGAGCAGGTAAGAAAAGAGAATCCGGATGCTTATATAGTTATCAAATCAACTATCCCTGTAGGATATACTGAGGAGCTTATGGAAGAGTTCAATACAGACCATATTATGTTCTCACCTGAGTTCTTAAGAGAGGGACATGCTCTGTATGATAATCTCTATCCATCAAGGATCATTGTTGGTTACAACACAGACAGCGAGGAAGCAGAACAGAAGGCTCATCTTTTTGCAGGAATGCTTAAACAGGGCGCTCTTAAAGAAGATGTTCAGACCCTGTTCATGAATACTACTGAGGCAGAATGCGTTAAGCTTTTTGCCAATACATTCCTTGCTCTTCGTGTTTCGTACTTTAATGAGCTTGACACATACGCAGAGGTTAGAGGACTCAACACCAGAAATATCATTGATGGTGTTTGTCTTGATCCCAGAATTGGCAATTTCTATAACAACCCTTCTTTTGGTTACGGTGGATACTGTCTTCCAAAGGATACCAAGCAGCTTCTTGCCAACTATGAAGATGTACCTAATAACCTTATCAGTGCAATCGTTGAGGCTAACAGAACAAGAAAAGATTTCATAGCGGACAGAATATGGGCTCTTCAGCCAAAAAAGGTTGGCGTTTACAGACTTACCATGAAAGCAGGCTCAGATAACTTCAGGCAGTCAGCTATTCAGGGAATCATGAAGAGAATCAAGTCCAGAGGTATTGAGTGCGTGGTTTATGAGCCAACACTTAAGGAGGATTCATTCTTCAATTCAAAGGTTGAAAGAAACCTCGAGACCTTTAAGAAAGAGTGCGATTACATCATTGCGAACAGAATCACACCTGACCTTGCAGATGTGGTAGATAAGGTATACACAAGAGATCTTTTTGGTAATGAGTAAGATTTTAAATTTTTTTACAAAAATGCATTGACGCATAGAAATAATAGTAGTAATATTTTATCAATTTAATAATTTAAACCAGTGAAGCGGAAGAAAAAGCGCATTTTGCACCGAAAGAATTATCTTTCCAGAGAGTCCGGGATGGTGGGAGCCGGATGGTCGCGAGGCGCGTGGATGAGAACTTATCCTTATATGGGCCGCTGAGGGCATGGGGAAAAAGAAAGAAATTTCTCTAGTATCCGTGACGTGAGACTTACGTTAGTAGTCGGGGATATGTAGGTATCCCGCAAGAGCACGAAGTCATTTTCGTGAATCAAGGTGGCACCGCGGATAGTGTATAAATATTCGTCCTTGACAGAAAACAATAGGTTTTTCTGTCAAGGACTTTTTTTGCGTGAAAAGCAGAGCCATTGGCAGAGACGTCGAGAGGAGAATGCAAAATGATCAAAGAAGCAATCGTAAAAATCGTAAACAAAGAGGACTTATCTTATGACGAAGCCTACTCAGTAATGAATGAGATCATGAGTGGTGAGACTACACCTACTCAGAATGCGGCTTTTCTTGCAGCCCTTTCTACTAAGAGTGCAAGAGCAGAGACAACTGATGAGATCGCAGGTTGTGCTGCAGCCATGAGAGATCATGCTACAAGAGTTGATACAGGTATGGATGTGCTCGAGATCGTAGGAACAGGTGGAGACAACGCTGGAAGCTTTAACATCTCTACTACAACAGCGATCATTGCAGCAGCTGCAGGCATCAAGGTTGCAAAGCACGGAAACAGAGCAGCATCATCACTTTGCGGAACAGCAGACTGCCTTGAAGCACTTGGAGTAAATATTGATCAGAGCCCAGAGAAATGTGTTGAGCTTCTCAAAGAAGCAGGAATGTGCTTCTTCTTTGCACAGAAGTACCACACATCAATGAAGTACGTAGGCGCTATCAGAAAGGAGCTTGGATTCAGAACAGTGTTCAACATTCTTGGACCTTTGACCAATCCGGCATCACCAAAGATGCAGCTCCTTGGAGTTTATGATGACTATCTTGTTGAGCCTTTAGCGCAGGTACTTGTAAACCTTGGTATCGAGCGCGGAATGGTTGTCTATGGAATGGATAAACTCGATGAGATATCTCTTTCAGCGCCAACCAAGATTTGTGAGATAAAGGATGGATGGTATAAGACATTTACTATAAAGCCAGAGGACTTTGGTTTTGAGACCTGCGATAAAAACGATCTCAAGGGCGGAACACCACAGGAAAATGCCAAGATCACTCTTGATATCTTAAGCGGAGTTAAGGGACATAAGAGAAATGCAGTCCTTTTAAATGCAGGAGCAGCTCTTTATATCGGAGGAAAAGCTGAGTCAATGGCAGATGGAGTAAAGCTTGCAGCAGACATAATTGATTCAGGTAAGGCAAAAGAAACACTTAATAAGATCATAGAAGTCAGCAACAGATAAAGAAAAACAGCAATGAACCGGGAGCCCAAAATGAATATCTTAGAAGAAATTGCAGAGTACACAAAGACAAGAATTGAAGAAGAAAAAAGGGTAAGGCCATTTGATGAAGTAAAAAAGATGGCGCTGTCACTTCCAAAGGGAGATTTTTCTTTTGAGAAGGCACTGAAAAAAAATGGTATTTCTTTTATCTGCGAATGTAAAAAGGCATCCCCTTCAAAGGGAATAATAGCAGAGGAGTTTCCTTACGTTCAGATAGCCATGGACTATGAGAAAGCCGGGGCAGATGCTATATCTGTCCTGACTGAGCCCAAGTGGTTTCTTGGGAAGAATGAGTATCTTAAAGAAATAGCAGAAAAGGTCAGCATTCCCATCATTCGAAAGGACTTTACAGTTGATGAGTACATGATCTATGAAGCCAGGATTTTAGGGGCATCAGCAGTTCTTTTAATTGTTTCGATACTTTCTGAGAGCCAGATAAAAGAGTACTTAAATATCTGTGATGAGCTTGGCATTTCAGCAATTGTTGAGTGCCACGACGAAAAAGAAATTGAGACAGCCCTTAAGGCAGGCGCCCGGATCATTGGTGTGAATAACAGAAATCTGAAGGACTTCAGTGTTGATATAAGCCTTGGAAAAAGGCTAAGGGATATGGTTCCCAAAGATCTGGTCTTTGTTTCAGAAAGCGGTATTAAGTCACCGGAAGACATAAAAGCGCTAAATGAAATAGGGACTGATGCAGTCCTTGTAGGTGAAACGCTTATGAGGGCAGAAGATAAAAGTAAGGCTTTGGCGATACTTAAAGGAGCCTGAAGAGAGAAAAAAGAAATGACTAAGATTAAACTTTGCGGATTAAAAAAGAAGGAAGATATTACTTCTGCAAACATATTTAAGCCTGATTATATCGGGTTTGTATTCTGGAAAAAGAGTAAGCGCTATGTTGATCCGGAAACAGCAAGAAAACTTAAAGATGATCTAAACAAAGATATAAAGGCAGTTGGGGTTTTTGTGGATGAGGATCCTGATGAAGTAATAAGGCTTATAAATGAAAAAATCATTGATGTGATACAGCTTCATGGTCACGAGAATGAGAGCTATATAAAGCATTTGAGGCTCCATACAGATAAGCCTATAATCAAGGCTTTTATCATAAGAAACGAAGAGGATATCCAGCTTGCAAATGAAAGCATAGCGGACTACGTGCTCTTAGATGCAGGCCTTGGAGAAGGGAAGAACTTTGACTGGGAGCTTCTTAAAAATGTTAACAGACCATTCTTCTTGGCGGGAGGTCTTTTCCCTGAAAATGTCAAAGAGGTGGTACTCAGGATAAAGCCTTTCGGAGTTGATGTGAGCTCCGGGATAGAGACGGACGGACATAAGGATGCTTCCAAAATGGGGAGCTTTGTAGCAAACGTAAGACTTGCAGCGCAGCTGTGAAAAGAGATTGAGGAGTAGACAATGGAAAATACAAAGGGAAGATTTGGAGTTCACGGAGGTCAGTATATTCCTGAGACTTTGATGAATGCGGTAATTGAACTTGAAAATGCATACAACAGATTTAAGGACGATCCTGAGTTTAACAGGGAATTGACAGAGCTCTTAAATGAGTACGCAGGCCGCCCTTCAAGGCTTTACTATGCTGAGAAAATGACAAAAGACCTAGGCGGAGCAAAAATTTATCTAAAGAGAGAAGATTTAAATCATACCGGTGCCCATAAGATCAACAATGTTTTAGGTCAGGCACTTCTTGCCAAAAAGATGGGTAAGACAAGACTTATTGCAGAAACAGGCGCAGGTCAGCACGGCGTTGCAACTGCCACAGCCGCAGCCCTTATGGGGATGGAATGTGTAGTATTCATGGGAGAAGAGGACACAAAGAGACAGGCACTCAACGTCTACAAAATGAAGCTTTTAGGAGCAGAAGTCGTGCCTGTTACAACAGGAACTGCAACCTTAAAGGATGCGGTTTCTGAGGCTATGAGGGAGTGGACAAGGAGAATTGATGACACACATTACTGCCTTGGCTCAGTTATGGGACCACATCCTTTCCCAACTATTGTAAGAGATTTCCAGGCAGTTATCTCAAAAGAGATAAAAGAGCAGATGCTTGAAAAGGAAGGAAGACTTCCTGATGCTGTTGTAGCCTGTGTTGGAGGCGGATCAAATGCCATAGGCTCTTTCTACAATTTCATAGAGGATAAGGAAGTAAGGCTTATCGGCTGCGAAGCTGCCGGAAGAGGAATTGATACTTTTGAAACTGCGGCCACCATAGCTACAGGAAGAGAAGGTATTTTCCACGGAATGAAATCATATTTCTGCCAGGATGAATATGGGCAGATAGCTCCTGTTTATTCTATCTCTGCTGGACTTGATTATCCGGGAGTCGGCCCTGAGCATGCTTACCTTCACGATATAGGAAGAGCAGAGTATGTGCCAGTTACAGACGATGAAGCAGTTAATGCTTTTGAATACATGTCAAAAACGGAAGGCATCATTCCGGCCATCGAATCTTCACACGCTGTAGCATACGGAATGAAGCTGGCGAAAGAACTTTCAAAGGACAAGATAATAGTGATAACAATTTCAGGAAGAGGCGACAAGGACTGCGCAGCAATCGCCCGCTACAGAGGGGAGGATATCAATGAGTAACATAAGAAAGGCTTTTGAAAACGGAAAGGCATTTATTCCATTTATAACCTGCGGAGACCCTGATCTTGAGACCACAAAGGCCTGCATATACGAAATGGTAAAGGCAGGCGCTGACCTTATTGAGCTGGGAATTCCATTTTCAGATCCAACAGCCGAAGGCCCTGTTATCCAGGAGGCTAATGTGAGAGCTCTTTTAGCAGGGACTACTACAGACAAGATATTTGACATGGTAAAAGAGGTGAGAGAAACGGTTAGCGTGCCTATGACTTTCATGACCTATGCCAATGTAGTCTATTCCTATGGACCTGAACGATTCATAACAAAATGCAGGGAAGTAGGGATTGACGGTCTTGTCCTTCCGGATATTCCTTTTGAAGAGAAGGGCGAGTTTATAGACTTGTGCGACAAATATGACGTTGACCTTGTTTCCCTTATAGCACCTACATCTGCAGATAGGATATCAATGATCGCCAAAGAGGCAAAAGGCTATATTTACCTTGTATCAAGCCTTGGAGTAACAGGAACCAGAACAGAGATAACAACTGACCTTGATTCTATTGTTAAAGTCATCAGGGACAATACTGATGTTCCATGTGCCATAGGTTTTGGAATATCGACTCCTGAGCAGGCTGCCAAAATGGCTTCTGTTTCGGACGGCGCTATTGTAGGTTCCGCCATTATCAAGCTCATTAAAGAGCATGGAAAAGATGCGCCAAAGGTTGTTGGAGAGTACGTACGGAAAATGAAGGAAGCTGTGTAGAGAAAAAGAGTGGCCCCTTGGTGTGTGTAGTCCTTGGTGGGTGTGTGGTCCTTTGGGGGTGTGGGTGGTCCTTTGGGGACGGGGTTAGTGGTCCATTTTTTCAAAAACAAAATGGACCACTAACCCCGTCCCCAAAGGACCACCCACACCCCCAAGGGCCACCCACACCCACAACACACACCTGCATTATCAAACAAGGGCACATACATATGGAGAAGACGACATGAAGATATATCCAAGCTATGAACAGGTAAAAGAAATTGCGAAGGAAGGAAAGTATAAGGTCGTTCCGATCAGCACCGAGATCCTTTCTGATTTCACGACACCAATAGAGACACTAAAGAGACT
>JAEEGF012259096.1_pt1 | contig 22939 bp, 14 predicted proteins | sample 9134171 | NCBI WGS metagenome assembly JAEEGF01 (sample SAMN16246542, study PRJNA631951) | gut metagenome | biome: gut microbiome; feature: rumen; material: AP-attached | host: Bos | place: Iran: Karaj | collected 2018-10
TCAATGCCCTTCCGAACGCGCTCGATCCCTTCCTCTGCGCCCTCGGTCGTGCTGACATCGAGACCGTCCAGACTTAAGTTCGTGGTATTGACCGCGGGGATCTGCAGGGCGATCACCTGTCCTTCGTTGGCACCGATCTGCAGACGCATCGCGCCGATACCGGTGGTGGTCACATCGAATCCGCCGTAAGAGCCGGCAGAGCCCACCTGGTCCTCCGGAATCCGGAAAACCATGGAAAAATCATTCGGTCCGATCACGGTGATCTGGCTGTCCACCATGGTGGCGCTGTAATCCGCCGCCGTGCCGTCAAATCCGGCTCCGGGCGTGAAGGTTGCTTCGCCGTCCGCGGTCCAGGACAGACCGTCCACCGTGTAGGTTCCGTCCGCGATGGACGCGCTGTAGGTCGAAACCTTCACATCGTTCTCGTTGGTAAAGGCCTTGATGTCGTAGGTTCCATCCAGAAGGGGCTGTCCGTTGAACTGCGTGCTCGAGGAGATCCGGTTGATCTCGGTCTTGAGCTGTGCCACTTCGTTCTGGATGATCTCCCGGTCCTCGTCCGTGTTGGTCGCATTCGAAGCCTGCACAGCCAGCTCGGTCATGCGCTGCAGCATCGCGGATACCTCGGAGAGCGCGCCCTCCGCGGTCTCGATGACGGAGACGCCGTCATTCGCGTTCTGCTTTGCCACCGTGAGACCTTCCATCTGTGCATTCATTCGCTTGGCCATGGCAAGGCCCGCCGGGTTGTCCTTCGCCCGGTTCAGTTTCAGTCCCGAGCTCAGCTTCTGCAGAGAGCTCGAGAGTAAGTCATCATTATTTGCCAGTGCGTTGTTCGCCAGCATGGCGGAAACATTGTAATTGATCTTCATGAGGCCTGTTCCTCCTTCGCCGCATTCAAAAGCAGCTTCGCTGCCCTGAACAGCTCCGTGCGCGTCGATCCTTCGCTGCGCTCCTCACCGGCCTCCATGCCTGGCTGTTGGTTACTGTTTCTGCGGATCTCTTCGGATCCGCTTCTCTTCAGAGTCATCGCTCCGGTCCGAAGACCGGTCTGCGTTCTGACGTTTTCAGAGAATATATCGGCTATCCTTTCGGGATTCTTTACCTTGCCTTCGCAGAGCAGTTCTCCGCTGATCACGAGCCCCTCCACCGAAAAATGTGCCTCGATGCGGCTCTCCGGACCCAACTGCATCGACAGATCCAGCCGCTGCTGCCCGGCTTCCCCGTTCTCAAACAGGACATGTACGCCGGTGCGCTCTCCGGCGATCCGTGTCTCCAGGAAAAATTCCTGTCGCCCGTTTTGCGTTCCGGCCTGATGGACGTTCGATGCCACCGAGATTCTGCGGTGCAGCAGCGAAAGCGCCTTGACATCCAGATAGGAATCCGCCAGGGTCAGCTGTTCTTCCAATGCGGCCTGCAGTTCGGTGCTTCTCCTCGCATAGAGCGCATCTGCCTGCTCCTGCGGGGTATCCAGAATCTCCTCCGCACTCGGGAGAAGTTCCAGGGACTTTAGCATCTCGGATTCCCCGATCTCCACTGCCGGGAGTCCTTCCGCAGGCGCGCGGTCCGTGCTCTGTGTCCGCAGATTTTCCGCATGGCTCTCTCCCGTCCGTCTGCCGCTCTGCCCGCGCCGTGCCGCCAGAAGGGTGCGAAGATCGCTCTCTGCGCTGCTCAGCATCTGTGCCGCCAGAAGATTTTCCGCGGAAGGGGTCACCTCCCCGCGGGACAAAAGCGCTGCGGCTTCCGCATCTGTGCCTGCTGCCGCGCGCAGGATCTCAAGCTCCCGCGCCGCATAGTCCCGGGCCGCCTGCCGGTCCTGCTCCCCGGATCCGCGTCCGCCCTGCCCGGAAAATCCCGACAGGATCTGGCTCAGGATGTCCTGCCCCTGCCGCACGAGACCGGTCAGTCCGCCGAAGGAATCGTCCACCCTTGCGTCCATCCCCGAGGCCTTCGCGCTGCGCACGGCGCCAAGGAGTCTGCCCAGCTCCGGCTCCGCACCCTGACGTACGACCGCACCGATCGCCGCGCTGTCATCTTTCTCGATCTGATGCACCAGACGATAGATTCCGATATAAGCTTCCCGCTCCTGCTGCGTCAGTTCGCCGCGGTCCTCCAGGGACACCAGGAATTTCGCATAGGAATCGCTCTCGTTTTCGAAACTGCTCTCGCGCTCCTTCAGATACTGCTCCAGTTCCTCGATGGTGGAGGTGAGCGGATTGACGCCGTCGCGGATCATGCCCAGGACCGCCGCGGGACGCATGCCCTGCAGCAGGTGCTGTACCTTCGTATCCGCCGTCCGGATCGCCTCGATGCTCTCCGGCGTGATCTCCATGCTGTTTCGTCCCAGGATCCGGACCGCCCTGCGGTTTCCCTCATCCGTGGGAAGCTCCATCTCCTGCAGGATCGCGTCCACATTCCGGAAGGCCTTGCTGATCCGGTCTCCCAGATCCGCTCTCGGCGCCGTCATCAGTACTTCATAGCGGGCTGCAGCCGCCTCCACTCCGGTGCTCTGCCTTTCCGGGCGGACCTGGAGTGTCTGCGCGCCGAAGCTCTCCGTGCGTGCGCCGCTTTCGTATGCATCCCGCTGCGCATTTCCTTCCGCGCACAGCTCCTGCCACGTGACAGAGGCCGCGGACCGGCTGCGGAAGATCCCCAGGGCATCGGCCGGTGCCTGTGCCAGATCCTCACGGGCTCTTTGCGTCTCCGTCCAGAGCCGGTAATTGGCCGCGGGCTCCTCCGAATCCGGGAAATAGCGCTCTGCCACCCGGTTTTCTGCCTGTCTGAGCGCCTCTATGAGTTCCTCCATGGGCGCCGTATCAATGGCAAAGCCGCTCCGAACGAGCTCCAGGTTCACCTCCGCCGTCATGGACAGGCGCACTTCCTCCAGCACGCGGCGCTGCGAAAGACCGTCGCTGCTTTGTGCGGCCACCTGCAACAGATCCAGGGCCGCGCTCTGCACATAGGAAGACTCCTTCACGGACAGATCCGCATCCACGGCCTCTTTGCCGTCCGCGAGGGCCGCTGCCACCGACCGGGCAAAGTCTTGCTCCCGGACGGGGAATTCCATTTTCTGAAGCCGGCCGGTCAGCCGGATATTCTCCTCCGTCACCGGAAGATGCTGCCGCAGCAGCCACTGCGCCTGTTCCAGGCCTTCCTCCGGCGCTTCGGGCATGGCTTCTTGCGCGATCTGCTTCACCTGTCCCAGCAGTTTTTCATTCTCCGGCGCGGAGAGATCGAGCTGCTCCGCATCGGGAGCTGCTTTTCCGGAAGAAGTCGCACCGCTGCTCTGGGCGACATAGAGATCCCAGATGGTGGATTTCATCTCATTTTCCACCAGATAAACGGTCTCGGCTTCCGTGGGAACATGCAGCGTCTGTGCCATGTCCCAGGCCTTTGCGACATCGGATGCATTTTCCGGGGTAACCGGCGCATCCTGCTCGTGGAAGGCATGCACCAGTTCTCTTGCCAGGGCCTCGCTTCCGACCGCTTCCGCCATCACCGCCTGATCTAAGTCATCGTTGAAGCCGCTGACCACCGCTCCGCTTTTTGCCATCTCAGCCTTCACACGGTCCAGAATGGTGACCGTCTCCTCCGGATTCAGAGACCCGGGACGAAACCCTTCCTCCTGCGCCTTCGCGTAATCTTCCTCCGAAAGCGTATGCGCATAGACGATCCGCAGATCCGTCATGGCATCCGCGTCCATTCCTTCCGCCTGGCGGCGAAGCTGCTCGAGGGTGCTTCCGTTTTTCGCCGAAAAATCCGTCCCGGATAAAGCTCCCCCGCCGATGTCCATGCGGATCCCATTCGCGGACACCGCCGAAAAACCGGATTCCGCAGATACTTTTGCGGCTTTGTGCCCATCCTGCTCCGCGGGATGGATCTGCTGCGTCTGGCCGAAATTAACATTGGGTAAAAAGGTGATTTTCAAGAAGGTTCCTCCAAATCCGGCCGCGGGTTCCCAGGGAGATCTCCCTGCCCGGGCTTAAGCATAAAGAAAAGGGCGGGCGCCTAAGCGCTCACCCTTTATTTCGGAAAATCCGGCCGGAATCTTAACCTCAGAACTCATAGACCACTGCCGAGTACGGATGCATGTCCAGTGTGACGGAGCAGGGCTGCAGTCCGCAGGGCACCTTCGCCCCGGTCAGCTCCGCGGGAACAGAATTGCCCCAGCCGCCAAAGCGATCCTCGTCGGAATTAAGCACCAGCTTGTACTTCTTCGCCTTGGGAACGGGCACCATGTAATTCTCCCATTTCATCGGCGTCATGTTCAGAATGAACAGCAGATTCTTCTTCCCCGTCTCGTCTCTGCGGACAAAGGAATAAATGCTGCGATCCGCGTCATCCGCGTTCATCCACTCAAACCCGCCCCAGTTATTGTCGATCCGGTACAGGCAGGGATACTTGCGGTACATCTCCAGCAGCTCACGGACGTATTCCTTCATGCCGGCATTCTTGCGGTCGCCGAGCAGATACCAGTCGAGCTCTCTCGCCTCGCTCCACTCGCGCTCCTGTCCAAAGTCCTGCCCCATGAAGAGCAGCTTTTTCCCGCTGTGCCCGAACATGTAAGTATAGCCCACGCGCAGGTTCGCGTATTTGTCGATCGGATACCCGGGCATCTTCTCGACCATGGAGCACTTCAGATGCACGACCTCATCATGGCTGAGCGGAAGGATGTAATTCTCGCTCTCGTTGTAGGTCATGGCAAAGGTCATGGCATAGTGATTGCCCTTGCGGTAGACCGGATCCAGCTTCATGTACTCGCAGAAATCATGCATCCAGCCCATGTTCCACTTGAAGTAGAAGCCCAGTCCCTCGCCGCCGATCTCGCTGGTCACGTTCGGCCAGGCCGTGGACTCCTCCGCGATCGTGAGGAACCCGGGATAGGTCCCGCGCACCACGGAATTGAGATGATGGAAAAATTCGATCGCGTCAAGGTTCTTGTTGTCCCCGTATTTGTTGGGAACCCACTGACCTTCCTTCTTGCCGTAATCCAGATAAAGCATGGAAGCCACGGCGTCCACGCGGATCCCGTCCACATGGAAGACGCGCAGCCAGTACAGCGCATTGGCGATCAGGAAATTGCGTACTTCGGGCTTGCCGAAATTGAAGATCTTGGTGCCCCAGTCGGGATGCTCGCCCAGCCTCGGATCCGGATGCTCGTAAATGCACTGGCCGTCGAATTCGCCCAGCCCGTGTGCATCTGTTGCAAAATGTGCGGGCACCCAGTCCAGAATGACTCCGACTCCCGCCTTGTGCAGCGCGTTGACCAGATACATGAAATCCTTCGGCGTCCCGTAGCGGGAGGTCGGCGCATAGTAGCCGGTCACCTGATACCCCCAGGAACCGTCGAAGGGATGCTCCGCGATTCCCATCAGCTCCACATGGGTATATTTCATCTCCTTGAGATAATCTACGATCCGATCCGCGAATTCGCGGTAATTGTAAAATCCGTCCTCGGTTCCGTTCGGATGCTTCATGAAGGAACCGATGTGCGCCTCATAGATGGCGACCGGCTGCTTGTTCCAGTCCGTCTTATCCCGGGCCGCTTCCCACTTGTCATCCTCCCAGGCAAATCCCTTGAGATCCGTGACAATGGAGGCCGTTCCGGGGCGGAATTCCGCGTAGTTGGCATAGGGATCCGCCTTGTACAGCTTGCGGCCGTCCCTTGCATGGATCAGGAACTTGTACATCGTTCCTTCGCCCACGCCGGGAACGAAAAGCGTCCAGATCCCCACTTCTCCGATCTTCTGCATCGGATGGGATCCCTCATTCCAGCCGTTGAAGCTGCCGATGACGTGCACCTGCTCCGCATTGGGCGCCCACACCGCAAAAAAGGTTCCGTTTTCTCCGTTCTCTTTCGACAGGTGCGCACCGAGCTTCTCGTAAATATCATAATGCGTTCCCTGTCCGAACAGATACTGATCCGCCTCGGAGATGAAGACCCGCTCCGAATCCGCGCCCCCGCGGGCCGGCGCCTTCTTTGCGGACGCTGCCTTGGCGGTCGTCTTTTTTCCCGTATTTGCTTTGCTGTCTGAACCAGTTTTCGGCATGTTCTGTCCCCCTTGCGGTTATTGGAAATCCTTCTCTCTAAGAACGATCAATCCGTCTTCATCATACCGCTTTTTCGTCAAACCGCCAAGCAGATTTCCGGGCGTTTTGCGGGTGGCATGTGCCTTGGCCTTGTCAATGATCTCCTTGACTTCCAGCACATCCACGGCATGTTCATTGGTCTGAAGCGAGGTGATCTTGGTGGAAAGTGCCAGAATTCCCATCTCATCAATGCTGCAGCCCAGCTCGCGCGCGTACTGCTTTCCGAAGGCCACCAGCTTCTTGTCGCTCATCGCCTTCACTTCGATGCGGGAACTGAAGCATTCCGCCAGCTGCGGGTAGTCGTGAAGCAGGCCGTTCATCGGACGGTGCAGATCGGTCATCACCAGGATCAGCCCCTGGTTCTCACGCTGCAGGCAGGCAACCAGCTCCTGAACCGTCTGCGCGGACAGCCCGGAGGCCTCCGTGATGATCAGTCCGCCATCCGCAAGATGCTCCACCGTCTCCTCCACCTTATCGGGCTGAAGATTCTTGCCGGCGATCTTTGCGACTTTACCGGTGAAGTTGCCGTCATTTTCCTTGGCATCCTGGAGGATGCCGGTGGCCAGCCCCACCATGTCGGTGCCCTCATCGCCGGTCACGATCACATTGCCGGTGAAGGAAGCCATGGAGATATTGTCGAGCACCTCCGCGAGCTGTCTGCGGGCCAGTCTGGTCTGGATGAAGGCGCCGAAGCGCTCCTTCTCCTCGCGGGTAAGAGCCCGCACGCCCTCCTCGGGCTCCGGTCTGCGCTCCATCTCCTGCATGGCATTCGCCTGGATGCGCTCCTCCAGCGTAAGCTCTTCGTCCGGTTCCGTGCTCCCGTCGTCCAAAGCATCGAAAGTCTCCGCATCCCTCTCATCCGCTTCCCCTGCGGCGAGATCGTCTGCGGTCTCTGCGCCGTACGCTTCTGCTGCCGCGGTCCCGGCATCATAAGCGGCGTCTTCCGCTGCCTCAAAGCTGTCTCCGAAGTCTTCCGCGGGCTCTTCCACGGGGAGATCCTCCTCGGGCATATCCTCGAAGGATTCCTCCTCGCCGGGCTCTTCCGGCATCTCTTCGTCAAATTCGGTCTCTTCCGGGGATTCTCCGTCAAAATCTTCCTCTTCGGCGAATTCTTCTTCCGGGAATTCTTCTTCGGTGAATTCTTCTTCGGTGAGTTCCTCCCCGGCGAATGCATCCTCTTCGGCAAATTCCCCGTCCCCGTATTCGTCCGTGCGCTCTTCGTCCTCCTCCGGCTCACGGATCTCGGTCAGCTCCTCGACCTGATCGTCCTCGTAGCTTTCCGCTTCCCCGTAAGCATCCTCGGGGACATCTTCGTAATACGGATCCTCCGGCTCGGTTCGCTGCGGGAGCACGACCGTAGTCTTCTCCCGCTCGCTGCGAAGGGCCTCGCGCTCGGCGCGCTGCGCTTCCTTCCTGGCTGCGCGCAGTTCCATATCCTCCCGGGTCTCCTGACCGATCTGTTCATATACATCGTGGAGAACCGCCTGCTCAAACTCGGTAAACATCTTACCGGTCTGCTGCTTTACCTGCTCGTGGAATTCCTGGCGGGTCCGCTCCTTGGACTCCTGCTTCATGCGCTCCCATTCCAGCATCAGATCATCCAGATTCATCTGACCGGTGATCTGCTTCACCAGAACCGGATTTTCCGGCATGACCAGTCCGATCTGGCCATCCGCCTCCTGCGTCAGCACTCCGGCGATCTCCTCGGGAGGCTGTGCGGCAAGCGCTTCACTTCTGGCCTGTGCGGCTGCCAGCTCCTCCGGGCTCAGAGGCTCCTGCATCGTAGAAGCCACATCGCGGATCCCGGGGCCCTTTCCTTCCGGATAAACGGTGCGTTCTCTGCTCGCTGCGCTGATCTCATCGGGAAGGTCCATGATCTCGCCGGTAGCTCCGAAGAGAACCTCCTTCTCCACCTGCGGCCGGGCTTCGGGAGAATCTGCGGATCCGCCGGTCAGCTCCTGCATCCTTTCGTCCCGCTGCTCGAGCATCTCCTCGTAGTCCGGGAGCTCCTCCTCCACCAGCGGAGCTTCATCGCCGCGTCCGAGCTGCGTGCGGAGCTCCTCCTCGCTGGGATCCTCGATCTCGGGGATCTGCATGGAATCCGTCTCCAGCATGGGAGCCAGAATGCTTCGGGTGACATCGCCCTCGGCCTCCTTGCCCAGCACCTCCTGCACATTCTGTGCGATCGCATGCTGCAGGTCCATGGTATTGTATTCGCCGACATTGACATGGGGCATCTGAATCTCCGCGGTGTCTACCGCGGTAAAGATCTTGGTATCGCCGAGTTCTTCCGCGGCGGCCTGCTCTTCCGCCGTCACCTGCGGCGTGATCTTCCCGGACGTGCGGGGAATCTCCTTGGTCTTGCTGTCCATCCCGTATTCGGGTACGGGGGTCGGCTCCGCAGCGCCCGCCTCCTCCATGCCCTGCCGGGCCGGCTCATAGTCGGCCGCCAAAGGCTCGTCCCCGGATTCCGGGGCAAAACGGCGGTCATACACCCGCTGCTGCGCCTCGGTCAGGGGCGCATGGATGGAGCGCTTGAGCTCCAGCGCCTGATAGACATATTTTCCGTCGCCGTCCGTGACAAAGAGTTCATCGCAGATCTCGACACATTTCGTATCCAGACCCAGGCGATGGTACAGATTCGCCAGCTCATAGACCCACTTTGCGCGGAACACGCGGCTCTTGTACTCCTCGAGGATCTCGATCCGCTCCTCGAGCCGCACATCCTGCATGACATAGATGCGGTACTGCAGCAGATACCTGCGCTCATCTCTGGGCGCAAGGCGCAGGAAAGTATTGTAGCATTCCATCGCCGCTACAATATTGTCGGTTTTTACATACAGTTCACAGAGGGAATAGTTGATTTCCTTGCTGCCGGGATGCAGATCATTGGCGAGCTCCAGAAGTTCAATGGCATCCTCGTAGCGTTTTACCTTGCGGTAGATATCACTGACACTGCAGAGGACGCTGACTTTCTTGACATCCTCCCAGGAAATGGTATCGGCCAGTCTGGCAGCTTCCTCAAAATCGCGATCGTCCACCAGATTCTTTAATTCTTCAATTTTTACTTTATAATCGTAGTTGGCCATGGCCTTAATCCTTTCAGACCACAATATCTATTAACATAATCGGTGAGATTATACCATAGATTGTGGTTGAATGTCTACGCTCCGACCATGGAAACGACGGGCAATATTTCAGAAAAATTTAACAAATTTTCAGACCGGCAGAAGATCCGAGAGAAGGGCGAACTGCTCAAGGGAGAGTGCCTCCCCGCGAATGGTCTCGGAGAGTTCCATTTTCTGCAGAGCCTCCTGCACTTCTTCCCGCGTCAGCCTGGTCTCCGGGGCATTGGCCAGCGCATTGGCCAGCGTCTTGCGGCGCTGGAGAAACGAAGCGCGGATCAGCTGGAACATTCTGTGCTCGTCCCGCACCTTCACCGGCGGCTCCTTGTGCAGCGTCAGCCGGATCACCGCACTTCCGACATTCGGACGGGGCATAAAGCAGTTGGGCGGGACATTGGCCACGATCTCGGGCCGGGCATAGTACTGCACGGCAAGGGAAAGCGCCCCGTAGTCCTTGGACCCGGGACCCATCTGCATGCGCTCCGCCACTTCCTTCTGCACCATGATCGTAATATTCTCCAGGGGAACTCTGCTCTCGAGAAGCTCCATGACAATGGGGGTCGTGATGTAATAGGGAAGATTGGCCACGACTTTGACCGGGCGTCCCTCATTTCGCTCACGGACGAGGGCTCCGATGTCCACCTTCAGGATATCCTCGTTCAGAACGGTCACATTGGAATAGGCGGAAAGGGTATCCTCCAGGATCGGAATCAGATTCCGGTCGATCTCCACGGCCACCACCTCCCGCGCCGCTTCCGCGAGATACTGCGTCATGGTACCGATCCCGGGGCCGATCTCCAGGACCAGATCCTCGGGGCCGACCAGCGCTTCCTTCACGATCCGCTCCAGCACATTTGTGTCGATCAGAAAATTCTGTCCGTATTTTTTTTGGAAACGAAACCCGTATTTCTGCAATACGGCGATGGTGTTCTGAGGGATTCCGAGCTCTGCCATGTTCTGTCCTTTCGGGGGATGCTTTTTTCTAAATGTAACATATCCCATGTCCGCGGGCAATCACGTCACCGCTTTACCACGGAAAAGGTTTTCCGCCCCTAAATCGTTTACTTTACAAAGACTTTCCAAACTTCATTCTTTTTTTTCCGTCCGTTCACAAATTAGTGACAAATTAAGCGTTTTTTAGACATATTTTGCCTGTATGATGTACTCATAAGAACGGTAAAACAACTTTTTCTTTTCATACTTTCATTCCCCTTTAAAAAATCCGGCCTGGTCAGCCGGATTTTTTTATTCCCCTTTTTGTGAAAATTTACAGGTCTCCCAGCAGAAAAGCCAGCCCCAGGAGCACGGCGAGGAACAGCACACCGATCAGGGAGAAGGTGCCGATATAGGCGCCTTTTTTGCTGCCCGGGACCGCCGCGTAGAACTTGTAGGAGATCAGGCTGGCCATCGAGGCGATCAGAGTTCCGAGCCCGCCAAGATCCGTTCCGATCAGAAGCCGCCGTCCGTCTTCCGTGAACCCGGACAGAAGGAGAGCTGCGGGCACATTGCTCACAAACTGTGAGGTCAGCACCGCCGTCAGCAGAACGCGCCCGCGGATCAGGTGCTCCAGCGAACTGCGCACCCCGGCGAGCTGTCCGATGTTGCCGATGAATACGAAGAAAAAGACAAAGGTCAGCAGCAGACTGTAATCCACGCGGGCCAGGATCCGCCGGTCCACAAAGAGGATGCTCACCGTCACGATCGCCAGGACGATCCGTTCGTCCAGTATGCGCAGCACGGAGAGGAGGCTCATCACAAAGAGCACCAGGTACAGATACAGCTCGGGACGGCGAAAAAGCTCGCGCGCGCCCGTCGTCTCCCGATCCTCGCGAAGCACGACCTTCTCCTTCGAGACCGCGCGGGTCAGAAACAGGAGGGTCAACAGGATCAAAAGCAGCGACAGACCGGTGTACGGCGCCATCGTCCCCAGAAAGCTTCCCATCGTGAAGCCGTACTCCGAATAGAGATACAGATTTTGCGGATTTCCGAACGGAGTCAGCATGCTGCCCAGGTTGGCCGAAACCGTCTCCATGACCAGCAGCGGGATCACCTTCAGCTTCGTTTCCCCGACCCGCGACAGAACCAGCAGCGTAAACGGAACGATCGTCACCAGCATCACATCGTTGGTCAGAAGCATGCTCAGGAAAAAGGAGAGCAGGCAGAGCAGGATCGCCACCGCGCGCATGGTGTGGAATTTGGCCAGAAGCGCCCGGCAGAGCAGATCAAACAGGCCGAGCTTCTGCATGCCGGCCACAACGGCCATCAGGCAGAAGAGCAGTGCCAGGACCCGAAAATCAATATAACTCAAATAAGCGGGAGAAGGCTTTGTCAGAAAACAGGAGCACAAAGCCAGGATTCCCGCCACGATCAGTACAATTTCATTTTGAACGAACGCAAGTAGTTTTCTTTTCATCCGATGCCATTCAAAGCTCCGCGGCCGCACAATTCACGTAATGCTCCGCGTTCGCCCTTATTTTTGCCAGATCTTCTTCCGTCGCTTTCCGGATCACCTTTCCGGGGACGCCCATCACAACAGAGTCATCCGGAATCTCCCGGTGTTCCGGGATCAGGGCGCCGGCCGCGATGATGCAGCGGCTCCCCACATGACAGCCGTTCATCAGGATCGCGCCCATTCCGACGATCACATCGTCCTCGATCGTGCATCCGTGTACAATGGCTCCATGCCCCACCGTCACACGCTCCCCGAGCCGGACGGGATATCCGCGCCCGGTGTGAAGGACGCAGTTGTCCTGAATATTGCTGTCCGCGCCGATCACGATCGTCTCATTGTCGGCGCGCACCGTGGCATTGTGCCAGATTCCGGTCCGCTCGCCGAGTGTCACCTTCCCGAGTACCACCGCCGAAGGCGCGATCCGCGCGCTCCCTGCCCGGACCACCTGCCCGGTCAGTTCTTCCGCCGTATGCATGCCGCCTCCCTTTGCCGCCTGTCCGGCTGCTTCTTCTTCCTCTTCGTCCGGACTTCCGGTCCGGTCCTGCGCCGCATCCTGCCAGTGCAGGCGGTGCAGACTGCCCGTCTCCTCCAGCCCGGCAAATCCCTGCTGCCGCAGCGCTTCATAGAGGACAATGGAGACACTGTTGGCCAGATTGAGCGAACGGATCTGAGGCCCCATGGGAATGCGGATGCAATGGGCCTCATCCGCGACAAGGAGCTCCTCCGGGATCCCGGCACTCTCCTTGCCGAACAGGATGAAATCCTCCGGACCGTAATTTACCTCCGTGTAGGATCTGCGGGCCTTGGTCGTCGCCATCCATACGGTAGCGCCCGGGTGCGCGGCGCGAAACGCTTCATAATTCACATAGCGGGTGACATCGAGCTGATCCCAGTAGTCCATCCCCGCCCGTTTCAGCTCTTTTTCATTGATGCGGAATCCCAGCGGCTCGATCAGATGCAGACTGCTCCCGGTGGCCACACAGGTTCTGCCGATATTGCCCGTATTGGACGGGATCTCCGGCTGATGCAGTACAATGTGCATGTCCTACCCCTTCTGCTCGGCGCGGAGCTTTTCCACAAAGCGGCTCAGGCGCTCCATCGCCGTCTTCAGCTTCTCGAGGGAATACGCATAGGAGATGCGAAGGAATCCCTCTCCGCTGGCTCCGAACGCGGTGCCGGGCACCGCCGCCACCTTCTCCTCCGCGAGGAAACGGCTCGCAAACTCGTCACTGGTCATGCCGAACTCCCGGATGCACGGGAACATGTAGAAGGCACCGAAGGGCTCAAAGCATTCCAGCCCCATCTCACGGAAGGCATTCAGAAGGAAACGTCTGCGCTGATTGTAGGAATTCCGCATCTCCTCCACGTCCGAATCCCCGTTCCGAAGCGCCTCAACGGCCGCATACTGGCTCGTGGTCGGGGCACACATGATGGCAAACTGATGGATCTTGGTCATCTGCCGGATGATCTCCTCCGGACCGCACGCATAGCCGAGCCTCCAGCCGGTCATCGCATAGGCCTTGGAAAACCCGTTGATCAGGACCGTCCGCTCCCGCATGCCGGGCACGGAGACGATGGATACATGCTTTTCCTTGTAGGTGAGCTCCGCGTAGATCTCATCGGACATGACAAAAATATCATGCTTCTCGATCACCTTAGCGATGGCTTCGAGGTCCTTCCGCTCCATGATGGCGCCGGTCGGATTGTTCGGGAAGGGCAGGATCAGGACCTTGGTCCGCTCCGTGATCGCATCCTCCAGCTCCTGCGCCGTCAGACGGAATTCATTCTCCGCCTTGAGGTCGATGATCACGGGCACAGCGCCCGCAAGCACCGCGCAGGGCTCATAAGATACATAGCTCGGCTGCGGGATCAGCACCTCATCGCCCGGATTGCACATGGCGCGCAGCCCGATATCGATGGCCTCGGAGCCGCCCACCGTGACGACGACCTCCCTGCGGGGGTCATAGGCGACGCCCTGGCTGCGCTTCAGATAGTTGCAGATCTCCGTGCGCAGCTCCATCAGTCCCGAATTGGACGTATAGAAGGTCCTGCCTTTTTCCAGCGCGTAAATGCCCTCGTCACGAATATGCCAGGGGGTGTCAAAATCCGGCTCTCCCACACCCAGCGAGATGACATCGGGATCGTTCATCTCCGTGACAATATCAAAAAATTTGCGGATACCCGAGGGCTTGATATCCACCACTTTATCTGCTAACGGATTTCTCATGGCGTTATGATCTCCCTCTCATCCTTATTTTGCATGGTCAGAATCGTTCCGTGGTCCTTGTATTTTTTCAGAATGAAATGCGTAGCGGTGCTCAGCACGGTATCCAGCGTGGACAGCTTGTCCGTCACGAAACTCGACACCTCGCGCAGGGACTTGCCCTCGAGCGTCACCAGAAGATCGTATCCGCCGGAGATCAGGTACACGCTCTGGACCTCGGGATACTTGTAAATACGCTCCGCGATATTGTCGAAGCCCTGCCCTCTCTGCGGCGTCACGCGCACCTCGATCAGTGCGGTGACCTTATCCACGGAAGTCTTCTCCCAGTTGATCATCGTGTGATATCCGCAGATGATCCCTTCCTCCTCGAGCTTCTGCAGCTCATTTACGATATCAATCTCGGAAGCACCCAGGATCACCGCCAGATCCTTCAGATCCATGCGGCTGTTCTTCTCGATGATACGAAGTAATTCCTCTCTGATTCCCATAACTTTTCTCCTTTGCTTTCCTTGCATTCTTGTCTCAGGACTGTGAACCGGGGCCGTAGATCTCATATACCGGATCCCGCGCAGGGCGATCCAGATAGCGGATTTCCTCCGCGTTGTGCAAAATGCGTGCTTTTCCGTCCGTGGTCCGGCCGACGATCGTGGCCGGGATCCCGGCTTCCTTCAGGCGCTGCTCCAGCAGGGGTCCGTCCGCGGCAAAGATCACCAGCGAACCGCCGCTCAAAAGCTCGTACGGATTTACACCGCAACATTCCGAGATCTCCACCGTCTCCTGCCGGATCGGAAAGGCCCGCAGATCCAGGTCCAGCCCGACGCCGGCTCCTTCGGCGATCTCCCAGAGAGCCGCCAGGATCCCGCCCTCCGAGGCATCGTGCATCCGTGCGTCCTCCCGCATCGCGATCTCTGCCTCCGGAAGGACGGAAAGGCTTCCGGCAAAATCCATCGCTTCCCTCACAAGACGGTCGGGATAATGGCGACGGATCTCCTCTCCTCTCAGCTCCGCCAGCAGGGCGGTTCCCTCCAGTCCGATCCATTTCGTGATCAGTACATCCATGCCGGGCCTTTCGCCCGGCTGAGCGGCTCGAGCGGTTTCGCCGTATCCGGTGAGGACCGCCACAGGCTCTGACACCTGTGTCATAACTCTGGTCTGGCCGCCGATAATCTGCATGTTCAGGCCATTACAGGCCTCGTCCGCCTCCCGCATCAGGCGGTCTGTATACTCCCGCTCGGTCCCTTCGGGTAACAGGAGTGTCAGTTCCGCTCCAACCGGCGTAAACCCGCCTGCCGAGAGATTGTTGGCACATTTTGTCAGGAGCTGTGCCATCGTCTGCTGATCTCCCCGGGTCCGCTGTCCGGAGAGAACCGGGAGCCCTTCCCGGTGACAGGTCCCGACCAGCAGATCCGGATCCCCCGGGAATAGGGAAATGGCGGCGCAGTCTTTCCCTATGGCCGCGCCGCCTCTTACTTCTTCACGATATTTATGGATATGATTCAATACGGAATGCTTTAAAACATTCACGGGAAGCTTTCCGGTCTCCATAAAGGTCTGTCTCCTGTGTTACTCCGCGGGTGGAGCGGTATAAGCCGCAATCACCGCCTTGCATGCGTCAATGCTTCCGGACGCGACGGCACCCATGATGGCATTACGAATCTCTTCATTGTCCGTAGCCACGCCCACGACCGCGGTCGCGGGGGATACCGTGTAATTACTCCGGTTGACCTCCTCACGGCTCACCTGCACGCCATTCTCGGTCACGATCTTCCACAGTCTGGCCTTGATCCCGATATGTGCGCCCGTGACATCGATAAATCCGAAGGGAAGTCCCTCATTGGCGATCACATTCTCGTGGTCGGGATAGGTTGTCTCGAGCGTCTCGCTCTCATAGGAAACCTGACGGTTGACCGTGTCTCTGGTCTCCTTGCCGTAGATGGTAAAGATGATCTTTTTCTCGGGCGTCGTGATGCCCTCGACATAAACCGGATAATCCGTGTTGTTCACAAACTTGAAATTCTTGCCGGAGCTCTCCGCAATGGCGGCATCCATGGACGGTTCCACATAGGAGATGATCATGGAGTGATTATACCGCAGCGTCACCTCCAGCTCCGCAAGCAGGACCGCATTGTACAGGGTCGTCGACACCTGACAGATTCCGCCGCCCAGACTCTCCACCACCTGTCCGTTCAGGTAGGAGCCGGCCAGATAGTATCCGTTGGCCTCGGAAAAGGGGGTGATCAGGGACAGCGTATCCAGCTCGTCGCCGGGATACAGGGTCGTTCCGTCGATCAGGCTCGTGCCGTTCGCAATATTTTTGCTTCGCGCGCTTCCGGAGGACTTGTAGGAGGTGGTGAAGGTCCCGAGGACGTCTCCGACCTCTGCCAGACTTCCGTCCCCGCCTCTGGGCACGTCAGTCGCATACACCATCTCAAGGACCGCATCCCCGCCGGTCCATTCCGCCGTCAGGAACGTGTTGATCTTCTGCGCGGACGCTTCGATGTCCAGCTTGTAGCCGATCTGTCCCTCCGTGATGACGAACTCTCCGCCGACACGGCTCAACTTGTAATCCACCGCGTCCTGATCGTATGCCAGGCACTTATCCGTCAGGAGCGTATGGATGTTGGTATTGCTCACACCCAGCACCACATCGAACACGCGGTTCTCATGCTCCAGATCCTTGGAGGCCTTGTACCGCTCGATGACATTGCCGGTCGTGATCAGCGCTTCCGCATCCTGCACCAGATCCGGGTTCATCCAGTAGAGTCCCAGCTCTTCCGCGGTCACCGTCACCTGATGACCCTCCGCAAGCTCCAGCACGATGGAGGATTCCCGGAGCGTCTCAATATATGCTTCCACTGCCGCCTCGGCTTCCGACGCAGTCATTCCGGAGAGATTCACGCTCTCGGCATAAACCCCGTTCGGAATCCGGTCCTGGGCATGTGCTTCCCTCGCCGGAAGTACCAGCGCCAGCACAAATGCGGCCAGCAGAACGATTCCCTTTGCTCCCTTTCCGATTTGATTCATTTTCTCACTTCCTTTTTTGACCGCCATTTATACGTATGATAAAATAAGCGGGATGACCATCGCAAGGACCAGAATCAGCACAATGACCGCAGAAACCGTTCTTTGCGTCTTTTTATTGTTCATATTAAACATATTTTTTCCTCATGAATAAACCTGATTGTCGAAAGGTTATTATAATATGAGATATCCCTTTTTTGCAAGTTTTATTATCTTCCTTTTCGTTCTTGCCCATGCGATCCGAAGAGGCCGCCGCCTCCGCGACCGGATGGAGGGTGATTTCTGGAACCGCGAGGAAGAGGCCAATTCCACCCGGCGAAAGCCGCTCGACGATCTGCTCTATATCAGGATCCCCCTTGACCGCCTCCCGATGACCGTCTGCTCCGACTCCGCGGAAGTACGCGGCTGCGTCGCCATGATCATGACGCTCTCCGAAGAAAAAATCGTCAATCTGACCGGCCTGACCAACACGGATCTGAAGCTCATGTACGGAGCCCCCAACCTTCCGGAGCTCACCATCTATGACGAGAACTTCACACTCCTCGTTCAGACCCTGCAAAAGTGGTCCACCCTGCTCTGGGAAGCCGGGGAGCGCGAAGCGGCCGTATGCATCATGGAATACGAGGTCGAGATCCGCGCGGATGCCGGCAGTGCCTATCGGCGTCTGGCCGCCTATTACCGGGAGACCGGGCAGCCGGAACGCATCGAGGAGCTCCGCAAGTCCGCATCCATGCTCCGCTCCTTAAGCCGCAGCTCCATCCTCCGGTCCCTCGATGCTCCCGGAGACGGGAAAGATTCGCCCTGAATCCCCCTCCCGGGCAGACCCGAACACAAAAGAAAACAAAAGGAAGCGCGGGCAGATGGCCGTCCATCAAAAAGCCCCTCGCTTCCCTTTTTTTACGTGTCAATCATTCAGGCTGTTCAGGAATCTTCGGAATCCTTCTTTTCCTGCCTCGTCCCGTTTGTATACCCCCGCATCGCACAGAACCTGTAAAAATACCTTCCCGATCTCTTCTTTCAGAACCGCATCGATCTGATCCGGCGAGATCTCGCCGCGCTCTGCCAGAAAACCTTCCGCCCACGGCGCATGTGCAGCCAGCCTCTGGTCCGAGCGCAGATCCCTCTTTTCCAGAATGGCCTCCTTCAGAAGTCCCATCTCCTCCTTCAGCCGGGCCGGCAGCACCGCCAGTCCCATGACCTCGATCAGGCCGATGTTCTCCTTCTTGATATGATGCAGGTTCGCATGCGGATGAAAAACGCCGAGGGGATGCTCTTCGGTGGTGATATTGTTGCGCAGCACCAGGTCCAGTTCATAGGCGTCCCCGCGCCTGCGCGCGATCGGAGTGATGGTATTGTGCGGCTCTCCGTCCGTGGATGCGTAGACAAAGCAGGCCTCGTCGGAGTATGCTCTCCAGGCGCCCAGCACCTTGTCCGCCAGCTCCGTCAGCCGGTCCGGATCCGCGCAGGTAAGGCGCAAAACCGACATCGGCCACTTGACGATTCCGGTCTGCACATCTTCAAATCCCCTGACGGTAAAGGTCTCCTCCACGGGAGCCTTCGCCATGGCAAATTCGTAATGTCCGCCCTGGAAGTGATCGTGGCTGAGGATCGAGCCTCCCACGATCGGCAGATCCGCGTTGGAGCCCACAAAATAGTGCGGGAACTGACGCACGAAGTCCAGGAGCTTCCGGAAGGTTGCCCGCTCGATCTTCATGGGCACGTGCTGTGCGTTAAACACGATGCAGTGCTCATTGTAGTACACATAGGGCGAATACTGAAATCCCCAGGGCGTGCCATCGATCGTGATCGGGATGATGCGGTGATTCTGCCGCGCCGGATGGTTGATGCGCCCGGCATAGCCTTCATTTTCCCTGCACAGCAGGCACTTGGGATATCCGCTCTGTTTCGCCAGCTTCGCAGCGGCGATCGCCTTGGGATCCTTCTCGGGCTTCGAGAGATTGATCGTGATGTCCAGATCTCCGTACTCCGTGGAGGTCACCCATTTTACATCGCGGCTCACGCGGTAGCGGCGGATATAGTCGCTGTCGCGGCTCAGCTTATAGTAATAATCCGTAGCGGCTCTGGGGGATTCCCGGTCATACAGATCCCAGAAGGAAGCGATCACCTCGCTCGGCCGCGGCATCAGAAGGCTCATGATCTTCGTATCAAAAAGATCCCGGTAGACCACGGTATCCTCCTCGATCAGCCCGTGCTGCGCAGCATAATCCAGAAGCTGCGCCAGGATCGGCTCCAGCGCCGAAGGCGCGGCGTCCTCCCGGAGAAAATCGTACTCTCCTCCCAGATCATCCAGTCCGAACAGCTCCAGCAGCCGGTTGGTCGTGTAGATCACATCCTCACGGGGCACAAGCCCCGTCGCGAATCCATAATTCACCAGTTCTCTGATGGCATCCTGAATCATTCTCCTGAAAAACCTCTCTCTCGTTCGCTTTTTTGTCCCGTCATGGTCTTCCGGATGCCAGGGTCAAAGCACCCTCGGTCCGTCTCCGACCTCCACCACATAGAAATCGGCATCGTAGCCGATCCGGCCTCGGTAGGTCTCGCCCACGACCCGGATAAATTCCTCGATGGCGGACTCCTTCACGATGCTGACCGTGCAGCCTCCGAATCCGGCACCGGTCATGCGTGAGCCGATGACACCGGGCACCTTCCAGGCCGCTTCCACCAGCGTATCGAGCTCGATCCCGGTCACCTCGTAATCGTCGCGAAGCGATACATGGGACGCATTCATAAGCTGCCCAAATACCTTGATCTTACCGTTTTTGAGGGCCTCTACGGCCTCGAGCGTGCGCTGGTTCTCATAGACCGCATGACGCGCTCTGCGCACGCGGTTCGCGTCCTTGATCATGGGCGCAAATTTCTCGAAGGTCGCCTCGTCGAGCTCGCCGAGAGACTTCACATCCACCATGCTCTGCAGCTCCTTCAGTGCGGTCTCGCACTCTTCCCGGCGCTCATTGTACTTGGAATCTCCCAGGCCTCTTTTCTTGTTGGAGCAGGCGATCACGATCTTGGCATCCTCCAGACGGATCGGTGCGTAGGTGTATTCCAGCGTGGCCGTATCCAGAAAGATCGCATGATCCTTCTTGCCCATGGCGATCGCAAACTGGTCCATGATCCCGCAATTGACCCCGTTGAACCGGTTCTCGGAATATTGCCCGATCAGAGCCAGATCCTGATTGGTGACATCGAATCCGAAGAGGTCGCGCAGAATAAATCCGGTCAGCACCTCAACGGATGCGGAGGAGCTCAGGCCGGACCCGTTGGGAATGTTGCCGAACAAAAGCAGCTCCAGTCCCTGCTCCGCCTTCATCTCTTTCTCCCCGAAGGCCCAGATCACACCCTTGGGATAATTGGTCCAATCCGCCTCCTTATAAGGCTTCAGATCGTCCAGGGAACTCTCGATGACACCCAGTCCCTCAAAATTCAGGGAATAGAACCGCAGCTTCCGGTCGCTTCTCTTCCTTGCCACACCGTAGGTTCCGATCGTCAGTGCGCAGGGGAACACATGTCCTCCGTTGTAATCGGTATGCTCTCCGATCAGATTCACGCGTCCCGGGGCAAAATATACCTTTGCGCCCTCCGCGTCGCCGAAAACCCCGGCGAACTTCTCCAGCAGCTGTTCTCTGGTCACCTTCCCGTCCATCTGATTATCCTCCCTATCGCCTTTCCTTCCTGTCTGTTCTTCAGTCCTTCAGTCCCTGCTCCAGCTCTGCGCGCAGCACGCCAAGCGCTGTAAACACTTCCTCCTGATGCGCATCGGCATAGGCCTCATCCTCGTTTGCCCCGGCTTCCTCAAGGCCGTAGGCCAGCTCGGCGAATTTCTCCGCTCCGATGGTTCTGGCAGAGCTCTTCAGCGAGTGCGCATGCACCCGGTAATTCTTCCAATCCTTCTCATTCTTTTCCTTGCGAAGGACCTCCACCAGCTCCAGGTTCAGGAATTCCTGGATCATCTCCAGGTAAAAATCCTCCATTCCTCCGCAATATTCCAGCCCGGTCTCCGTATTCAGGGATGGAAATCTTTCCGCTAGACTGCTCATTTCTTCTCCTTTCCCGGGCTCCGTCGCCCTGCTTGACTCTGTAAACGTATGCTCCGGCTCCTGCTCTGCTTCTTCCTGCCGCGGGCTGCCTTGTTCCGGCTCCTTCTCTGCATCTTCCTGCCACGGGCTGCCTTGTTCCGGCGCTTTCTCTCCGGTCTCCGGCGTTTGTGCATCTTCCGGCTCCGGCCCGGCCCCTTCCTTCCAGATCAGAAGGTCCTTGGGCAGATACCGGACGAGGAGCCTGCACAGATCATTTTCCCGCACCGGCTTGGTGAGATATTCCGAAAATCCCGCCCAGAGATACTGCTCTCTGGCTCCCGAGATGGCATTGGCCGTCAGCATGATCATCGGCGTCTGCGCATTGGGACAGCTTTCCAGCTGATGAATGCGGTTCAGGGTCTCGATCCCGTCCATCTCCGGCATCAGATGATCCAGAAATACCATGTCGTAACTCTGTTTCTGCACCTTCTCCAGACATTCCATTCCGCCGGATGCCTCTTCCACCTGAATCTGCGTCTCCTTGAGCAGTCCGCGGATCACCTTCAGGTTCATCGGCACATCATCCACCACCAGGATCCGGGCGTTCGGAGCCCGGAAGGAGGCAGCGCTGACCATCTGTTCCGCGCGCATGCGTTCCCGGTACTGCGCATAGCTTCCCATCTTTTCGGTCCCGCGAACGCCCTGCGGGAGCTCGATGGTGAAGATCGTCCCTTTTCCGACCTCGCTGGACACCCGTATGATGCCGCCCATCTTGGCCGTCAGCTGTCTGGCGATCCGAAGCCCCATGCCGGTGCCTTCGATGTTGCGGTTGGCGGATTCGTCCACGCGCTGGAAGGCGTCAAATATTTTCTCCTGGTTCTCCCTGGAGATCCCGATCCCGGTATCCTCCACCTCCACCACGAGCATGATCCGGTCCTCTCCCAGCTCCCGCTGCGAGACCCGAAGCTCCACATAGCCTTCCCGCGTATATTTTACCGCATTGGTGAGCACGTTGGAAATCACCTGCCGCACCCGGACCTCGTCGCCGTAGAGTACCGCCGGCAGCTGCGGATCATTCTGCACGCGCAGCTCAAGCCCTTTGTCATTCGCCCGCACATAGACCATATTATGACAGTCCAGCAGAAGCTTTCCAAGACTGTACTCGCTCTCCACGATCTCCATTTTCCCGGCTTCCACCTTGGAGATATCCAGGACATCGTTGATCAGTGACAGAAGGCTCCGTCCGGCGCTCTCAATGTTCTTCGCGTACTCAAGGATCTGCGGATCCCGGCTCTCCTTGAGGATCATGGTATTCATGCCCAGGACTCCGTTGATCGGCGTCCGGATCTCATGCGACATATTTGTCAGGAAGGAACTCTTCGCCTTGTTGGCGGCTTCCGCTTCCTCCCGGGCCTTCGTCAGTTCCTCCATCGTGCGGAGCAGCTGCACATAGTCCGGCGTCTCCATGACAAAGGCAGTCATCAGGGCAAACATGGCCGTCACGCAGTACGTGATGAGCAGCTCCGGGAACAGCACCGTCTGCGCGACGATCGCGATCAGTTCCAGGATCACAAAGCCCGCCAGCGCCCGATACATCCTGCGCTCAAGCTGCTTCCGGTGACGGAACAGAAGAACCATCCCGTTCACGATAAAATACATGGAGATCATGATGGTCACGGAAAACAACGCACCATGCCGGTAGATCCCGTTCTCGTCAAAGTAAAATACGGCCCTGGTATAGGGTGTCGTCAGGATCACGATAAAGACGATCACCAGTACGATCGCATTGATCCGGAAATTGAGATTGCGCTTCCGGATGTCCCGCCCCTTCACATAATTCTCGGAATAATTGTAAAAAGAAAAGGCAGCGTACGCTTCGCTGATGAAATACAGGGTGTTCAGCGTCACATTGAGGCGGTACGGGAATCCGGGGTAATGGGTCATGATGACCGCGGTCAGCACGTCCAGAATGGTGGCCAGCAGCAGAACACGCAGAAAA
>JAEEGF012480670.1_pt1 | contig 22935 bp, 22 predicted proteins | sample 9134171 | NCBI WGS metagenome assembly JAEEGF01 (sample SAMN16246542, study PRJNA631951) | gut metagenome | biome: gut microbiome; feature: rumen; material: AP-attached | host: Bos | place: Iran: Karaj | collected 2018-10
ATCTGCGCCTTGATCGCGTTTTCGATCTCGTTGCAGACCTCGGGGTTGTCCTTCAGGAACAGACGCGCGTTCTCGCGTCCCTGCGCCATGCGCATATCGCCGTAGGAGAACCAGGAACCGGATTTGACGATGATGCGGCGATCGATCGCCATATCGAGAATGCAGCCCTCTTTGGAGATGCCTTCGCCGTAGAGCATGTCGAATTCCGCGGTGCGGAACGGCGGCGCGACCTTGTTCTTCACGATCTTCACGCGCGTGCGGGAGCCGACCGCTTCGTTGCCGGCTTTCAGCGTTTCGATGCGGCGCACGTCCATACGCACGGAGGCGTAGAACTTCAGCGCCTTGCCGCCGGTCGTCGTTTCGGGATTGCCGAACATGACGCCGACCTTTTCACGCAGCTGGTTGATAAAGATTACGACGGTGTTGGTTTTTGCCACGCATCCGGTGAGTTTCCGGAGCGCCTGCGACATCAGACGCGCCTGCAAGCCCACGTGCGAATCGCCCATATCGCCTTCAAGCTCCGCTTTCGGAACGAGCGCGGCGACCGAGTCGATGACGATCACGTCGATGGCGCCGCTTCTTGCGAGCGCTTCCGCAATATCCAGCGCCTGCTCGCCGGTGTCCGGCTGCGAAACGTACAGGTCCTCGATCTGTACGCCGAGATGCTCCGCATAAACCGGATCGAGAGCGTGCTCCGCGTCGATAAACGCCGCGGTGCCGCCCATCTTCTGCGCCTGCGCCACAATGTGCAGGGCGATGGTGGTTTTACCGCTGGATTCCGGTCCGAAGATCTCGATGACGCGTCCGCGCGGCACGCCGCCCACGCCGAGCGCAAGGTCCAGGTCAAGGCATCCGGTCGGGATCACGGAAACCGGTACGCGGGATGCGTCGCCCAGCTTCATGATCGCGCCTTTGCCGAAGCTCTTTTCGATTTGGCTCAAAGCAATTTCCAATGCTTTTTCTTTTTCCAGCATGTCGTGTTCCTCACTTTCAAAGTCTTTCGTGTTTAACTAATTTATTATATCACATCTTTTTCATTTCGTACAGAGTTTTCTGCGCAAAAGATCGAGCGCATTCAGCATCGCCGCGTGCCGGATGCGGTCGCGGTCGCCGAAAAGATTGAGCCGTTTCACGACCGTACCGTCCGCTGAGGCAAGCGCGATAAACACAGTGCCGACGGGCTTGTCCGGCTCGCCGCCGTCCGGTCCGGCATATCCGGTGGTGGACAGCGCAAAGTCGGTGTTCGCGGCTTTCCGCGTGCCCTCCGCCATTTCTTTCGCGCATTCTTCGGAGACCGCGCCGACGGTATCGAGCGTTTCCCTGCGCACACCCAGGCGGCGCATCTTCGCATCGTTCGAATAGGTCACGTTACCCTCGACGAAGTAAGCCGAGCTGCCCGGATAATTGATGAATGCATCCGCAAGCCGACCGCCGGTGCAGCTTTCGGAAACGGCGAGCGTTTTGCCCGCTTCGATCAGCGCGTGATGACAGACCTCGGCAAGCTCGCGCCCGTTTGTGTCGTATACGACGTCGCCGAGCGTCGCCTTGATCGTTTCGATCATCGGCGTCACCAGCGTTTCGCCCTCGATTTCGTCGCGGCAGCGCGCGGTGACGCGCAGCGTGACCTCGCCGGTCTTTGCGTACGGCGCGATCGTCGGGTTCGTCTGGTTTTTAAAGAGATCGTCGAGCCGGTATGCCACATCCGATTCGCCCATGCCGAAGATGCGGACCTCGCGCGAATACAGCCGGTGTCCGCTCTTTTCAAGCAGATAGGGGAGGATGAGGTTCTTGAACATCGGACGAAGCTCGCGCGGCGGTCCGGGCATCAGGATCGCGGCTTTGCCGTCCGCTTCCATGATGCAGCCCGGCGCGGTGCCGTTCGGATTTTCGAGAATGATCGCGTCGCGCGGGAACATCGCCTGCTTCTTGTTGTTCGGCGCGATCGTTCTGCCCCTGGATGTAAACCAGGCGACGAGCTTCTTCCATTCGTCGTCGAACAGCACAAGCTCTTTGCCCATCGCTTTTGCGACGGTCTCCTTGGTGAGATCGTCGTCGGTCGGTCCGAGTCCGCCGGAAAGCAGCACCACGTCCGCGCGGGACAGCGCCGTATCGACGGCTTCGGTGAGCCGTTTCGGATTGTCGCCCACGACAAGCTGATGATACATGTCGATGCCGGACGGCGCAAGCTCCTGCGCGATGAATTGCGCGTTGGTATTCAGGACCTGCCCCATCAGAAGTTCGGTCCCGACGCAGATCAGTTCAGCGATCATTGAGATTCAATACTCCTTTGTTCTTGATCAGGTAATCGACGGCGGAAACGATCGACAGCGCAAGCGCAGCGTACACCAGCGCCTCGATCAGATACCGGAGATACGGATTGAGGTAAAAGAACGGGAATTCATCGTACAGCAGCAGCGCAATGACGATGATGTCCTGAAACGTTGTTTTCCATTTCCCGAGCTTGCCTGCGGCGACCACGACGCCCTTCGACGCGGCAATCTGCCGCATGCCGGAGATCAGAAACTCGCGCGCGATGAACATGATCGTGATGACCGGATGCAGAAGATAGCGCGGATGCGCTTCATCGGTCGTGCAGGAGAGCATGACGAACGCGGCGACGATCAGGATCTTGTCGGCAATCGGGTCCATCAGCTTGCCGAAATCGGTTACGATATGGTGCTTCCGCGCATAGTTCCCGTCGAGAATATCCGTGATTGCGGCGCCGAGAAACAGCATTGCCGCGACCCAGTGCGAAAACGGCGCGAACGCCGGCCAGAGGTTCGGCAGCAAAAGCGCAAGGATAAACAGCGGGATCAGCAAAATCCGCAGGATCGTCAGTCGGTTGGCAATATTCATATGCATTCTCCGATCATATCATAGGAATCCGCGCCGGTGAGCCGGACGGCAAGGTATTGTCCCGGTTCATGCCGGTAGCTCGGCGCAACGCAGACCGTTCCGTCGGCGTCGGGCGCTTCGCGGATCGTTCTGCCGTACGTGCCGTCCATGCCCGTTTCCTCGACGAGCATCAGAAGTTCGCGTCCGATCCAGCGTTCGTTGCACGCCTTCGAGATCGCCTGCTGCTGCTCCATGAGCGCGGAAAGACGCGCTTCCTTCACGTCGTCTGCGATCTGATCCGGCATCGTTTCCGCCGCCGTTCCCTCCTCGGGAGAGAACGCGAACGCGCCGACGCGGTCGAACGGGTAGTCGCGCAGAAACTGCATGAGCTCTTCAAACTGCGCGTCCGTTTCGCCGGGAAAGCCGACCATCATCGTGGTGCGCAGCGTAAAATCCGGATAGTGTTTGCGAATGTGGTCGAGAACGCCCGTAATATGCGCCTTGGCTCCGCGGCGGTGCATGCGGCGCAGAAGTTCGTCGTTGCAGTGCTGCAGCGGCATATCGAGGTACGGGACGAGCTTTTCGCCCTCCGCAAGCGTGTCCAGAAGCGCAGGCGTGACCGTATCGGGATAGGTATACAGAAGACGCACCCATTTGAGCCCGTCGATGCGGTCCAGCTCTTTGAGAAGCGGGATCAGCCGCGGTTCGCCGTAGAGATCTTTTCCGTAGCCGGACGTATCCTGCGCAATGACGGAAAGCTCCGTCACGCCCATGTCGGCAAGCGCCTTCGCTTCGTCAACAAGCTGTTCCAGAGGCGTGCTTTTAAGATCGCCGCGGATCAGCGGGATCGCGCAGTACGCGCAGCGGTTGTTGCATCCGTCGCCGATGCGCAGATACGCACGGTACGGCGGCGTCACAAGCAGCCGCTCGGGGACAAGGATCGGGGAGCAGGGCAGGGACAGCTTTTCCGCGATCAGCCGCGGGAGCTTCTCATATTCGCGTACGCCGAGGAACAGATCGACCTCGGGCATTTCCTCGGTCAGTTCCTTGCGGTAACGCTCGGAAAGGCAGCCGGTCACGACCAGAAGGCGGCAGTTTCCGGATTCCTTGTACTGCGCCATCTCGAAGATCGCGTCGATCGATTCTTCCTTGGCGGGCGTGATGAACCCGCAGGTGTTGACGATCAACACGTCCGCTTCGGACGGTTCTCCCGTGAACGTGTGCCCCGCCGCCGCGAGATACCCCAGCATCGTCTGGGTATCGACCTGATTCTTGGCGCAGCCGAGGGAGATCACGCCGATCTTCATGCGTCGAAATCCTCCTCAAAATCGTTTTCGTCCGGTTCGACCGCATCATCCTCCGGCGCGGGCGCGCCGCCGCCGAATACACGGTTGAATTCCGCCTGCGTGATCAGAACCTGCCGCGGCTTGCTGCCGTCGAAGGGGGAGACGTACTTTTTCTGTTCCATCATGTCGACGAGCCGCGCCGCGCGCGCATAACCGACGCGCAGGCGTCTCTGGATCATGGAGATGGACGCCTGTCCGTTTTCCATGACGACACGGACCGCCTCGCCCAGAAGCTCGTCCTCCTGCTTGCCTTCGCCGAAGACGCCGCCCTGCGGACCGCCCTTGGCTTCGTTGTTGATCTCGGAGATCACGTCCTCGGCAAACTTCGTTTCGGTCTTCTTGAATCCGGACATCACGCGCTCGACCTCTTCGTCGGACACGTACGCGCATTGCAGACGCGTGGGCTTTCCGGCGCCGTTCGGATGGAACAGCATATCGCCGCGGCCCAGCAGTTTTTCCGCACCGGTCGCGTCGAGAATAATGCGCGAGTCGATCGCGGAACTCACCGCAAACGCGCAGCGCGACGGAATGTTCGCCTTGATGAGACCGGTGATGATATCCGCGCTCGGACGCTGCGTTGCAACGATCAGATGAATGCCCGCGGCACGGCCGAGCTGCGCGATGCGGCAGATCGAATCTTCGACGTCGTCGGGCGCGACCATCATCAGGTCGGCAAGCTCGTCGATGATGATGACCAGCTTCGGGATCTTCTTTGTCGGATCCTCCGCGAGCGAATTGTACCGCGCAAGATCGCGCGCGCCGACTTCGGAGAATTTCCTGTAGCGGACCGTCATTTCGTTGACCGCCCAGCGAAGCGCGCTCGCCGCCTTCTTCGGCTCGGTCACGACCGGGATCAGAAGGTGCGGAAGCGTGCCGAACACGGACAGCTCGACCATCTTCGGATCGACGAGGATCAGCTGCAGATCCTGCGGCGAGGACTTATAGATCATGGAAATGATCAGGTCGTTGATGCAGACGGATTTGCCGGAACCGGTGGAACCCGCGATCAGCATATGCGGCATCTTGCCGAGGTCGGCGACGATGATCTTGCCTGCGATGTCCTTGCCGAGCGCCATCGTCACCGGCGATTTTGCGTTTTCAAACTCCGGACTGTCGATGATATCGCGCAAAAGCACGGTTGCTGCGTCCTTGTTCGGCACCTCGATGCCGACGGCGGCCTTGCCGGGGATCGGCGCTTCGATGCGTACACGCGGCGCCGCCAGAGCAAGCGCGATGTCGTTGGAGAGCGTTGTGATGCGGTTCACGCGCACGCCCGGCGCGGGCTGCAATTCATAGCGCGTGACGACCGGACCGACGGAGATGTTGATGACCTTCGCCGTAATATTGAAGCTCTGCAGCGTTTCCTCCAGAAGATGCGCGATTGCGGTCGGGTTCTCCGCGCTCTTTGCAAATGTTTCACGCGGCTTGTTGAGGCAATCGATGGACGGCGGCTCATATGCGGGCACGGGCGGCGCGGGCGGAACGACGAGCGGGATATCCGCGCCGTCGTCCTCCTGACCGGACGCCGGCTTCTTCGCAGGCTTCTCGGGCTCTTTCTTCGGCAGATCGGAAGCGAGTCCTTCCGCAAGATCGGAGAACGAGGACGCCTTTTTCGCCGGTTTCTTGGGGGACGGAAGCACAAGCTCGTCCTCTTCGTCGGCGGAAAGCGCATCGTCGCTCTTTCGATTGAGAGGACCGCTTTGCGGCATCAGATCGAAATCAAGCGCGGGATTGGACTTTGCGGACTTCTTTTTGACGGAAGTCTGCGGTTCGGGTTCCGGCACGGTAAACAGTTCGTCAAACGGAACCGGCTCGGACTTTCTGCGCTCCGCATTTATTTTGCGCATGGGGGCGGGTTCCTCGTCGATCGTGGTGGAAAAGCTCTTCCTCCAGGGCTTATATGCCGTTTCGACGTCCTCGGGATTGTCGTAGTTGTCGTAATCCTCATAGTCGTCGTCCGCATATTGCTCGCGTTCCGCAAGCTTTTCACGCACCTTCGAACCGAACGCGTCGGTGTACGCCTTGATGGAGATGCCGGTGCACAGCAGTACGGAAATGACGAAACCGGCGACGATCACGACCCAGCAAAGCAGCGAGCCGCCGATCACCCACAAAAGCGTGGGGAGGATCATGCCGAGCACGCCGCCGCCGATATGGTGCGAAACGCCCTCCGTCCATGCGATGGGAAATTGGCCGAAGAACTGGCTCAGATAGTCGGTAAACTTCATTCCGGCGGTTCCGAACGGCTTCAGCTGATACAGGGATTTGCTGGTCCACATATGCAGCGCGCAGAGAATGAACCAGAACGCCAGAAGCCCGGTAAGCAGCGTGCCGCGGGCGGGTTTCTTTCGGCCGCCGATGATCAGATAGAATCCGACGATCACAAACAGGACCGGTACGGCATAGGCAACGCAGCCGTGCATGCCGAGAAGATAGCCGGAGATGATTCGTCCGAGCCAGTCGTCCGAACCGCTGTAAAGATAGACGGCGAACAATGCGCCGAGCGCGATCAGAACGATTCCGAATATTTCGACGGCGGCATGCGGCGCGCGCTTTTCGGGCGCCTTCTTGCCGGACGATCCTTTCGTTGTTTTTTTAGCGGGAGCCGCGGCTTTCTTTGCACCGCTTTTTGCGGGCGTTTTTCGATTCGCGGTCGACTTATTTGCCATGGATAATCCTCCGATAAACCATTTTCTTTCGATTGTATTATACTCCGAAACGCCCGGCGGTGCAAGCACAAAAAATCGGACGGGTTGCGGCAAGGCGGAATCCGTGATAAAATGACGAAAAACGATACGGAGACGCCGAAAATGAATTTGAGACTTTTGATCTGGGACTGGAACGGAACGATCATCGAAGACGCCGACCTGTGCCTTGCGATCGAGAACGAGCTGCTGCGCGAACGCAATATGCCGGAGATCACGCGGGCGTGGTATCTTGCGCATTTCTCTTTTCCGATCCGCAGATATTATGAAATGATGGGGTACACGTTTGAACGGGAGAGCTTCGAAGCGGTCTCCGAGATCTTCATGGAGCGCTACCGGAAGCGGTTTATGCATTGTCCGCTTCGCAGCGGCGTGACGGACGTTCTCCGGGAGGCGCGTCGGCGCGGGATCCGGCAGACGCTGCTTTCCGTGACGCAGCAGGACGACCTCGTCGAACAGGTGCGCGCGCTCGGCGCGGAGGAGTATTTTTCGGAGATCCTCGGACAGGTCGATATCCTCGGAACGTCCAAGCTCGACCGCGCAAAGGACTATATGGCGCGCATGGGGATCGACCCCGCGGACGCGCTGTTTATCGGCGATACCGATCACGACGCCGAAGCGGCGAAGGCGGTCGGCTGCCGCTGTGCGCTTCTGGAGGGCGGACACCAGTCCCGCGAAGTACTGCTGCGGTGCGGCGTGCCCGTGTATGCTTCCGCGGAAGCGCTCTCGAACGTGTTGTTTGACTGATATGGCGGGATCGTTTTTTCAAAGCGTATATGCGGTCGTTGCAAGGATTCCCTGCGGAAAGGTTTTAAGCTACGGCGACATCGCGAAGCTGATCGGGTATCCGCGCCGTGCGCGGTTTGTGGGATACGCCATGCGCGTCTGCCCGGAGGGACTTCCGTGGCATCGCGTGGTGAAGGCGGACGGATCGATCGCGGGCGGCGACTTTGCGCCGGTGCGGGAAATGCTGCTGAGAAGAGAGGGTGTTCCGTTTCTGCCGGACGGCAGGGTGGATATGCAAAAATGCCGCGCGGTTTTGTTGCCGGAAATTGGTTAGGTCCGTTGCAACGGGATGAAATCCATGTTATAATATTTTAATTCGGAACAAAGGAAGGACAGATATGAAACGGACGGACATCGGAGGGCAGGCGGTCATCGAGGGCGTCATGATGCGCTCCGAAAAAGGAACGGCACTGGTCGTCCGGCGCAGCGACGGCACGCTTGCAAAGGAATTTCATCATCAAAGGACCCGATATAAAAAGGGCTCGTTTCCGACCTGGCCGGTCGTGCGCGGCGTCTATGCGTTTTTCAAGGCGCTTTCGGACGGCATGAACATCACAACGCGCGCGGCGGAAATCTTCGGCGAAGAGGAAGAGGAGCCCACGAAATTCGAAAAATGGCTTGCAAAGCGCTTCGGCAAATCCGCCATGGACATTATGAAGTGGATTGCGATCGTGCTTGCCGTCGTTTTTGCGATTGGTCTGTTCTTTTTGCTTCCGATCGGCATCATCTCGCTTCTGGAACTCGTTTTCGGCAAGATGAGCCCGGTTCTGAGCGCGATCGTGCAGGGATTGGTCCGTCTTGTGATCTTTCTGCTTTACATCTACGCAATCTCCAAAATCAAAGATATCCGGCGCGTGTTCATGTATCACGGCGCGGAGCATAAAACGATCGCCTGCTACGAGGCGGAACTTCCGATGACGCCGGAGAACGCCCAAAAATGCACGCGGCTCCATCCGCGCTGCGGCACGAATTATCTGTTTCTGACGATGGCGGTCTCGATCATCGTGACCACCGTCGTTTCCGCGCTCTGCACGCTGATTCCGGGGTTTACCGCTTGGCATGACGCGAGCGGGCTGAACAGCTTTCTGTTCCGCATCGCGCGGATCGTTCTGATCCTTCCGATCGCAGGCATTTCCTATGAGGTTTTGAAGGCGGCGGCAAAGCGCGACAACCTTGTCTGCCGCATTGCCCGCGCGCCCGGTCTTGCGCTGCAGCATCTGACGACAAAGGAACCCACCGAAGACATGCTCGAGGTCGCGATCGCGTCGTTCGAGCTTGCACTGCATCCGCCGAAGGGCGATCTGGAGTTTGACACAAAGGCGAATGCGCCGGAGCCGGACAGAAAGATCGAACCCGAAGAGATCCCCGAACCGGAACCGGCGGAGGAACAGCCCGAAGAAGCGGAGACGGCGGAGGAACAGCCCGAAGAAGCGGAGACGGCGGCTGACGAAGCGTCGGACGCGGACGCGGGAGAGGGCGGAGACGAATGATCGTCCGCAAAGCGGAACAGCAGATCGCAAAGCGGCTTGCGCCGGTCGCAGGGGAGGACGCGCTTCTCGAAGCGACGTTCCTGCTGTGCGCGAGCGGGTTTCATTCGCCGTATCAGGAACTGTCCGAAACGGACGCAAAAGCGCTGGAGCCGCTGATTGAACGCCGGCTTTCCGGCGAGCCGCTGCAGTATGTGCTCGGCGAATGGGAGTTTTACGGGCTGCCGTTTTACGTGAACGAGTCGGTGCTGATCCCGCGTCCCGACACGGAGCGGCTGGTCGAGACGGCGCTGCGCCTGCTCTCAAAGGACCGCAGGGACGTGCTGGATCTTTGCTGCGGCAGCGGATGCATCGGAATCGCGCTTGCGGCGCTGGGCGGCGCAAACGTGACGGCGGCGGATCTCAGCGCGGATGCGCTGGAGCTCGCCGAACGCAACGCAAGACGCAACGGCGTTTCGCTTACGACCGTGCAAAGCGATCTGTTTGAAGCCGTGGAGGGGACGTTCGATCTGATCGCATCGAATCCGCCGTATCTGTCCGAAGCGGAGATGGACGCGCGCGACAGGAGTTTGCGCTTCGAGCCCGCGCTTGCGCTGTACGGCGGTGCGGACGGGTTGGATTTTTATCGCCGGATTGCCGCAGACTATCAAAGATATCTGAAGCCGGGCGGAACGCTGCTTCTGGAGATCGGCATGACGCAGAAGGACGCGGTCTCGGCGATGTTTGAAAACAGCGAGTGTATAACCGATTACGGCGGACGTCCGCGCGTGATCGCGGTGAAGAAGCATGATTGAGAAACTGGAAAAGTGCAAAGAACGGTATAAGGCGCTGACCGAAGCCCTGTCAAAGCCCGACGCGGCAAACGACCGCGAGGCGTTTTCCGCGCTTTCGCGCGAGCATGCGGAGCTCGGTGAGATCGTCGCTGCGTTCGACCGCTACCGGGAGACCGAGCGCGAACGCGACGACTGTCTTGCGTTGCTTTCGGAGCATCCGGACGCGGAGATGAAAGCGCTCGCGGAAGAGGAGCTTGCCGCGCTTGAAACGTCCCTTGCAGAACAGGAAAACGAACTCAGGACGCTGCTGCTGCCGAAGGACGAAAACGACGACCGCGGCGTCATTCTGGAGATCCGGGCGGGCACGGGCGGCGAGGAAGCGTCGCTGTTCGGCGCGGACCTTTTGAGAATGTATCTCCGGTATGCGGAGCGTCACGGATTCAAGACCGAAACGCTGTCCGAAAACGTCACGGAGCTCGGCGGCGTCAAGGAGATCATCCTGTCCGTTTCCGGCAGGCGCGGCGCGTACGCGCGGCTGAAATTCGAGGGCGGCGTGCACCGCGTCCAGCGCGTGCCCGAGACCGAATCGCAGGGGCGTATCCACACGAGCGCGGCGACGGTTGCCGTCATGCCGGAGGTCAGCGATATCCATATCGACATCAAGGATTCCGACCTGCGCATCGACACCTACCGGTCGAGCGGCGCGGGCGGGCAGCATGTCAACAAGACCTCGTCCGCGATCCGCATCACACATCTGCCGACCGGCATCGTGGTTGCATGTCAGAACGAACGCAGCCAGCTCCAGAACAAGGAACAGGCGATGCGGCTTTTGAAAAGCCGCCTTTACGAGCATTTTGCCTCGCAGCAGCATGCGCAGCTTGCGGACCAGAAGAAGAGCATGGTCGGCAGCGGCGACCGCAGCGAGCGCATCCGGACCTACAATTTTCCGCAGAGCCGCGTGACCGATCACCGCATCGGACTGACGCTCTATAAGCTCGAAGCGTTTCTGGACGGCGACATGGACGAAATGATCGACGCGCTGACGCTTGCGGAGCGCGCCGCGAAGCTGAGCGGGGAGGCGGACGCATGAAGACGGAAGTGATCTCAACGGTCCGCAAAGAAGACGCCGGAACGCAGCTCGGCGCGGAGCTGATCCAAAACGGCGAGCTCGTCGCGTTTCCCACGGAAACGGTTTACGGACTCGGCGCAAACGGCATGGACGGAGAGGCGGTCAACCGGATCTTCGAAGCAAAGGGACGTCCGAACGATAATCCGCTGATCCTGCACATTGCGAAAAAAAGCGATGTGAAGTTTCTGTGGGCGCACGTGCCGAAGCTCGCGAACACGCTGATGGACACGTTCTGGCCCGGTCCCCTCACGTTGATCTTCAACAAGGCGGACGAGGTCCCGTACGAGGTCACGGCGGGGCTCGAGACCGTCGCGGTGCGTATGCCTTCGGACAAGACCGCGCGGCTTCTGATCCAGAAATCGGGCGTTCCGATCGCCGCCCCGAGCGCGAACCGCTCCGGCAGACCGAGCCCGACGACGGCGCAGCACGTTCTTGCGGACATGGACGGGCGGATCCCGCTGATTCTGGACGGCGGTCCCTGCAAATACGGCGTGGAATCCACGGTGCTTTCGCTTGTCGGCGAGCCGACGATCCTGCGTCCGGGCGCGGTGACGCGCGAAATGCTCGAAGCGGTCATCGGACCGGTGCGTCTTGCGCCGAGCATTCTGAATCCGCTCGGCGAGCGCGAGGTCGCGGCGTCGCCCGGCATGAAGTACAAGCACTACGCGCCGGACGCCGAGGTTCACGTGGTGGAGGGCGAACCGAAAGCCGCGGCAAAGCGCATCCGTTCGCTGTATTACGAATACGAAGCGGAGGGGAAGACCGTCGCGATCCTCGGCACGGAGCAGACGATCGCATCGTACCGGAACCTGAACGCCTATTCGCTCGGCGACCGGGAGGAACCGGAAACGCTCTGCGCAAATCTGTTCCGGCTGCTGCGCGACGTCGGCGCGGGCTGCGACGTGATCCTTGCGGAGGGCGTCGATACGGCGAACACCGGGCTTGCGTTTATGAACCGCCTTTTGCGCGCCGCCGGTTTTTCGCACGAAACGGTGTGAACCGGTCCGGGATACGAAAAAAGTTGTTTTCGCCCCTATACAAACGGGGGGTGATTTGATATAATAAATGAAAATGATCGGAGGGGGTTACGAGCATCTATGAAACTGTCTATCGGATCCGACCACGGCGGATATGCATATAAAGAAGCCGTAAAAGAACATCTCCTATCGCAGGGACATGAAGTGATCGACTGCGGCTGCTTCGGCACCGAGAGCGTCGACTACCCGGAATTCGGCATTAAAGCGGCAGAACTTGTACGCGACGGCGAAGTCGATCGCGGCATCGTCATCTGCACGACCGGCATCGGCATGTCCATCGCTGCGAACAAGGTCCGCGGCATTCGCTGCGCGCTTTGCGGCGATCTGAAGTCTGCGGAAATGACAAGAAGACACAACGATTCAAATGTTTTGGCAATGGGAGCGGGAATTATTCCGCTCTCTTTGGCATTGGAAATCACGGACAAGTGGCTTTCGACCGAGTTTGAAGGCGGAAGGCACGCAAGAAGAATCGGAATTATTACCGCTTATGAGGCGGGGAAGGAGCAAGTATGAAAGTAACCGTTATTGACCATCCTCTCGTACAGCACAAGCTGTCCAGACTGCGCGACAAGAACACGAGCAACAAGGAATTCCGCGAGCTCGTCAGCGAACTTGCAATGCTGATGTGCTACGAGGTCACGCGCGATCTTCCGCTCGTCGATGCGGAGATTGAAACGCCGATCTGCAAGAGCACGTTCAAAGTGCTTGCGAACGAAAAGATCGCAATCGTGCCGATCCTCAGAGCAGGTCTCGGCATGGCGGACGGCATGATGAACATGATCCCGAATGCCAAGATGGGACATATCGGCATGTACCGCAATCCCGACACGCTGAAGCCCACCAGCTACTACTGCAAGCTTCCGTACGACATTGAAGAGCGCGACGCGATCCTGGTCGACCCGATGCTGGCAACCGGCAACTCCGCGATCGAGGGCATCCGCGTGCTCAAAGAGGGCGGCGCAAAGAGCATCCGCCTCGTGAACCTGCTGGCGGCGCCCGAGGGCATCGAAGCGATCCGCAAGGTCTATGACGACGTTGACATCTATGTCGCATGCATCGATGAAAAGCTGAACGATCACGGCTACATCGTTCCGGGTCTCGGCGACGCGGGCGACCGTCTGTTCGGCACGAAATAAGCATTCAAACGGAGAAGAGTATGACGAGTATCATGGAACGGATCGCTGAAGCGGAGACCCGTGCCGACGCGATTCTCGAAGAAGCAAACCGCACGGCGAGAGAGCTTGTCGCAAAGACCAAAACCGAAGCGGAGGACGCGATCGCCGCTGCGGCGGAATCTCAGCGGGCACATACCGTCGAGATTCTTCAGCAGGCACAGACAGACGGCGAAGCGATCGCCGCCGAAGTGACGGAGCGGGCGAAATCCGAAACCGACAAGCTCATCGGCGAGGCGGAGAAAAATGTTCCCGAAGCGGTTGCATATTTGATGGAAAGGATTGAAGCAACGGTATGATCGTATCGATGAAGCGCCTGTCTTTGGTCGCGCTGAAATCGGATCAGGACGCAATTCTCAATGCGCTGCAGGAAGCCGGAACGGTGGAGATCATCAAGCTCGCCGACGGCGACGTGCAGAGCGGGGATGCGGACGCGGTCAACGCGCGCATTCAAAGACTTGCCGAATCCATCAACGCCGTCAAGCCGTACGCGAAGAAGCCCGGTTTTTTAAGCCCGCAGAAGCGCGAAATGAAGCTTTCGGACATGCGTGAATACGTGCCGAAAGCGGAGCAGACGACGAACGAGATCGAAGAACTGACGCATACGCAGGCACGCCTTCTGTCGGAACGGGAGAAGGCGGTTTCGACGCGCGAAGCGCTGGAGCCGTGGGAGGCGATGACCGTGCCGATGGATACGGTCAAAAACACGCCGCGCGTGCACTATTTCGTCGGACTTCTCGCTTCGAAGGACGTGGAGCGCGTACGTGAGCAGGAGTATCTGGAAGCGGAGTTTATGAACGAAAGCGCGTCCGTTCCGACGATTCTCGCCTGCAAAGAGGACGATACGCGCATTGTGCAGAACTTTCTGAAGACGGTCGAATGGCAGGACTACGTATTTCCGAAACTGCCGGGAACGCCGCGGGAAGCGATCGAATCGCTGAACCGGAGGATCGCCGAGATCGACGGGGAATACGACGCAGCGCAGAAGGAACTCGAAGCGCGCGGCGAAACGATCGAGACGCTGCAGAACGCGCTGGATGCGGAAACGATCGACGCGGACCGTCTGTCGGCAAACAATGACCTTTCCTATACGGCGCATGCATTCGTGCTGGAGGGATGGGTCCGTGACGACGAGGTCGAAAAGACCGAACAGGCGATCAAAAACGTGACGGAAGCGTACAGCTTTGAAGTACGCGATCCGGCCGAAGGCGAGGAGCCGCCGTCGGTTGTGAAGAACAACCGGTTCGTAAAGCCGTTCGAGGAGGTGCAGACGCTGTATTCGCGTCCCACCTACGGCACGATCGACGGAACGCCGTACATGACGCCGTTCTATATCCTGCTGTTCGGACTGATGCTTTCCGATACGGGCTACGGCATCCTGCTGATGCTCGGCACGCTGCTCTACATCAAAAAGAAAAAACCGACCGGCATGAGCGCGGGCATTTCCCGCGTGCTGTTCTGGGGCGGGCTCTCCACGATCGTGTGGGGCGTTCTCTGCGGTTCGTTCTTCGGCATCACAAAAACGTCGGCGTCCACGATCGAGGTCGGCGGCGTATTCAGTCAGATCTCCATGTTCTTTGAAAAGCTCGGGATCTTCCCGGCGCTGCTCGATCCGATGCAGAATTCCATGGTAATGCTCGGGCTGTGCTTCGGGCTCGGCGTTCTGCATATCGTTGCGGGATACATCGTCGGCGCAATCGACAGGTTCTCGAAAGGCGATTGGAAAAGCGCGATCTTCGATCAGATCTCCTGGGTGCTGATTACGCTCGGGCTGGTCGTCGGCTTCCTTCCGGCGATCGCCGGAATGGCGGGCATGTCGGTTACTCTTCCGAAGTCCGTTACGATGCCCGCGCTGATCGCCGCAGGCGTCGGCGCTTTGATGGTCGTTCTGTTCAAGGGCAGAGAGAAGAGAAACATTCTGAAACGCATGATGAGCGGGCTCGGCGGACTCTATGACGTCACGAGCGTTCTGGCGGACATCCTGTCCTATGCGCGTCTGTTCGCGCTCGGAATCGCAACCGGCGTCATCGGGCAGGTCTTCAACATGCTCTGCGGCATGCTGGCGAGCGCATCGAACCCCGTGATGAAGATCGTCGGCGCGATCGGCAGCATCGTTCTGCTCGTGCTCCTGCATACGTTCAACGTCGCGATCAACGCGCTCGGCGCGTTCGTACACTGCGCAAGACTGCAGTACGTCGAGTTCTACGGCAAGTTCTACGAATCCGGCGGAAAGGAATTCCGTCCGCTTTCATACAACACCAAACACGTTCAGGTAACAAAGTAAAATCTATAATGGAAAAGGAGAAACTAACAACATGAATTGGGGTGCAATTTGGGCGACCGCCGGTGCGGTCATTGCAGCATTATTGGCAGGTATCGGTTCCGCGATCGGCGTCGGTATCACGGGTCAGGCGTCTGCAGGCGTCGTTTCCGAGAATCCGGATCTCTCCGGTAAGTGCCTGCTTCTTCAGCTCCTTCCCGGTACGCAGGGCATCTACGGCCTGCTGATTGCAATCGTCATCATGAGCAACTCCGGCTTGATGGGCGATGCGGCAAAGCTGGCTGCGCTGGAAGCAAATACGGCGCTCGGCGTCCGTTTCTTCCTGGCGGGTCTTCCCATTGCGTTCGGCGGTCTTCTGTCCGCGCTTTATCAGGGCAAGGTTGCTGTTGCAGGCATCAACATGGTAGCAAAGAAGCCCACCGAAAGCGGTAAGGGCATGGTCATGGCGATCATGGTCGAGACCTACGCGGTTCTGTCCCTGCTCATTTCCTTCCTCCTCGTCAACAGCATTTTATAAGAAACGAGGCACGGTATGGGAAACGAGAATGCAGCAAACCTCATCGACAGGATCTTGGCGGACGCAAAAGAAGCGGCCGCGAAGGTGCTTGCCGACGCAGAGGCCTCCGCAAGCGGCATCCGTAAATCCCGGGACGAAGAGATCGCAAAGAAAGCCGAGCAGGTCGAAAAGGAACGCGAGCAGCAGATTTCCGTTATTCTGAACGGCTGCCGCACGCGCGCCGAGCTTGACGGACGCAAGGACACCCTCCGCGCAAAGCGCGCGCTGCTGGACGGCGTGTTTGCCGAAACCTACGCAAGAATGCTTGCGCTGGCGACGGACAGACGGGAAGCCCTGTTCCTTTCGGTCCTCGAAAAGGAAGCGAAGGCGAACGATACCGTGATGCCGGCGAAAGTGGATCGCGCGGTGATCGAGCATGCGGCGAAGAAACTGCCGTTCCGCGTCAAGGTATCCGATCGGGATGCAGAGGCGGAGGCGGGCTTTGTTCTGTTCGGCGACGGGTATGAAAAAGACTGCTCCATGAAAGCGATCTTAAGAGAACTTCGCGACGCGGAAGAAACGAATGTCGCAAAGATTCTATTTCGGTAAGAGAGGAGAGGACTATGCCGCAACCGAGTTACGCATACGCATGTGCGAGACTGTCCGCGCTGAATAAACGGCTCATCGAGCCGCAGACGATCCAGCGCATGCTGGACGGTTCCGCTTCGGATGCGATGCGCGCGCTGTCCGACGTTCGCTACGGCAATCTTTCCGACGCGACGGAAGCGGACATTGAGCGTATGATTGAGCGGGAAATGAGCGATGCCATGCAGGAGGTCCGGGAGCTTTCTCCGAACCCCGATGTCACCGATCTGTTCCTGCTGCGCGCGGACGTGCAGAACCTCAAGGTGCTCTTAAAGGCGCGGCTTTTGAATCAAACCGACGTTTCGTTCACGCCGGGCGGATTGTTCGATCGGGAAACGCTGACCGCAATGGTCAAGGAGCGCCAGTACGACGCTCTGCCGAAGGAACTTCGGGACGCGCTGGACGCGCTGGAAAAGCGGCTGGAGATCCGCGTGGAACCGCGGGACATCTCGATTGCGCTTGACCGCGCGTATCTTGCGCACGCGCTGAAACAGTCCGCGAAGCATCCGGTCTTCTCGCAGTATTTCCGCGCCCAGGCGGATTTCGACAATGTGCTGACGTTTCTGCGTCTCCGCGCAATGGGCGCGTCGATCGAAACGCTTGACGATGTCATTCTGCCGGAGGGCGGCGTGCGTTATGAGGACCTGTATAACGCTTACGAGTTTTCGTTCGATTCGCTGAACCGCATCCTCGGCAGAAGCGTTTGTCCGAACGCATTGCTTTCCGGGCTGAACGCGATGCAGCGCACGGGCAGCATTGCCGAAGTCGAAAAAGCGCGGGACAATTATCTGGTGTCGCTGCTTTCGGAGCACAAATACGAAAACGAATCCATCTACCCGATTATCGGCTATTATCTTGCGAAGGAGCGCGAGGGCAGGGCGGTGCGCCTTATCGTGACGGGCAAGCGCAACGGTCTTTCCGACAGCGTGATTCGCGAAAGGTTGGTGAAGCTGTATGGCGAACGGTAAATGCGCGGTCATCGGCGACCGTGATTCCATTCTGCTGTTCAAGGCGGTCGGGATTGAGGTTTATGCCGTTACGGACGGCGAACAGGCGAATAAGACGCTGCACCGTCTTGCGCGAACCGGCTACGGCGTCGTGTATGTGACGGAGACGTATTATCCCGCGTGCGAGGAAACGATCCTCGAGTTTCAGGGCGAGCCGTATCCGGCGATCATTCCGATCCCGGACGTGTCCGGAACGCAGGGGATCGGCATGCGCGCAATAAAGGAAAACGTCGAAAAAGCAGTCGGCTTGGATATTTTGAGCAATTCATAACAGGAGAAAGAGTATGCAAGGTACTATCGTAAAGGTTTCGGGGCCGTTGATCGTTGCGAGCGGAATGGCGGACGTGCAGATGTTCGACGTCGTCCGTGTTTCCGAAAAGCATCTGATCGGCGAAGTCATCGAATTGCGCGAGGATAAGGCATCCATTCAGGTTTATGAGGAGACCGGCGGCATCGGTCCCGGCGAACCGGTTTATTCGACCGGCGCGCCGCTTTCCGTCGAGCTTGCCCCGGGTCTCATCGAATCCATTTACGACGGGATCCAGCGTCCGCTGAACAAGATCCGCGAGCAGGCGGGCGACCGCATTACGCGCGGCATCACCGTCGATTCTCTGGATCACGAAAAGCTCTGGCACTTCGTTCCGGTCGCAAAGGTCGGCGACGAGGTCACGGGCGGCGATGTGCTCGGCACCGTGCAGGAGACCGAGGCGGTCCTCCATAAGATCATGGTTCCGCCGAACGTGAGCGGGACGCTTTCCTGGATCTTCGAGGGCGATGCGAACATCGTCACGCCGATCGCGAAGGTCGAAAAGGACGGAAAGACCGTCGAGCTTCCGATGCTGCAGAAATGGCCCGTCCGTAAGGGCAGACCGTATGCGGAAAAGCTCGCGCCGAACGAACCCATGGTCACCGGTCAGCGCGTCATCGATACGCTGTTCCCGGTCGCAAAGGGCGGCGTTGCGGCGGTTCCCGGTCCGTTCGGAAGCGGCAAAACGGTCGTGCAGCACCAGCTCGCGAAGTGGGCGGACGCGGACATCATCGTATATGTCGGCTGCGGCGAACGCGGCAACGAGATGACCGACGTTCTGATGGAGTTCCCGGAACTCAAGGACCCGCGCACGGGGCTGTCGCTGATGAAGCGCACCGTTTTGATCGCGAACACGTCCGATATGCCGGTCGCGGCGCGCGAGGCGTCCATTTACACGGGCATTACGATCGCGGAATACTTCCGCGACATGGGATATAAGGTCGCGATCATGGCGGACTCGACAAGCCGCTGGGCGGAGGCGCTCCGCGAAATGTCCGGCCGTCTTGAAGAGATGCCCGGTGAAGAAGGGTATCCCGCGTATCTTTCCTCCCGTCTTGCAGAGTTCTATGAGCGCGCGGGCAGCGTAAAGACGCTCGGCAGCGAGGGCAGGACCGGTGCGGTCACGGCGATCGGCGCAGTTTCCCCTCCGGGCGGCGATATTTCCGAACCCGTTTCGCAGGCGACGCTGCGTATCGTCAAGGTTTACTGGGGACTTTCCTCCAAACTGGCGTACGCGCGTCACTTCCCGGCGATCGACTGGCTGCAGTCGTATTCGCTGTATCAGGACCGTCTGTCCCCGTGGTTCAACCATGAGGTCAACAGCGAGTGGTCCAACCTCGTCGCCCGCACGATGCACCTTTTGCAGGTCGAGAGCGAGCTGGACGAGATCGTCCGTCTCGTCGGCATCGACGCGCTGTCGTTCAAGGACCGCCTGACGCTTGAAGCCGCCCGCAGCATCCGCGAGGACTATCTGCACCAGAACGCATTTCATGAGGTCGATACCTACACCTCGCCGAAAAAGCAGTTCATGATGCTGAAGGCCATCATGACCAACTATGAAAAGAACCTCGAAGCGCTCGATCAGGACGCGTCGTTCCGCGCACTGCTTTCGCTGCCGGTCCGTGAACGCATCGGCAGACTGAAATACGTCCCCGAGGCTGAGGCCGAAGCGGAGTTCAACGCGATCATGAAGGACATGAACGAGCAGATCGCAGCGCTGACGGAAGGAGGACAGTTCTGATGCGTAAGGAATACCGAACCATATCCGAGGTCGTCGGCCCGCTGATGCTGGTCAAGGACGTCGAGGGCGTCAAGTATGACGAGCTGGTCGAGATCGAACAGGCGGACGGCGGCATTCGCAGAGGCCGTGTTCTGGAGATCAACGGCGACAAGGCCATGGTGCAGCTGTTTGAAGGCTCGCAGGGCTTGCGCATTTCCGATTCCAAGGCGCGCTTCCTCGGTCACTCGATCGAGCTGGCCGTTGCGCCCGACATGCTCGGCCGCGTCTTTGACGGCATGGGCAAGCCGAAGGACGGCGGCCCGGCGCTGATCGCCGAAAAGCATCTGGACATCAACGGCACGGCGATGAACCCCGCCGCGCGCGATTATCCGTCCGAGTTCATTCAGACCGGCATCTCCGCGATCGACGGCCTGAATACGCTGGTGCGCGGACAGAAGCTGCCCGTGTTCTCCGGCAGCGGTCTGCCGCACGCGAACCTCGCCGCGCAGATCGCGCGTCAGGCGAAGGTTCTGGGCAGCGACGAGAAGTTCGCGGTCGTCTTTGCCGCGGTCGGCATCACGTTTGAGGAAGCGGACTTCTTCATCAACGACTTCCGCGAGACCGGCGCGATCGAGCGCACGGTGACGTTCATCAACCTCGCGAACGACCCGGCGATCGAGCGTATTTCCACGCCGCGTATGGCGATCACCGCCGCCGAATACCTTGCGTACGATCTCGGCATGCACGTGCTCGTCATCATCACGGACATCACGAACTACGCGGAAGCGCTGCGTGAAGTGTCCGCTGCGCGCAAAGAGGTCCCCGGCCGCCGCGGCTATCCCGGCTACATGTATACCGACCTTGCGACGATGTACGAGCGCGCGGGCCGTATCCGCGGCAACAAGGGCTCGATCACGATGATCCCGATCCTGTCCATGCCGGAGGACGACGTCACGCACCCGATCCCGGACCTGACCGGCTACATCACCGAGGGACAGATCATCCTGTCCCGCGAGCTGTACCGCAAGGGCCTGACGCCGCCGATCAACGTTCTGCCGTCGCTTTCGCGACTCAAGGACAAGGGCATCGGCAAGGGCAAGACGCGCGAGGACCACGCGGACACGATGAACCAGCTGTTCTCGGCATATTCGCGCGGCAAGGACGCAAAGGAGCTCGCCGTCATCCTCGGCGACGCGGCGCTGTCCGATACGGATAAGCTGTACGCGAAGTTTGCCGACGAGTTCGAGACCCGCTACGTCTCGCAGGGCTACTACACGAACCGTTCGATCGAAGAGACGCTGGATCTCGGCTGGGAGCTTTTGCGCATCCTGCCGAAGTCCGAGCTCAAGCGTATCAAGGACGTTTACATCGAAAAATACTACAAGGAGGCGTAAGCCGTGGCGCTGCAGTATAAGCCCACGCGCATGGAGCTGTCCAACCTGAAAAAGCGCAGGACGGTCGCCATTCGCGGACATAAGATGATGAAGGACAAACGCGACGAACTCGTGCGGCGCTTCATCATTCTTGCGCGCAAAAACAAGGCGCTGCGCCTTGAAACGGAAAAGAAGCTGGGCGAGGCGATGCAGAACTTCGTGCTTGCCCGCGCGATGATGAGCGGAAGCGAGATCGAGGAAGCGCTGATGTATCCGGCGCGCGCGATCAAGGTGGACATGAGCAAGCAGAACATTCTGTCCATCCCGGTCCCGAAGCTGACGCTCGAAGCGCAGGACGGCTTCGTCTATCCCTACGGCTTTGCGACGACCGGCGCCGACCTCGACGGTGCGGTACAGGCGCTGGCGGAGATCCTTCCGCTGATGCTGGAGCTGGCCGAGGTCGAGAAGGCGACGAGCAGGCTGGCCGACGAGATCGAAAAGACGCGCCGCCGCGTCAACGCGCTTGAGTACGTCATGATCCCGCAGTTCGACGCGGCGATTCACGACATCCAGATGAAGCTGGAGGAGAACGAGCGCGGCAACACGTCGCGGCTGATGAAGACCAAGGAGATGCTCCAGAAGGACGCATGACGGACATTTTCACTTTGGTGAAAAACGCGGGCTTTGCGGAAGGCTTTTTGCTTCCGGTCGCCCCCTATACGGACTGGACAAGCCATCGCAACGATGGCTTGTTTCATCCGAACACGGCGCCGCTGGCCGACGATCCTGAATCGCGCTATCCGTGGGCGAACGCCGTGCTGATCTGCGTCTATCCGTATACGCCGTACGATGACGAAACGCTTGTCGCATCGTATTATCCCGCAAGCAACCGCGCGTATCATGCGATGCAGCGGCTGCTTTCGATGCTGCAGGAGGCGGGGATTCGCGCCGAGCGCGCCGAGACGCCGTATCGCGAGCAGCTCGCGTCCTGCGGGATCGGCTCGCGCATGGACAATCAACTGCTGTATCTTGCGCCGTACGGGACCTACATCAACCTGCAGGGCGCCATGCTTGCACTGCCGGAGCCGGTCAAGTATACGCCGCGACGCGAACCGGAGGAGGTCTGCGATCACTGCGGACTGTGCAAAGCCGTCTGCTTCGGCGCGGTTCTGGGCGATTACGCGTTTGACTGGACGCGCTGCGAGCACACGTATCTCGAGGGCGATCCGATGCCCCTTGACGCGATGGAATGGCTGCCGGAGCTTTTGGGCTGCATGCGCTGTCAGACTGTGTGCCCGAAAAACCCTGCAAAGACCGTGCCGGTCCCGGACGAGGTGCGGGCAGCGCTCGATCCCGTCGCGATCCTCAAGGGCAACCGCAAGGAGGCGGCGGCGCTGATCGGCAAAAACCTTGCCGCGGGGAAACGCCTTTTGCGGCAGGCGATCGTGCTTGCCGCAAACCGGAACCGGACCGATGCGCTGCCGTATCTGCTGCGATTGCGCGAGACCGACGGCGACCGGTTCAAAAACGAACTGGATTATGCAATAAAACGCTTGCAAAATCCGTAGAGTGCGGTTATAATATGGTTTGCACTAAGCGGGGAGTTAGCGGTGCCCTGTACTCGCAATCCGCTACAGCGAGGCCGAATCCCCGTCCCGAGGCCGATTGTTGTGAGGTAGGTCTCAATACGGAACGTTGATGCACGGGTCCCGTGCAATCGCACGCCGTGAACCGTGTCAGATCCTGACGGAAGCAGCACTAAGCGGAATGTACGATGTGCCGCGGGGATACCTGCGCGGAGTCACCGGTTGAGGGTCCACTCGGAGCGAACGGTCG
>JAEEGF010835375.1_pt1 | contig 22933 bp, 16 predicted proteins | sample 9134171 | NCBI WGS metagenome assembly JAEEGF01 (sample SAMN16246542, study PRJNA631951) | gut metagenome | biome: gut microbiome; feature: rumen; material: AP-attached | host: Bos | place: Iran: Karaj | collected 2018-10
TAAAAAAGTTCATAGTTCATAGCGCATAGTTCATAGTTATTTTATAATTCTTATAATTTTTCACTTTTCATTTTTAATTTTCAATTAAATGTCGTACCTTTGTAGTCTTAAAACTATATTTCGATGAGGAAGAAGTTTTTTCGCATCCTTTGGACGCTCTACATCCTGGGAATACTGGCCATCGGCATCATTTTCTTCTGCATTTTCACAGGAGCCATCGGCTATATGCCCGACATCCAGCAACTGCAGAACCCCGTCAACAAGTTCGCCACTCAGGTCTTCTCGGCTGACGGGAAACAACTGGGAACGTGGAGCTACAGTAGTGCCAATCGTGTCTTCGCCGACTACGACGAGCTGCCTCCAGCCCTTGTGCAGGCACTTGTCGCGACAGAGGATGTGCGCTTCTACGAACATAGCGGAATAGACTTCATGGCCCTGATGCGAGCCATCGTGAAGCGAGGCGTGCTGGGGCAAAAGAGCGCCGGTGGCGGCAGTACCATCACTCAGCAATTGGCCAAGCAGCTCTACTCGGAAAAGGCTGCAACCACGATGGAGCGACTCTTCCAGAAGCCCATTGAATGGGTGATTGCGCTCAAGCTGGAACGCTTCTACACGAAGGAGGAAATCATCTGTATGTACTTCAACTACTTCGACTTCCTCCATAATGCAGTCGGCATCAAAACTGCAGCCCAAACCTACTTCGGCACGAAACCGGCAGAACTCGACACCTGCCAGTGTGCCCTGCTCGTAGGCATGTGCAAAAACCCAAGCTTCTTCAATCCGGTCCGGTTCCCAGAACGGTGTGTGGACCGTCGGAATACCGTCCTGATGCAAATGGAGAAGGCAGGCTACCTCTCCGAAGAGCAGCGCGAGGAACTGCGCGAACGTCCTCTCGAACTGAATTTCCATCGCGTCAGTCACAAGGAAGGACACGCCACCTATCTGCGCGACTATCTCCGCCAAATCCTGATGGCAAAGAAGCCTGTCAGGAGCGATTACGCTTCGTGGCAATACCAGAAGTTCTACGAGGATTCCCTGGCTTGGGAACGCGACCCCATCTATGGCTGGTGCAACAAAAACTACAATCGCGAAGGACGTCCCTACAACATCTATACTGACGGCCTGAAGGTCTATACCACCATAGACAGCCGTATGCAGGAATATGCCGAACAAGCTGTAGCAAAGCACGTTACGGGCGAACTGCAACCCCTCTTTGACAAGGAACAGCGTTCGAACAGAAATGCTCCCTACGCCTCGGCCATTTCCAGTGCGAGAGCAAAAGAGAATTTGGCTCGGGCAAAACGTCAAAGTCCTCGCTATATGGACATGAAACGGGCAGGATTCTCCGATGCAGAAATAGAGGAAGCCTTCAACAAACCCATCGAAATGGTGGTCTATACCACGAAGGGCGACAAGGATACCGTCATGACGCCCCTCGACAGTATTCGCTACTACAAGTCGTTCCTGCGCACAGGTTTCATGTGCATGGATACAGAGACAGGCCACGTGAAAGCCTATGTTGGTGGAGTCGACTACAGCCATTTCCAATATGACATGTGTACGCTCGGCAAGAACCAAGTCGGTTCTACCATCAAGCCCTACCTCTACTCCCTTGCAATGGAAAGCGGATGGTCGCCCTGTGATGTGGCTCCAAACGTTCAGCAGACCTATTATGTACAAGGCAGTGGAGCCTGGACGCCCAGGAACGGCTCGCGAGCCCGTTATGGTGAGATGGTAACACTCAAGTGGGGCTTGGCTACGAGTAACAACTGGATTTCGGCTTACCTGCTCAATCAACTCAGTCCTGACCTTTTCGTCAAGCTCCTTCACGACTTCGGCATTCAGAATCAGGAAATCCATCCCTCGCTCTCACTCTGCCTTGGGCCTTGCGACATCTCGGTTGCGGAGATGGTGGGAGCCTACTCTGCCTTCCCGCAGAAAGGTGTTCGCCGTACTCCGCTCTATGTCACTCGAATCGAGGATAGCGACGGAAACGTGCTGACTCAGTTCCAATCGAGAGTGAAAGAGGTAATCTCCGAAGAGTCGGCCTACAAGATGATTATCATGATGCGAGGTGTCATAGACAGCGGTACAGGCCAGCGAATGCGTAACCGCTACCACATCACGGCTCCGATGGGAGGTAAGACAGGAACTACCAACGACAATAGTGACGGCTGGTTCGTAGGCTACACTCCACGGCTAAGCTTTGGTGCTTGGGTTGGAGGTGATGAACACGACATTCACTTCGCCAGTATGGCTTACGGTCAAGGTGCCAACTCGGCTCTTCCCATCACGGCCTACTTCCTCCAGAAAGTCTATGCCGACAAGAATCTCGGCTACAGTCAGGACGAAGACTTCGACATACCCTCTGGCTTTGATCCCTGTGGTAACGTCATCGTAGTAGGCGAACAGGAAGAGGAGGAAGAAGAATTCGACGAATTCGATTTTGACCTCGACGAGTAACACACTCCCCCACTCCTTCAGCATTAATGCCAAACGACTACAGTCACGTTCGCCATCGTATAACGTGACGTTCGCCATCGTCACACTAGATGTTTGCCAACGTCACACTAGATGTTTGCCAACGTCACACTAGATGTTTGCAATCATACAACTTTACGTTTGCAGCCAAACCTGGCATTTGAGCCAAACCAACAAGCACATTTTCGGCAAACCTTAATTTTTGCAAAAATTGTGTTATACAATATCAAGATAGTGTAATAATCTTGATTTAAATCAACAAAAGTTGCATATTCGAAACATTTTCCTTATAAATTCTTGCAAATTGAAAGAATTGCCGTACCTTTGCAGTGCCTAAGAAAAAGAGAGTGCTCTTAATCAGGCCAAACTTAGATTAGTTTTGTTTTTAGACGAAATAGATTTGTTTGAAGGTTAATAATAGTTGTTAGTTTTAGTTTTTGGAGAAGCAATCCGTGAGGACCGCTTCTTTTTTTTATCCGAGAGGATAAAACAAAGCACCCTGCCTGAAGCGACAAACTTCCGACAGGGTGTTTTTCTTTTGCTAAGCAGGGAACTTAGTCCACTCTGCTTTTATTCCGTTTCTTCCGGTTCAGTCTCTTCCACGGGTTCATCACCATAGTGGAAGTCATAACTCTTCAGGTTATACATGCGCAACATCTCCTCGGATGGACGCAAATCCATAGGCATCGGGATGAACTGAGGAGGCGTGTAACCACCAAGGTTCTCTTTCTTGTACTGAGCCATAGCCCCGCCAGGGAATACCAGACGGAAGTCGATGGTCTTCAAAACCTCGCGCTTGTTGGGTATCTTCAGCTTACCATCTGTGGGATAGCCGCTTCCCCAAGGATTACGCATCACGAACTTATAGTCGGCTCCTGCGTCAGGATACATAACGGTAAAGGCATGACCTGTTATCGTCTCCATCTCGCCACAAACAAGACCACCAACATTAAAGCCGCCAACACTAATCATTCCATGACTCAAAGCATAATCGACTACAAGGTCGAACTCCGAGTTGTAAAGTTTGTCAGGGCTGAAGCTATAGCTGTTGCCATTGCCTGTGAAGGGAGGTGCAGCATGCTCAGTTCCGATACCACCTATGTTGTTGCACTTGAAGCGGGTTTCCCACTTCATGAGAGCCTTCTCCATAATTGTCGCCCAATTGAAGACGCCATTCTTGCCGCTCACTTGCGCACAACCGCCACCAGAGTTGCAAAGAAGCTTGTTATCCACGACAACATCAATGGGATTACCTTGAGGATCGAACATATGGACAGTATAGTTGTTGCCGTCCTTCTGGATAATCGATTTGATCCACTCGGGATAGATATAAGCGAAGGAAGCGAAGACGGCACACATACAGCAGTCGCCGATGGAATGCTGGTTGACGTCTGCAGGAACGGGAGAGCCGAAGGGATAAAGATTGATGCCCTTTGCCGTCCAGCTCTTGTAGCTGCCTATGTTCAGCCAGTCTGCATCGGGTTGGTTGGCTGGGTTGGTGAGCCATGCAATATCCTCTTCGGAAGCAGCACTATACCTCTCGAAGTGCTTTCCCATCGGCGTAATCTGGGAAGCAGAAGAGCCGCCCTTGACGCTGGCTGCCCAAAGCTTGTCTGCATCCGTATAAATGGTAGAACGTGTGGGATAGGCCACAAATTCGGACAAAGCAGCAGCATCTTTCGACTTATAGAAATAGTAGCGGTTGGTTCCTTGCTTGAGGAGGAGCAGGTCACCCTCAATGGCAATAATCTGGTATGTGTATGGATAAGTGGTGCCCTCCTTTGTTGCTGTGAAGGTAGCACCTTCAGCTCCACCCATTTCAGTATAGGCGAGGTCGTAAATTGTCTCGCCAGATGACTTCATCCATTTCATCTTGGGACCTGACGTAAACACTATGACTTCCGAACCATCGTAATGAGTCTTGGTGCCAGAACCATTGTTTCCGACTTTCCAACCAAGATACCAGACGCCATCCAGCTCACCTGAGGCAGCGCCTTCCACAATTTCCATGTAGTCGATGTCTTCAAGGGGACAGGAGACAATGCTTTTGTTCTTGAGCGTAATGTCTACGCGAAGCTGTGCCATAACGGCAGTACTGAGTGCCAACATAAAGAGGACTGTACTCAGAATACGTTTTGTCTTCATCTTTTTTACCTTATTATGTTATATTTGTATATTTTCTCTTGCAAAGATAGTATTTATTTGGGATAATGGAACAATCTGTCCTATTTATTTTACATTATTGTATACTTGCCGTTGTCTGACTGCCTCAAAAAGAAGGATTGCAGCACTTACCGAGACATTCAGGGAGTCCAAATGGCCCAACATGGGGATGCGAATGTGTGCATCTGCTTCTTTTCTCCACAAATCGGTCAATCCTGTCGCTTCCGTTCCCATCACGATGGCGGTCGGTCCTGTCATCGGAGTGTCGTAATAGAGGCTGGAGTCTTGCAGTTGTGCAGTCAGTATCTTTATGCCTTTCTCCTTGAAGAAAGCGATACATTCCTCTGTGCTGCAAGCCACACAAGGAACCGTGAAGAGCGCTCCTACTGCAGAACGGATGAGATTGGGGTTGTAGAGGTCAGTAAGCGGGTCACAGACTATGACTGCATCAGCCCCTGCGGCATCGGCGCTTCGAAGTACTGCTCCAAGGTTTCCAGGCTTTTCCACGCTCTCCAGAACCACGATAAGTGGCGAGGAAGAGAGTTTCAAATCGGCAAGCCTCATGTTTCGAGCCTCAACCACAGCCACTATTCCTTCTGTCCCGCCACGATAGGCGATTCGTTCGTACACATTTCGAGCGACAGGAACAATCTCAACAGCCTTGGGCAAAGAGAATGGAGTTTCCGCAATCTCCTCACAGACAAACGCCATCCGCAGCTGGTAGCCTGCTGTCAGACAATGTTCCACTTCACGACGGCCCTCTACGACAAAGAGCCCTTCTGCCCTTCGCTGAGAGGATTTCTGCTGAAGCAAGAGCAGATGCTTGATCTGCGGATTTTGCGTACTCGATATCATTCCTATTTCGTTCTGCCTGTATATGCGTCAATCCCTGAAGTGTCGATTGTCTGCGAGAAGAACTTGTTTGCTGCTTCGTTCATGGCTCCGCTCCAAGGTTGAGAGCCGTTAACCTGAACCACCCAAAGTTTCAGTTGCTTCTTGTGCCAGTTCACCATGCAATTCGTTCCCCAAGCACCTCCATGGCCGAACCACTCGTTCTCGCCGTCTTTCTTAGGTGCATTCAAGCCGAGAGAATAACCACCCAGGTTGTCAGGACGGGTAGTGACAGCAAGTATCGACTTGACCGTCTCCTCTTTCAGGATGCGAACTCCATTATCGCCCAAGCCCAAGTTCATCAACATCTTGTAGAACTTCAGCTGGTCGTTTGCAGTCGTCCAGAGTCCTGCTCCAGCCGAAGCGAACACATGACCGTCGTTATAGGGGCGCTGTTCCCAGCCGTTCTCGAGACGATAAACAGCCTTCTCGCCTGCTTTCACATCATACATCTCAACCTGTTTCTTAAGTTGCTTGTCTGTGGGCCAGAACCAAGTCGACTTCATGCCCAAGGGGTCGAGGACTTCTTTCTTCAGATAATCCTCCCATTTCATGCCGGTTACGACCTCCACGATGGCTGCTCCGATGTCGATTCCAGTGTTGGAATATTGGTCACGAGTACCAGGTTCGAACGAGATGGGAGAGCCTGCAGCGATGGATGCGACTTGTCGGAGAGGAGCTCCTCCTGACCATCCTCCACCACGGACATCACTCCTCTTCGCACTACATTCGAAGGGGAAACCGCCAGTATGGTTCAGGACCATTCGAACTGTCAAGACGTTCTTGGCTTTGTGAAGGGTTTTGATGCCATCCCTGTTGCTATCCTGCACCCAAAGTTCGTTGAACTCAGGCAGATACTTCGAAACGGGATCGTCCAGCGAGATTTTGCCCTCCTCGACCAATTTGGCAATCGTCACTCCGCAGAAGCCCTTTGTCTGAGAACACTGCATGAAGACGTTATCGAGTCGGATGGGACGCTTCTGCTCCACATTCGCATAGCCGATGCAGCAAGTTTCCTGCACACCGTTATTGTAGAAAATGCTGATTGCGCCAGGCAATTCGCCGCGATCAACATAGGGTTGCAACACTTCTTTGGCAAATGTCGTTTTGGATTCGATGACTTTCGTCTTGGCATTCGTGGTCAGAGAAAACGCGACCAGTAAAAGGAAAAACAGTTTCTTCATAATAGTAATAGTTTTTGAATTCCTCTGCAAAGATATTGAATTATGTGCTACAAAACAAGGAAATGTCAAAAAAATGATGTATCTTTGTAGCCGTAAACTAAAGATAACAAGAAAAAATTAGAGACAGAAGATGCTTTTCAACTCTTTAGAGTTTCTGGTGTTCCTGCCCATAGTATTCCTGCTCTACTGGTTTGTTTTCCAAAAACGAAAGTGGCAGAATCTGTTGGTTATTGCCGCAAGCTATGTGTTCTACGGATGGTGGGACTGCCGTTTCCTGCTTCTCATAGCATTCACTTCTTTCTGCAGTTATGCAAGCGGACTTCTGCTGGAGCATTTCGAAGGGCAACGAAGGAAACAACAGGCTGTCAGTGCGACCAATATCGTATTGAACCTTGGAATTCTTGGCATTTTCAAATACTACAATTTCTTTGTCGAGAACTTCGAAGCGCTATTCTCCGCGATGGGTTTTCACCTCGATTGGGTGACGATGAACGTCATTCTGCCTGTCGGAATCAGCTTTTACACGTTCCAGGCCCTCAGTTATACGATTGACGTTTACCAGAAGAAACTGCCTGCCACTCACGACATCATCGAGTTCTTTGCCTATATCAGTTTCTTCCCGCAACTGGTTGCAGGCCCCATCGAAAGAGCCACAAACCTCCTTCCTCAGTTTCAACGAGAGAGAAAATTCGACTATGCGAGAGCCGTTGATGGAGGCAGACAAATGCTTTGGGGCTTTTTCAAGAAGATGGTTATCGCAGACAATTGTGCTGTTGTGGTCAACCAGATTTGGGGGAACTATTCGGATGAGACAGGTTTTATCCTGCTGATTGGAGCCGTCCTCTTTACCTTCCAGATCTATTGTGACTTTTCAGGTTACTCGGATATTGCCATCGGTTGTGCCCGTTTGTTTGGCTTCAACCTGATGCGCAACTTCAACTTCCCATATTTTTCACGCAGCATTCCTGAGTTCTGGAGACGATGGCATATCTCGCTCACAACTTGGTTTCGCGACTACATCTACTTCCCCTTAGGTGGCAGCCGATGCGACAAGTGGAAGGTTGTCCGTAATGTCTATATCGTTTGGGCTATCAGCGGACTCTGGCACGGAGCGAATTGGACCTTTGTTTGCTGGGGTTTGTTCCACGGAACCCTGCTCGCGATTTACAACCTGCTTGGCATAAGCACCAAATATAAAGATGTGGTTGCTCAAGGCCACCTCTTTCCCAACCTCAAGGAACTGTTTCAGATGCTCCTGACATTCTGTCTGGCAGTCATCGGATGGGTCATCTTCCGAGCCGAGACGATGACGGATGCCATCAATTATCTCGCGTCCCTGTTCAGTCCTTCGCTCTTCGACATTGCAGGAAGCGCAGGGACTTTGAGGAGTCTCGACCTGAAGATAATCGTTTCTTCGCTGGCCTTGTTGCTCGTTTGCGAATGGATTCAGAGGGACAAACAACACGCCCTACAGTTCTCCAACAATGGCATCATTGCACGAAATGCCTGGCTTCGGTTTGCCATATACCTTATATTAATAATGTTGACACTCAGCCTGGCAGGAACTCAATCAGAGTTCATCTACTTCCAGTTCTAACCACAACAGATAGAAGATGAAACGATTCATTATAAAGACACTGGTTCTTGTAGCGGCTTTCGTTGGCATAAATCTGCTGTTTTTCCTTGCTCTTCCCAAGGACAAGGCAGACTATCTGTACGAATACAACCACAAAACGAGTCTGTTCGACACAGTTTGCCAGCCAAGAATCATCTTTATGGGGGGCAGCAGCATAGCCTTCAACAACGATTCCAGAACGATACGCGATTCGCTGAAGTGCAATATCATAAACTGCGGACTGCATGCCGGAATAGGCATTCGCATTCCATTCGAGGACGGATTGCAGTACATCAAGCAGGGCGACATTGTGGTTCTGCAGATTGAATACGCGAACTATTTCAACGGAGGAAACGGAGAGCAGGAGACTTTGCCTGCATTCATGTCCGTTACAGGTTGGAGAATCTGGAAAAGTTTCAACGCCAACCAATGGAAGAAACTCATACAAGGCGTTCCACGAGAAAACATGACAAACCTCATACACCTCGCCCAAAAGGCCCTGAAAGGCAGTCAGGAAGCACCCTCGCAAAACCAGACATTCGTTTATACGAAAGAGGGATTCAACGAATTCGGCGATGAAGTAAGCCATTTGAACTACCCCAACCTGAAATACTTAGGCAGCGGAAAGAAGACAGAAAGAGCAGTAAACAGGGACTTCATCGAATGGCTGAGCCGAACCATCGAACAGTATGAAATGGCTGGAGCACAGGTAATTATGATGCCACCAGCATGCATATTGTCCAGTTTCAACAAGAACTACAACGACCACATCAAGGAAGCGCTCGCAAAGATCAAGCATCCCTATATCGTCGAGCCGTCCTCGATGGCTTTGCCAGACACTTGCATGTTCAACACAGAATATCATCTTAACCGAGAAGGGGTGAGGCGAAACACGCAAAACATCATTCAAGCCCTCAAAAACAACTGTGCCATACAAGCACTCGAGGCTGCAGAAAAGACAGATTCCGGGATTTGACATTTTGTAAACAAAAACACGACTTTTGCTTACAAAGTGATTTTCACAAACCCTCTGAGAATGGCACGAATTTGCCCGACCTGTACCTAAGGTCGAACCATCAGGATTGTCGCAGATTTCCGTAACTGCCTGAGTATGTGAGAGGTACATTCCGCCCAAAGCAAAAGGGCAAGGAAAAACGACAGATTTTGGACGAAAAAGTGCCCATTTTGGCCCTTTTTAAGGGCCGTCATAACACGTTAAAATCCCAAACGTGGGCAGTGTTGTTTGAAAACATCAAGTGTGACGTTTACCAACGACCTTAGTGAAGTCGGAAAACTACCTTAACCAAGTCCGGATTTTTGGCGTTTTTCTCTCTAGAATGTGCCACTTCATGTTCAATTCCGAAATAGCAAAAAGATAGCAATTCGGCGCTTTTTGTGACAAAATGAAAAATCCCTCGCAAGGGCGAAATCCTCGCGAGGGCGAAACGAAGTGGAGCTGGAGGGGATTGAACCCTCGTCCAAACAGGGACGTCCTGTGCTTTCTACACGCTTATTCCAGCCTTCATTTTCGTGCATCGACAAGACCTGGACCACCAATCGACGCCTTAGTTTCTAAAGGTTTCGCCTAAGGATAGAAACGTCTCCGAAGACTATTTCCGATTTTCCTGCACCGCTTGATCAAACGCTTCGGAACAACAGCTTTTGAGCGATGTCTCGTCTCAACACCTGGTGTCGAGATAAAGCCACAGACCTACTGTACTTCGGTTAGGCAGCGAGAGCGTAGTTGTTTGCGCCAATTAAATTGTTGAAAGTCAGAGATTAAAGAGAGCGGCTAACAACTCTCTGCGTGCTTACACAACACCTCGACCTGCTGTCAAATCCAGTCAGCCCCGTTGTGATGCTTTCCATCTAATGGGCTGCAAAGGTACGAAGAATTTTGGAATATGCAAAATAATTGAAGAAAATTTCATTTCCACGCAGCAAACACAATAAAAGAACCCTCGCGCACGTTATATAAATAAAATAAAATCGTACCTTTGCAAAACTTATGCCCCAACCGGCATCAACAAGGACTTGGAAAATCAATAAAACCAAAACAATACATGAAAAGAATTTTATTTGCTCTGATGCTTGCCCTCTTCGCAGTAGGCCAAGTGTCGGCACAGATGACTGACGACGAGATCATCGAGTACGTCCAAGAGCAACACGAAGCTGGCAAAAGCCAAACCGCCATCCTCATCGACTTGCAACGAAAGGGCGTGAGAAGGGACCAGCTGCTCCGACTCAAGGAACAATTCGAAGCGGCACAGTCCGCGACCTCCACTTCCACGACCGGCGCCACCCAAACTGTCGCAGGAGACCGCATCCGAAAGGCTAACGGCGAGACTCAGGTGGGAGGCGAAGGAAGCGAAGACCTCGCAGTTGTAGGGCTCGTGACGAACGCCAAAGAAATCTTCGGTCACGACATCTTCAAGTCAGACAAACTGACTTTCGAGCCGAACATGAACATTGCAACACCAGCCAACTACGTCCTCGGACCAGGCGATAAAGTGTTGATTGATGTCTATGGAACTTCCCAAAGCAGTCGCGAATACTCCATCTCGCCCGAAGGAACCATCATCATCGAGAAGATAGGGCCTATGGAAATAGCCGGATTGACAGCCGAACAGGCTCAAGCCAAAGTGAGAAGCAAGATGGGGCAGCACTATCAGGGCTCGAGCATCAAACTCACTGTCGGTCAGACTCGCACAGTAATCGTGAACGTCTTGGGCGAAGTCATCAATCCCGGAACCTACACTTTGTCGGCATTCTCGACAGTCTTCAACGCACTCTATCTGGCAGGAGGTGTCACAGAGATAGGTACCCTCAGAAACATCAAAGTGAGTCGAGGCGGAAGAATCATTTCCAAGATTGACGTCTACGACTACATCCTGAACGGCAAACTCACTGGAAATGTGATGCTTCAGGACAATGACGCCATCATCGTGGGTGCCTACGACGCCCTCGTCAACATCAGTGGTGCCATCAAACGACCCATGTTCTACGAAATGAAGGAAGGCGAGACGCTGAAGTCCTTGCTGGATTATTCAGGAGGATTCAAGAGCGAAGCCAACAAAGGCACTGTCAGCGTCGAACGCAAAACCAATGAAGGACTGACCGTACACACAGTCGAGGAATGGGACTTCGCATCCTTCGTCGTCCAAGATGGAGACAGTGTTAACGTCAAGGAAATCATCGACCGATACAAGAACATGGTTGAAGTCAGTGGTGCTGTCTTCTATCCCGGACACTATTCTATCTCCAACGAATGCAACAGTGTACGCACCCTCGTGGAGAAAGCAGGTGGTGTCTTGGAGAATGCATTCACCAACCTTGCCGTCCTCTTCCGCATGAACGAGAATCGCACACGTAAAGCGATGAGCGTCGACCTTGCCGGCATCATGAACGACAACGCTCCCGACGTCATCCTGGAAAACGAAGACTCGCTGGTTATATCGTCGAACGAAGATATTACCAGAGCACGAAAATACTACATCTACGGTCCTGTCGTGAAGCAAGGTCTTTTCCCCTACGTTGAAAACATGACTCTGGAGGATGCCATCGTGGCTGCTGGAGGATTGAGAGAAGAAGCCCTGCTGAGCAACATCGAGATTGCACGTCGTCTGCAATATACAGATGAGCGGGACAGCACCTTCAACAGGAAAGCAAAAATCTTCACCTTCAACATTCAGGACGGACTGATTGCAAAAGACGGACAAGACTTTGCATTGAAGCCCTTCGACGTGATAACCATCAAGAGAAACCCAGAGTTTGCCGACGTTGCTGTCGTATATGTGGGAGGAGAAGTCAAATATCCAGGAAACTATAGCCTGCAGAGCAGAAACGACCGACTGAGCGACCTGATAGAACGCGCTGGTGGTCTTACAGAAGCAGGCTTTGCCGAAGGAACACGCATGACACGGTCTTTGATGCCGAACGAAAGGGAGCGTGCCCTGCAATTACTGGAAATGGCTCATAGCGCAGACACCGTCGACGTCGACAAGATAACCATCAAGGACAGATATCCCGTAGGTGTTGACCTCACAGCAGCAATGAAGAAACCTGGTTGCGACAAAGACATCATTCTGCGAAACGGTGACCAGATTATCATCCCGCAACGCATCAACACAGTTCGCATCAGTGGTGAAGTACTGTATCCCAACACCGTTCCATACGTCGAGGACAAGTCCGCTTCGTACTACATTAACCAAGCTGGCGGAACAAGCAGTAATGGACAACGAAGCAAGGCATTCATCATCTATGCTAACGGACAAGTCAGTCGCTTGTATCACGGCCGAATCCAACCCGGATGCGAAATCGTCATCCCCACGAAACCCGAGAAGGGTGACGAAAGCAAAAAAGCATCTGTTGCTCTGGCCGGTGTAAGCGCACTCTCCACCGTTGGCGCCGTCCTCATTAGTGCTCTCAGGAGATAACACCGTTCAATGTTTATCGTTATGGAAGAAAAGAAAGAAAACATACTGGACTTGACGGAAATCGTCCCCATGCTATTGAAGAGATGGAAGCTGTATGCCATTTGTATGGCAGGTGTCCTCGTCTTCTCTCTGATATTCGTGTTCACCACACCCCGCTACTATACCTGCCAGGTCATGCTGGCTCCCGAAGCTGGCGGTGGAAGCATGAACTCGATATTGAGCTCATTCGGATTTGGTGAATCGCAAACAACCAACGATGCCATCTCGCCTAACCTATATCCCGACCTGATGAAATCAAAGGATTTTATCGTGTCGATGTTCCCTGTCGAGGTCACTACTTTGGATGGCTCGATCAACACTACATACTATGACTACCTGTTGAAACACAACAAGAGTTCATGGTATATGAGCCTCATCGGGAAACTGAAGAAGTCGATGAAACCGAAGAAGGTCGAGGCAAACACCTCAGGAGCAAAGGGAAAGACATACTCCAGCAGTTTCCTGCTGACCGAGAAGCAATATAATATCGCCGGAGCCATAGGCGGAAAGATCCAATACAGCTACGACAAGAAGACAGGAGTCATCTCTGTCATCGTCAACGATTTCGACCCATTAGTGTGCGCTCTGATAGCAGATACGGTCAGCAACAAGTTGCAGGACTTCATCATGGACTATCGAACAAAGAAGGCTCGCAACGACTTGGAGTATGCTCAGCGCATCTACAACCAAGCAAGGGCTGACTACGAGGTAAGCAACGGCCAATACGTAGCTGCAGTTGATGCCAACTGGGACATCATCAACGAAACAGCCAAGGCCCATTTGGAAGCGCTCAACAACGACAAGACGATGAAGTATCAGACCTTTGCCGCCGCAACACAGAAGCTGGAAGCAGCTAAGGCAAAACTGCAGGAAGCCACTCCCGTCATTACCATCTTGCAAGGAGCATCCGTTCCACAAAAGCCAGCGGGACCAAAACGTCTGTTCATCACGCTGGCACTAATGGTTCTGGTGGGTTTCATCTGCACAGTATATCTCGTTGTCGTGTACAATAGCAAGAAAGGGAAAGAACAAGCATCTTAATTCTTAACTGCGGTTGATGGATATACTGATCCTGTCCATATTTGCCATTGTGGTGGTATTGTCCTTTCTGGAGGACTACATGCCTTCATGGCAGAAACTGCTTATTCTTTTCACCCTTGGCATCGCGATGATATGCATCTCGACATTCAAGCCGATGACAACAACGGATGCCAAATCCTATGAATATTATTTCTACAACAACGATGACATCATTATCGAAACTGCCACTGAACCAACATATATTCAACTGAGTCGTTTGGTCTTGTCTTTCGGAGGCGGAGTGATAGTGATGTTCTTCATCTATGCCGCGTTAGCAGTGCCTTTGAAACTCACAGCATTCTGGAAGATAACACCTTATGTTTTCACAGCACTGCTGCCATATGTAGGCATCTATTATCCTCGACAAGATGTTGTGGCGATTCGTTGTGGTGTGGCTGCAGCCTTTCTGCTATGGGCGCTGGTGCCTTTAGCGAAACGTAAGTATTTTCTTGCAACAATATTGACCTTTGTTGCAACGATGTTCCACTATTCCAGTCTGGCGTTTCTGCCGATATTGATTGTCGGAAACATGCAAGTGGGAAAGTTCTGGAAATATCTTCTCGGAGCGGCAATTCCCATCTGTCTTGCGTTGTATATGGTGGGCATTAGTGCTGTCTCATTGATTCCTGCTGCCATCATCGAGGGAAAACTGGACATCTACAAGGAGATGAGTGAAAGTGGCGGATGGGTGGAATACATACCATATAAACAGCTGACTTTCTTGACAGAGTTTGTGCTGCTGTACATTTTCATATTCTACTACGAGACAATCAAAAAACATTGCATCTATGCTCCCATTCTCATCAAGATACTAGTCATGAAGATGGGAATCCTGATTATGTTTGCCAAGATTCCTGTTTTAGGTGGCCGCTTGGATGACTTGTTTGGAATATTTACTGCAATTTCCCTTACATGTTGCATGTATTGCATCAAGCCGCAATATGTAGTGAGGATTGGTATATGTGTGTTCTCTTTAAGCTATTACATCATTTATATGCTTAGTCATTCGTATTTTAACTAGATGAGCAAAAAACGCATCATATTCCTGTTACCTGGCTGCGACATTGACGCAAAGACCCGCAAGTGTGTACCTGTTGGCGGCTATAAGGTTGTATACGAGTATGCTAATATGCTTGCTCGTGATGGGCTTGATGTGGTTATTGCCTTTTCCCATGCAAGATGCAAATATACAAATCCCCTGCGACACATCTATGGCTTTGCAGGTTATCTCTACCGGAAATTCACAGGTCAGTTGCATGCAGGAGAATGGTTCAATCTAGATTCGTCAATCAAAAAGTGGTTCCCCTACTGCTATCGCTGGCCGTTCATTTCTATCCGCCAAACAGATCTGGTCTTTGCTACCGCCTATGATACGGCTGTGGAATTAAACAACATTACCAAGGTCCCGAAAAAGAACAAGTTCTACCTAATACAAGGCTACGAGACATGGCGCGATACTCCAGAGGCTGTGAAGGCGTCATATCGTTTCGGCTTCCACAATATTGCCATAGCACCTTGGCTGCAAGACATTGTGAAGGAAAGCGGAGCAGAGGCAACTTTGATAACAAATGGGCTGGACTTCCAACGTTTCTCTCTAAATAAGCCTATTGAGGAGAGGTCGCCATTTGAAGTGGTTCTGATGAATCATACCCTCGAACATAAACGAGTACAAGACAGTCGTGCTGCATTGGACCTCGTCAAAAAGCAGATTCCCAAACTTCATGTCACGATGTTTGGCACCTGTGATGCTCCAAAAAACATGCCTTCGTGGTACACCTACCATTGCCAGCCAACAGGACAGGAACTTTGTGACATATACAACAACGGGGCCATTTATGTAGCGGCGTCTGACTTTGAGGGATTTGGGCTCACGATTGGAGAAGCCATGATTTGTGGTTGTGCTGTAGCCTGTACAGACAATGGGGGGTTCCGTTGTATGGCAGAACACGAAAAGACAGCCCTACTATCTCAGGTTTATGATGTCGAGGCCTTGGCTGAGAACATCATTCGCCTCATCAACGATAACGAATTGAGGCACGAGATCGCACACAAGGGAAACGATAACATACAACAATTCACTTGGGAGAAATCTTATCAAAAACTAAAAACACTTCTACTGAAATGAAAACAAGACTCTTTCTCATAATCCTTATCTTGTTGCCCATAAGAAATCTTTGGGCAGGTGAACCGCAAGGTTTTCCCATTATTGCCGACATCATGCATACCGAGCTCTATGATGCCACACGATTTCGCGACATCCACAAGGCTGGGTTCAATGCCTGCATTTGTTTGTGCAAGACTCCCGAGAAGATGCAAGCTGCACTCCATTATGCTGGAATACATGGCATAAAGGTCATCATGTTCAGCAGTCCGATTTACGACAATCCGGAAAAGAATGTGCCGCTCGTCAGGGGAAACGAAACACTGTGGCAATACCATCTTGCCGACGAGCCTAAGATGAAGAGTTTTACAAAGTTGAAAGACCTGCAAACGCGCATCAAGAGGGCAGATCCCAATGCCCAGTTCTTCATCAACCTCTGTCCCAACAGCAACAAGGAGGTTCTCAAGTCCATCGGAGTGGAGAAATACCCCGACTATCTGAGGGAGTTCAGCAAGATTGAACAGCCACAGATTTCCTACGACTACTATCCAGTCAGGGCAAACGGGAGGCAGGGAAGCCAATGGTACAACATCCTGACAGACATCAGGAACGAGAGCCTTCGCACAGGAAAACCATTCTGGGCTTATATCCTTTGCGTACCCCATCTGGTCTATCCCACACCCACAATTGGTCACCTTCGCCTGCAATGTTATGTCAATCTGGCTTATGGGGCGCAAGGCATAGAATACTTCTCCTACTCCACCCCAGCCCCGACCAAGCAATATGATTTCCGCAATGGACCTCTTTTGCGCAACGGAAAGAAGAGCAAGACCTACAAGTTGGTCAAGAAGATGAATGCCGAGTTGAAACCTGTGGCCAGTCTGTTCTGGAAGAGTCAGGTGACTGGAATAGAACATCGCAAGTGCGAAGACGGAGAGGTTGTCGTTTCACACTTCAGGAAGGGAGAAAAGTACTATACATGCTATGTCAACAAGAGTGCTGTCAAGGATGTTACGGTCAGTCTGCGAGCCAGCAATCACATTATGCGGATTCGGAAAGACCTGAAGACCGAGGCCGTGAAGACACGCTACAAACTCTCTGCCGGAGACATATTGATCATGAGAGACAGATAGAAAATGAGTTGCATAGTCGTCATACCTGTTTACAAAGATGTACCTTCCACTTCGGAGCGTGCATCCATCCGCCAGACATTCCGTGTCCTAGGCAAGCACGACATTGTGTTTGTCACGCACGAAGGATGCCGATTGGACGAATACAGGAAGATTGTCGAAGGCGAGCATGGGACACTAAGGACCGAGTTCTTCGACAAAGGCTATTTCGACTCGACAGCACACTATAGTGACCTATGCTTCTCGGAAGCGTTCTATCTGCGCTTCAAAGACCATGACTACATGCTCATCTGCCAAACTGATGCCTGGGTATTTCGCGACGAACTGGACTATTGGTGCAGCCAAAACTATGACTACATCGGGGCTCCCATCTATTTCCCGTACAACGAGAAACGGTTCACCCGAATCTTCTTCGGCATTGGCAATGGAGGATTCTGCTTGCGCAAAATTTCCCATTGTCTCAAGGTTGTACGGCACAACAGAAAGAAGACATTCCTGAAGCCTCGCGCTCTGACGCGAATGTACTGGTACTACTTCCTCTACAACGAGGCATTTACCTCAAACATCCTCAAGCGCCTGGCATTAGTGGGCAAAGTAGTTGCAAAATGTTTCGGCATAAGCAACACGACAGGATACTTCATCCAGAACCACATCAACGAGGACATGCTGTTCGGAACCTGGGCAGCACAATCTTGGGGATTGGCGGACTGCAGGATTCCTGATGAACTGAATGCAGCACGTTTTTCGATGGAACTGAATGCTCCGACACTCTATAATCAACTGGGAGACAAGCTTCCCTTTGGCTGTCATGCTTTCGAGAAGTGGAACTACCTGGACTTTTGGAAAGAACACATAACGCTGGAATAAGAGATGATTGACCTGATAATAAAAGACGGGCTGGGAAACCAGATGTTCCAATATGCCTTTGCCAGACTGCTTGCCGAGAAACACAAGCAGCGTGGCGAGCATGAGGGCATACGCATTATCACGCAATTCATCAATTCCAGACAAGATGAGGGCAACGAAGTGCGCAGAATGTCGCTACAACACTTTGTTCTTGGCAAAGATGTGGCCGTCATGCCCGAGCAGGAGCAAAAGAGCGCAATGAGACGCTTCAAATGGCGCACTCTGTGGACTTCGGGCATAACGGAACTCATCAAATGGCGTATGTTGCGCAGATACGAGAGCACAGACGCATTGGCTGCCCGTCGTGGGAAACACGGCATCTACTATCCCTACGGCCCCTATACCGACCACCCTCTGACTTTGAGCAAGTGCGACGAAAAATTCGTCTTCGGCTTCTTTCAAAGCATTCAGAACGTGACTCCCATACGAGATATTCTGTTGAAAGAGTTGAAGGTAAAGACCGAGCCTTCCGAAGCCAACCGCTCTATGCTGGAGACCATCGCAAGCAAGAATGCCGTTTGCTTGCACATCAGACGTGGAGATTTCCTGAATCCCCGATGGAAGAACCTGCAAATCTGCAACTACGACTACTATAGCAAAGCCATTGACATCATGTTGGAGAAGACCGAAAACCCAGTGTTTTACATCTTTTCGAACACAAGCGAAGACCTCAAATGGATAGCACAGAACTATCGCTTCCCGCAGAAATATCCAGGAACAGAACAGCCCATCGAGATTAATTATGTCGACCTGAACAATCCCGATTACGAGGAGCTTCGGCTAATGTACACTTGCAAACATTTCATCATCAGCAACAGCACCTTCAGTTGGTGGGCAGCATGGTTGTCAGAGAACAAAGACAAGATTGTTTGCGCGCCCGAACGCTGGAACCTGGAATACGATGACGACTACAAAATATACGACCCATCATGGATAAAAGTCCCAAGATAAGCGTCATAACCATCTGCTACAACAGTGTACAGACCATCGAGAAGGCGATACAAAGTGTCGTCCGGCAGGACTATGCCCATCGAGAATATATTGTCGTAGACGGACTTTCCACGGATGGGACTCTGAGCATTGTGGACAAATATCGCAGCCAGATTGATGTCGTCATCTCGGAGAAGGACAAAGGGATAAGTGATGCGTTCAACAAAGGAATACGCCGAGCAACTGGCGACCTCATCGTCATGATCAATTCGGACGACATCCTGCTCGAGGGAGCCCTTTCGAAAGTGGCAGAGGCATGGACACCTGATGTGGATGTCCTCGCCACGAATGTCATCATGCGAGACTGTCAGACTGGCTACGAATGCCGCGAAAAACCCTCCACAACCTTCCCCCTGATGCCCTTCTTCCGCCATGTGGCCCATCAGGGAGCCTACATCAGTCGCAAGTGTTACGACAAATATGGGCTCTACGACACCAACATCCGCTGGCCGATGGATTTGGAATTCCTGATGAGAGTCTACACTAAAGGCGGCACTTTCAGGTACGCCGATATCGATACGGCCGTGTTCATGAGCGGAGGAACGACTAATAAAAATAGCATCTTCAAGAAGAAGGACGACTATCTGTATATGGTCAAAAAGAACGGAGGCAGCGCCCTTCAAGCATGGACTTTCTATCTGTTTCTGGTGGCCACTCAGATGGCGAAGAAGGTCTTGTCGGTCTTCGGAAAGAACTTTGCACAAAAACTGAGATACACAAAATCATAGATTATGAAAACCATACTACACATTTCCAAGTACTACTACCCCGATCTGGGCGGCATCGAGACCGTTGCCATGTATCTGGCCGAAGGAATGACGAACTATCACAATGTGGTCATCTGCTTTGCCACGGACGGCATGTATAGCGAAGAGGACATTCGTGGCGTGACCGTCTATCGCGTGCCCGTAAACTTCTCGTTCATGAGCCAGGATGTAGCCCTCACCTATCGGAAAGTGCTCAAGCAGGTCATCAAGCAGGAGAAGCCCGAAGCCGTGCATGTCCATTGTCCCAATCCCTTCATCTATCCTCTGGTCTGCACTTGTGTCGACAAAAAGACGAAGGTCGTCCTGCATTGGCATTCCGACATCCTCTCCAAGGGCCTGATGTACTATCTGGTCAAGCCTTTCGAGACGGTAATCCTTCGTCGTGCCGATGTCATCATCTCCACCTCGCCCAACTACATTCCCGACTCCAAGCCCCTCCAGCGCCACATCGACAAGGTGCGTATCGCGCAGAACGGCATCATCTCGGAACGTTTCTACCCCTTGTTGGGTGACGAGGAGAAGGTCAAGGAGATTCGGGCCCGCTACAAAGGAAAGAAAATTGTCTTCACTTGCGGGCGTCACATCCCCTACAAAGGCCTGGACAACCTCATCAAGGCCGATGCCTTCATCAAGAGCAATTGCGTCATACTCATCGGAGGCAAGGGCCCCATCGACGGAGAACTGAAGCAGATGCCACATTCCGACCGCGTCATATTCCTGGGCCGATTGCTGAACGACAGACTTCGCCAGTACCTTTATGCTGCCGACATCTTTGCCTTCCCCTCGAACACCAAGGCCGAAGCCTTCGGAATTGCCCTGGCCGAAGCCATGTATTGCCGTTGTGCTTCAGTCAGTTGCGAGCTGAAAGGTTCGGGCGTAAACTGGGTGTCGGTCGATAAGGAGACGGGCATCGTAGTTCCCCTGAACGACATCAAAGCCTTTGCCGAAGCCATCGACACTTTGGCCGAAAACGACCAACTGCGCAAGAAGTATGCCGAAGCAGCCAAGAAGCGCATCGAGGAGAACTTCACCCGCGAGAAAGCCGTTGCCGTGATGGACAGCATCTACAAGGAACTGCTGACGAATGAATAAGTGACGAATATGGCCTTATAGAGAGACAAATCACTATAGGGCCGTTACAGTTGTTACAGTTATTACAGTTTATTTTGAGGTATAGTTATACTTCAATTTCCCCTTATATTACTATATAATTAATTAATATATAATTAGTTATATATATAATATAATGGAAAAGGGGAAATACAAGTACCCTTAAAAAATAACTGTAACAACTGTAACTGTAACGCTTTATCTGGTTACTACTCATCTAAAAGGCAGATTTACAACGAGTTAGGTCGTTCGCTTGGGCTCCGAGCGAGGGACATTAATCACAAAACTGTGACAAAAAGTGCTCAATTTCTGCCTTTTTAGGCCTCGAAAACGTGCAAAAACCACTCGTTTCGGTGCTTTTTCCCATGCATTTCGCTCACTTTGGTCGTTCGCATTTTTAATGGTTTGACCTCAAAATGAAGGCCTTTTATATAGAAAAGGTACATCATTTTGCAGGAAATGGTAGTGAAGAGGGTAGATTTTCACACTTTATTGGGACAATTGTACGCAGTTAACCTGACAAACGTCACACTAGTAAATGACAAACGTCACACTAGTAAATCGCAAACGTCACACTAGTAAATCGCAAACGTCACACTAGTAAATGGCAATCGTATAACGTTATGTTCTGGGACGACCATAGCCTGAGCGGCTTTACTTGACCAGAATCTTTCTGGTGAAGTTGTGCTGGCTGTCGGTGGCGACGAGGATGTAAAGACCTGAACTGGGAGCCGTCAGGGTGACTTCGGAACCTGAAGAAGCTATCTGCTGGCTGCCATCCACAGAAACGAGTCGGACCGTCAGAGGCCTCTCTGCTTTGACAGAGATTCTCCTCCCCACCACATCAATATCGGCATAGGCCTCGTCTGTCAAGCGAATACCGTCGGGCATTTCCGTACCCAAATAATCGGCTTCGATGGTTTCCTCGAAGACATTTATCCTGATGCGATAGTATCCATCGCTGGAAATGCGCCATTTGTAGTCCTCCGAACCGTTGTACCATACCTGCTTGGCCGTCAGGATAGAGGCATCCTGGGTGAAAGGATGAAGCACTTTGGGACTCCATCCATACTGGCCGTTAATCTTGAAGCGCTTGGGTTCCTGATTGTAGGTATAGTTCTTCAGGTAGCCCGTCCACTCGAAGACGTTGGGATCTTCCCAATTCTGTTCCATCTGCTTGCCTGAAGTGAGTTGCCAATGTCCTTCCTGACCAGAGATGCCTTTGCCCTGCTCATCTTCGACACAACCGCCGCAAATCCAAGCTTCGTACCAACGGACAAACAGTTCGCCCGTGAGTTGCTTGTTGTAAGTGTCGACAGTAAAGCGGTAGTTGTCTGCCTCGAAGAGAACCGCCCATTCCGATCCGACACTATCCCGCTTCTGAACATAGTCGGCTTTGTCCGTAACGATATCTGTGTCAACAAGTTTCGGAGCGTAGTAGGTGGAGGGCGTCTCCGAGTTGGTGGTGGTGATATAGAGGTTGCCGGGAAGCAGTTTGCCGTGGAACTTGAAGGTGTTCCTGCCGCTTACATTCGTCGGGAACTTGGTCAACTGCTGAATGCCTCCAGGCACAGCGGAACCTCGGACATAAAGGCGCGTCTGGGCAAAAACGCCAGAAACGGAAATCAGGGAGCAGAGAAGATATAATATTGTGTGTTTCATCGTTTTATGCCATTTCGCTAAGTGGAACATTGATTGTGATGGGAGCAGAAAGGTCGGCTGTGCTGACAGTAATCGTGAGTATGTGTTTGGCCTCATCGTAAGTGACGTCCGATTCAGACACAGGTTCTCCGTTGACCGTTATGCCTTCCTGAATGAAGGAAGATGGAGTGCCGAGGAATTCGACTGTCCATTTCCTTTCGGTCGGCATCCCTTCGAAACTGCCCTCGCGACCACCGATGGTCAGCAGGACATTCCTTGCCGAACGTTCTTGCGTGAAAGTCGTCATAGCCCAAGCATCACCTTTGTACTCCTGTCCTTCGCCTCTGTCCTCGTAGAATCGGCCTGTACCGTTCGCTCCAGGCACAACCTTGAGGATAA
>JAEEGF011918594.1_pt1 | contig 22933 bp, 18 predicted proteins | sample 9134171 | NCBI WGS metagenome assembly JAEEGF01 (sample SAMN16246542, study PRJNA631951) | gut metagenome | biome: gut microbiome; feature: rumen; material: AP-attached | host: Bos | place: Iran: Karaj | collected 2018-10
ACGCCGTTGGCGCCGCAATGCTCGGTGACAGCTTGAACGAATCAGAGCTTACTGCCATTAAACTTAAAGAGGACGAAACCCTTACCTTTGGTTATATCACCAGAAAGGGCAGTTCCCTCAGTGAAATGGGACAAAGCTTTATAAAGAAATTAGAAGCATATAAATAATACGAGGAGCTGTCGCCAGAAGGGCGCATATCAATTATTTTAATCATCTAAGTAGGCATACCCTTTCATTTTGTCTATAAAACCGGTTATAAAGTCAGGTTTTGAAGGGTAATAGAAATGCGGGAAGCCCCATATTCCGTTACCAGAGGTGATTATGCAATTCCATCTCTGGTCTCTATATGGCTTGCGGGCTATAAAGCTATCTCCGTTAAAAGAACTGTCGTAATAGTGGAACTCATGCCCCTTCATTCCAATGAGTCTACTACTAAGGTCATCCTGTAAAAGAGCTGTGTCATTCGCTCCGGCTATCTGCATATAGCCAAATCTCACAAGATGTCCGCTATAGCTGCAATCAGCGTCTATGGCTCCGACCATCTCAATAGCCGTTCCATCAGGGTCCGTGATCGTTTTGTGAAGATACATGAAACCGCCGCACTCTGCAAGACTTGGTATTCCCTTTTCTATTGCCTCTCTTATGGAAACAAGCATAGATTTATTGTCGCTAAGTTCCTTTAAGTATAGCTCGGGATAACCGCCTCCCAGAAGGATTCCATCTACATCCTCAGGCAGCTTCCTATCTCTTAGCGGTGAAAAGAACTTGATTTTCACGCCATTTTCTCTGAACATATCAAGATTATCAGCATAGTAAAAGCAGAAGGCTTCATCATAGGCCACAGCTAAAGTAAGGTCTTTTTCGGAATCTGTATCAGAACAGCTATCTTCTGTCTTGCAAACACTCATAATATCTGCATTATCGCCTATTTCCATGCTTTCTGCCTGGTCCATCAACTCAAAAATTCCGTGAACATCTACCGTTTTCTCCAGTAGTTCCCCGGCTTTTTCAATCTGATTCTTTATATTCTGAATTTCTCCGGGAAGTTTAAGCCCCAAATGCCTGCTCTCAATAGAAATATCCTTGCTTTTTGGGAAAAATCCAAGTATCTTCACATCACTTCGAAAAACTCCTATTTCCTCTTCCATTGTACTAAGAAGAGAATTATAGAAGCTTTCACTTATCTTATTTAGAATGATTCCTTTAATAAGCTGAGCCTTATCATCAAACAATATTCCCTTTATCTGGGAAATTATTGTCCTGCCGCAGCTTCCTGCATCTGCGATAAGGATTATCGGAGTACCTGTCGCCTCGGCCACCTCATAGCTTGAGCCTTCAAGACTTTCAACCTTTGCTCCGTCATAAAGTCCCATTACTCCTTCAATTACGCAGTACTTATCCTCAGCCCTTGAAAGTATCTTTCTGACTCCTTCCTGTCCTGCAAAAAAAGTATCGAGATTTCTTCCTTCAATTCCCAATACCTTCTTGTGAAACATCGGATCTATATAATCAGGACCACACTTAAAAGAGACCGGTTCAAGGTCTCTTTTCTTCAGTGCTTCCAGAAGTGCACATGTAATTGTAGTTTTGCCGCTGCCACTTCGCATAGCAGCCAGCATCACTCTTTTAGCGCGAATATTACTCACGTTCTCTAATCACCTCTAAATATTTCGCCGGATCGTGGAGTGCAAAGCACGAAACAATCCGTATCATAACGTTAAGCCTTACATAGCAAATGAAAAAATCCATACAGGATTCTGAGCCTGCATAAGATGGTAGCTTCCAATTTCTTTTAAGTCAGTTACCGCAAGCATTATAGCCTCTTCATCCTCATGCGGTATTTCTCTGAGGACGCTTCTGACCTCTTCGATGGTTTCCATACTCACAGCATTTATCACGACTCTTATTCCTGTTCCCTTTTCTCTTAAAACATCGAGTATCTCACAAAGCTTTCCGCCGCTTCCTCCGATAAATACTGCATCCGGCTTTGGAAGGGATGTAAGTGCATTTATCGCATCGTCACATATAACATCCACGTTACAAAGTCCTGCCTTTTTAATGTTCTGACTTATAAGTTCTACTGCCTCGGGTTTTCTTTCTATAGTTATTACCTTCAAACGCGAACTAAGAGAAGCTGCCTCTATCGCTACCGAGCCAGTTCCCCCGCCTATATCATAGAAAATATCCCCTTCTCTTAGTCCTAAACGAATAATACTCTCATGACGCACACATCCCTTGGTCATAGGGACCTTTTCTCGGATAAAAAAGTCATCTTTTCTGACATTTAGTAAAGGCTTCTTTTGAGGACTACTATTTCTCACAAAAGCAGTAACTATCCCCTCTGTTGAAAAGCTGGCAGCTTCACTGCATTTAAGCCATATTATCTTTTCATTCTCATAAGATAAGTCTTTACCAACAGCTATTTCAGCATCTATCCCCTGCTCTAAAAGCTTCTCCGCAAGCTTTGAAACATCTTCCGCGCCTGATAAAAGAGCAAAAACCTTGGAATTATATTTGATCGTATCAACTATATTCCACAGATCTTTTTCTGAATTCTTGCCATGAAGACTGCATAATGCCGCATCTTCATAGCTCTCTCCCAGCTTTGAAGCAAGGTAGGAAAAAGAGGAAATTCCCGGAAGGATTTCTATGTCTATATCATCACGCCATTTTCTTAAAGCCTGCGCCATTTTCCTTGCGCCGCTGTAAAATCCAGTATCCCCGGAAAACAGAATCGCAGCCTTAGTCCACTTTTCTGTTTCTAAAACAGGAATGATGTCAGATGACAGGTACATACTGAATTTCCTGCCACAATCAATATCATTTACAAGTCTTTGAGAGCCAAATACAATGTCACTGGTCGCAATAGCATTTTCCACCTAAAGAGTACAGGAATTCCTGCATCCCATGCCTACTCCGGCAATAAAAACCTTCAAAGATTCACCACTTTGCGGCATTTCTTTTCCTGTGATTATTTCAAATGCCTCACAGGCGCTGCTTCCAGCCTCTTTTACCGGTCTTGAAATCACATGAACCTCTGCCCCCAGCAAAAGAGCTGCCTCAACCTTTTCCGTAAATCCGCCTGCTGCGCCGCTTTCCTTAGTAACAAGATGCCTGATGTTATACTGAGTCATGATTGCCTTGTTAAGTTCCAAGCCAAAAGGCCCATGCATAGCTATTATATGATCAGGCTCAATTCCTGCACTGCTGCATAACTGCAAACTCTCCAACGCAGGAAGGACTCTTACATACAATCTCTTTTTGGTATTCTCATCCAAACAATCACAGATTTTTCCAAGCTCTTTACTTCCTGTAGTCAGAAGAATGTTCCCTTCCTTCCCGTTTAAAGAGCTTGCACACTCGGTTACATCTGCATAGTAGCGCACTCTGTCATCAGCAATATTGCTCTCTTCTCTGATAACTCTTATATAATTCAAATTCATTTTGTCAGATACTTCTCTGACATTTGCAGTAACCTCTTTTGCATAGGGATGCGTAGCATCAACTACAAAGTCCCCGATAGAGAAGCCTTCTTCGGACAAAAAAGCTTTCATCTCCCCAGCATCCATGCGTCCCACATGAACTTTAGCAAACTCATTCTCTTTCATCATCTCTTTGCCATAGTCACTGGCAACAGATACGAGGTGCGAAATCTTATCTTTTGAAAGCATCTCAGATAAAGTTCTTCCTTCGGTTGTCCCGGAAAAAATAATTATCTTTTTCATAGGCTATATCCCCTTGGAGTAACCATTATGTCATCAAAGGCTTTAGTCCCTGAATTGCCGATAAAAACAGTCGTGAACATGTCAACGCTTTCATTTGTAAGTTCGGAAAGAGTGCATATTTTCTTCTCACAGCCCTCTCTTCCAATGTTCCGCACGTACCCGCAGATTCTGTCTCCAGGAAGCTTTTCCATCAAAATATCACAGGCTTTTTTCAGATAATAAGCTCTTTTCTTGCTTGAAGGATTGTAGATTGCAACACAGAAATCTCCCTCCGCAGCACAACGAAGCCTCTTTTCTATGAGTTCCCAGGGGGTTAAAAGATCACTTAAACTTATTACGCAGAAATCATGAGAAAGAGGTGCTCCCAAAACTGCTCCGCCGCTAAGCGCCGCAGTCACTCCGCTTACGACCTCAATGTCCCTGAAACCGCTACCTTCAGCCACCTCATATAATGGCGATGCCATGCCGTAAACTCCCGCATCACCGCTGCATACCAAAGCCACAGTTTTTCCTTCTTTGGCAAATTGGACGCACTTCTCACATCTTTCCACTTCGCCGCGCATGCCGTTTTCGTAGAATTCCTTGTGCGCATACTCAGCTTTCAAAAGATCAATATAAGTTTTGTAACCAACTATGATATCACTGTCATCAAGCGCCTTTTTGGCTCTTAATGTCATATTTTCAATACTTCCGGGGCCTATACCCACAACGTAAATCTTTCCCATATAATTTTCCTTTTTCACCTATTATCATTTATATATTACCGTCAACTACTGCATTTCTCCTTGCAATGGCAATTGTCATGCCATCTCTGGCAGTCTTTTTTACAATTATTTCTCCGCTATCTCCTGCCCCAAGACTGGCGGCTCTTTCGCAGACATTATCAACTCCAACATTTTGCCTAACGAATTCTGAGGCAGTAAACTCCCCTGTTGCCTTATTCAAGAGTTCCCTGTCAAAAGATAAAACGGGAATCCGGTACTTATCTCTGAGTGAAATGACGGCGTCCTCATCTTCTTTTATATCAATGGTACAAAGAGCGTAGATATCCTCTGTAGCAATATTATTATCCTTTAAAATCTCCAGGAAAAAAGTCTCCAGTTCAAACGGATCTTTCCCTTTTTTCATTCCAAGTCCCACAGTAAAGTTCTTTGGTTTTAGCAAAAGAGAACACTCCGCATCAGTTTCATCCGCAATAACCACATCCACTTTTTCTTTTGGCGGATAATCCTTTATGGAAAGAGTTATCTTTCTTCCCTCCAAAGCCTTGGCGGAGACCTTTTTAATCCCTTGCCTGTCAGCTATGGTAAGGTTCTTTTCTACTGCATATTGGTCAACTGCAAAAACATCATTTACATCAGTTGCAGTCGTGATTACAGGAACTGCCCCCAGCATCTCAGCCAGGATCACAGCAAGTTTATTGGCGCCGCCAACATGCCCCGAAAGAACCGGAATAACAAACTGAGCGTTGTCATCAATTACAACCACCGGGCAATCTACAAGCTTATCCTTAACATATTCTGCGATGGCTCTGACAGCAATCCCCATGGCTCCTACGAAAATAAGAGCATTTCCGGTCTGAAAATGTTTGCCGGTCCATTCAAAAAGAGACTTTTCAACCTTAAAAAAGCCGTCTACTTCACCTTGGTACGCAGCCATGGAAATATGCGCTTCCAATGGCTTTAAGCCCTTACTTTCACATGCTGCGTTTATTCTTTTTATCACATCTATACCGTTTTCGGTAAAACATATCGCTATTTTTTTCACTTATCGGAATCCTTCACTACTTCGTTGCACTTCTGTACTCCGTTGAAAAGGTCGGATCATACAGCTTTGACCTCTCATAACCACTCTTATCTATGACATTTCCCACAAGAACAATTGCCGTCTTGGTTATTCCTTCCTTTTTAGCAATATCAGAAAGCTCGCCTATGGTACAGATAATCTTTTTCTCCTCAGGCCAGGTTGCCTTATATACAAGAGCTGCGGGAGTATCGCTACTATATCCGCCTTCTACAAGCTCTTTTGACAGCTTATCCAGCATTCCTGCACTTAAATAAATAGCCATAGATGCTCCGTGAGAAGCCAGTTCCTTCATCTTTTCCTTTTCCGGTACCTTTGTCTTGCCTTCAAGCCTTGTAATTATAAGGGTCTGAGACACCTCAGGAAGAGTATATTCAAGGTTAAGGCTTGCCGCTGCGCCAAAACATGCACTTACACCGGGGCATGAATCATATAGAATATGCTTTTTATCAAGAGCATCCATCTGCTCTCTGACAGCGCCGTAAATGCTGGGTTCTCCGGTGTGAAGCCTCACAACATCTTTGCCCTCTGTATCTGCCCTTTCCATTACTTCAAGAACTTCTTCCAGAGTCATTTTTGCGCTGTTATAGACTTCTGCATCCTTTTGGGCATATTCTAAAAGCTGAGGATTTACAAGACTCCCCGCATATATAATTACATCTGTTTTTTTAATAAGCTCCATTCCACGGACTGTTATGAGGTCAACTGCCCCAGGTCCCGCGCCTACAAAATGTACCATTATCACACCTCTTTTGCCTGCTCTAAAAGACTCTCAGCTTCTTTAGTTTTGCCAAGCAGTCCATATTGGTTTGAATAAACCATGCACTGAATATCAATCTTTTCGGCAGCTCTTTTTTTCAAAAAGAACTCTATCTTATCAGTAATGTATCTAAAGCAATCATCCTGAATATTTTCTTTTATATATACTTCAATGGCTTCCTCTGTTGAGACGCAGTCAAGGATTCTATTTACCGCTTCAATAGAAGCTCCGGCTCTTACTGCAGCCGCTGCCATTAGCTCCATCCTGCAGTCTGCTTCTTTCGAATGAGTATTCATGATTCCACCGGAAACCTTAATGAGCTTACCTATGTGCCCACACAGAAGCATCTTCTCAAAGCCGAGCTCAATTGCCATATCAATGGTTTCCCCTATGAAATTTGAACACTTTACCGCTCTGTCCAGATCATAGTTATAGGTATCCTTCATGAAATCCAGACCATAATTTCCGGGCGATACCACAATGGCAGAATGTCCAAGCTCTTTGCACTGTTTAAGTTCAACTCTGATAGTTTCAAGAATTGCCTTCATACTCATAGGCTCAACTATACCTGTTGTACCTATGATTGATATGCCGCCTTCAATTCCAAGTCTTGGATTAAAAGTCTTCTCTGCAAGTCTTTCGCCTTCCGGAACAGATATTTCTACAATGAGCTGTCCCTTATAGTCAAAAATATCCATGACCTGACTGACTTCCTTTGCAATCATCTGTCTTGGAACTGAGTTTATCGCCGCATTGCCCACAGGCTGGTCAAGCCCTGGTCTTGTAACTGTGCCTACTCCCTTGCCACCGGTAATAATTACTTTTTCATCATCTAAGCCATTCCCTGTATCTGCATCCGCGAAACTCACCTTTGAAAAGATAAGTGTCCCGTTGGTAATATCAGGATCATCCCCGGAGTCCTTGCGCACTGCGCACGACACATATTGTTCTGTTACGCTTATTTCCTCAATGACAGGGCTGTACTTTATCCCGGCAGGTGTATCTATCTCAATTGTCTCTTTTCTTTTTCCTCCAAGAAGCATATATACAGCCGCCTTGCTTGCTGCCGCAGCACAGCTCCCTGTTGTAAAACCTTTTTTCATATCTCTACACCATCTGATATAAAACTGCATTGCAAATAGCCGCAGCTATGTTGCTTCCGCCTTTTCTTCCGCTGTTGATGATATATGGTACGTCTGAATTCAAAAACAGTTCTTTTGCCCAAACGACATTTACAAAGCCCACAGGTACGCCGATAACAAAATCCGGTATGAATATCCCCTCTTCCATCATCTCATGAAGCTTTATCAGTGCTGTTGGCGCATTTCCCACAGCAAAAATCACCTTTTTATCAAGCTTTGAGGCCCTTTCCATCGATACGGTAGCCCTTGTAACGCCCCTTTGTTTTGCCTCTTTTGCCACTTCTTCATCCGCCATAAAGCAAAGCGCTTTTCCGCCATGACTTTCAAGTTTAGCTTTATTGATGCCTGCCAGCGCCATGTTTGTATCCGTAACTATGTATGCACCCTCACTTATGAGCTGCTTCATTTTTTCCACCGCTCCGTCAGAAAACATCAGGGTTTTGGCATAGTCAAAATCTGCTGATGTGTGGATGCATCTCTTTATCACAAAAGCATTTTTTTCATCTATAGTTATTCCGGCTTCTTCAAGCTCCTGCGTGATGATCTCGAAGCTTCTTTTTTCTATTTCATCAGGTTTTACCACTTCAAAGTTCATGTTTTAACCCCATAATTTCATAAATGTAGTCCATATCAAGGCTTTCTTTCAGATTTTGGGCAAGAATATCGTACTGCGTATCCTTAAAGGCATCGTAATCCGTAACTTTATCCATCTCAAGCGTTTTGCCTCTATATTCTGCAACTTTCTCAAGAATACTTACCATTACATCCTTATTGTCAAAAAAGCCGTGAATATAGGTTCCGTATATATTATCCAGGCAATATCCTGTTTTACCGGAAGTAAACTCTTTTATCTCTTCATAGGGCATACTACTGCCCATATGAATCTCATAGCCAGTGACTTTTGTTCCCTCAAGGCCCTCTAGCACGCCTGTAGATTCCACAATTTCACCTTCAAAACTCGTTCTGACTTTTTCCTTGCCCAAAACGGTATCAATCGGAAGAAGGCAAAGGCCTTTCTCACTTCCGCCACCTTCAACATTATGCGGATCCTCTATGCATCTTCCAAGCATCTGAAATCCACCACAGATTCCGAAAATACAGCAGCCTTCCGCTGCTTTTTTATGTATTGCTTTATCAAAGCCATCTGCTTTGAGACGCTTTAAGTCTGAAATAGTATTTTTGGAGCCAGGAATGATTATCATATCCGGATTTCCAAGCTCCGAGACACTTTCTACATATCGAATAGAAATTCCTTTAACCTGCTCAAAGCTGTCAAAGTCAGTAAAATTTGAGATATGGGAAAGCCTTATAACCGCTATATCAAAAGCCTTTACGCTTTTTACATCAAATCGTTCAGATAGCGAATCTTCGTCATCGAGCTTAACATCCACAAGAGGCACAACTCCCACAACCTTTGTGTTTCCTCTATCTTCCAGAATCTTTATTCCATCTTCAAAAAGCCGTCTGTCGCCTCTGAATTTATTAACAATGACGCCCTTTACTCTTTCTCTCTCATGTGGTTCCAAAAGATCCAGTGTTCCGAGAAGCTGCGCAAAAACGCCGCCTCTGTCTATATCTCCCACCAAAAGAACCGGGGCATCTATCATATCCGCAAGCCCCATATTTACGATGTCATCCCTCTTAAGGTTCATTTCTACAGGAGAGCCTGCGCCTTCTACTACAATAATATCAACCATGTCTGAAAGCTTATCAAAAGCAGCCAAAATATCTTTTACGAAGTCTTTCTTTTTCCTGAAATACTCCATTGCTTTCATATTTCCGACAACGCGTCCATTTACTATTACCTGAGAGCCCACATCATCAGTGGGTTTAAGCAAAATCGGATTCATTATCGCCATTGGCGAGATTCTCGCACATTCTGCCTGCATTACCTGTGCTCTGCCCATTTCAAGTCCTTCGCTGGTAATAAATGAATTAAGTGCCATATTCTGGGATTTAAAAGGCGCAACCTTATACCCTGCATCTGAAAAGATCCTGCAAAGCCCCGCAGCAATGACACTTTTCCCAGCATTGGACATAGTTCCCTGTATCATGATAACCTTTGCCTTTTTATCACTTGAACTATGCTTAACAGGCTTTTCCGGTTGAATATGATCATCAGAACTTTCCCAAAGGCTTGTGCCTAGAAGCTGCGTATCAACATTCTCCAGATGATACAGTTTTCTTATGAAATCTTCATGGAATACTTTTTGGGGATTCCCTATTTTCTGAATCTTCCCTTCTCCGATTGCCACCACAACATCTGAAATATTTCTCGCTATCTCAAGTTCATGGAGCGACATCAAAACCGCAATATTCTTTTCCTTGGCAAATTTCTTTATCTTTTGAAGAATATCTATCTTGTGTCTGATATCAAGAAAAGACGTAGGTTCATCAAGAATGAGTACATCAGGCTCCTGACAGATTGCTCTCGCCAGGAGTACTCTCTGCTTCTGACCATCACTTATCTTCTGAAAAAGAGCTGTTTCCAGGTCGGCAATGTCAGTCCACTCCATAGCTCTTTTAACGGCTTCCTTATCTGCATCAGTGAGAATACCAAGCTTTCCGGTGTAGGGATATCTTCCGATCTCAACTACTTCCCTGCAAGTCATAAGCTCTGCCTTAACTTTATAGGTCATTACCATAGACATACGCTTGGCAATCTCAGTAGCTGAAAGACTCTTTCTATCCTGTCCGTCAAGGTAAACTACGCCACCTCTTCCCGAAAGCTCACCGGTCAGCGTCTTAAGAAGAGTAGTCTTGCCGCACCCGTTAGGTCCTATCAAAGTCACTATATTCCCCGGTCTGACTTCTAAGCAGATATCTTCAATAAGATTTGCTTTATAACCTATATTAAGTTTGTCTGTTTTAATTCCTTCTTTGCTTTGCATAGTTTTTCCCAATTAAGTTTTAAGTTCTGTTCCCGGCTCTTTTTATCATCATAAAAATAACAACCGGTACTAAAAAAACTGCGGTAACAGAGCTGATACTGACCTCCGTCGGAGCAAAAAGAGTTCTGGCGATCATGTCACAAAAAAGTGTAACCACAGCGCCGCCAAGAAAGCTTGCCGGTATCATAACATAAGCTCCATCCGTTCTAAGGCAGCTTCGCACCAGATGCGGTACTGCTATTCCCACAAAAGAAATGGGACCGGCAAAAGCTGTTACACAAGCTGCCAGAAGGCTTGAGATAAGAATAAGCATTACTCTTAAAAAAGTAATATTTACTCCGACGCTCCTGGCATAGCCCTCTCCGAGCATGTAGGCATTCATAGGCTTTAGTATTGTAAGTGTCAATAATAGCCCCAGTATTACAATCAAAAAAATTATCTTTATCTCATTCCAGTTGATTCCGGAAAGGCTTCCCATAGACCAGTTATGGAGATTGACTATATTGGAATCATCCGCAAAAGTAACAACAAAATCCGTAATCGCTGAGCAGATATACCCAACCATTATTCCGCAGATGACCAGAACGCTCATACTCTTTGCCTTAACAGAAATGGCAAGAACAAAGCCCATGGCACCCAGCGCTCCTATAAAAGCAGCCAAGACCATTCCCGTAAGCCCAATTTCTTTGCCCTTTGATAAAAAGAAAATCATGGCAAGAGCCACACACAGCTTGGCTCCCGAAGATATTCCCAAAACAAAGGGACCAACTATAGGGTTTCCGAAAAAGGTCTGCAAAAGATATCCTGAAAGAGCCAGCGCTCCTCCCATCAAAAATGCAGCCAAAGTCCTTGGAAGTCTGATTCCAAAGATAATCGTGGTATGGGTGGTGTCCATACCTTTTCCTGTCAAAATCCCCCAAACTTCCGATACCGGCAGCGATGTGCTGCCTACAACAATATTCATCCATATCAGTATCAAAATCAAAATCGATACTGCGCCAAAAAAGTAAACGTACCGTTTTTTACTCATTTTTATTCCAACTTATTAAGGTAACTATAATCAGTGTCTTTATCATTAAATGCGTCGTTTAAATCCTGCATAAATTCTGCCATTTGCGTAATCTGCTGAAAAAGGCTTCTGTCTGTGCAGTACACTCTTTTTTCTTTTACTGCCTTAAAATCGGCGAATAAGGGATTAAGAGAAATCAGCTCATCTATAGAAGAAATCTCTCCTCCGATGGTGCTGTTATATATGATTATATCTGCATCACAGGCACTTGTATAAAAATCTTCCATCTGCATATTCATTGTAGATAAGGCATTTTCTCCCTCTCCTGCGTTTGGAAGTGCGTAATGCCCGCCTGCAAGCTCTATCATTTTGGTAATATAATCACCTGATTTTCTTACATTTATCATTCCATTGGCTGTAACATGGAAAAATGCAACGCTCTTTCCGGTATCTGTTCCTTCATCAAGCATTGTATCAATAATAGAAAGCTGCTTATTAAAAAAGTCCTCTGCTTCTTTTTTCTTTCCAAATAAAACGCCGTATAACTTTATCCACTCAAGCCTTCCTAAAGGATGCTGCTCATAACTGGAAGTCTCTACCAAAACAGGTATTCCCAACTCCTGCAATTTTTCTTTTACCGCAGGTTCATGATAGATCATGGTATTCTCAAGAGCGAAGTTACAACTGCTGTTTAAAAGAAGTTCGTAGTCCGGCGCTCTGTATTTGCCAGCGTATATGATGTTTCCTGCCTGCATCGCCTCTTTGGCATCATCAATATACCAGTCACTTTCCTTCGTTCCGGAAAGCTTTATCATATCCAGTGCTCCGCAGGCGTTTACCAGATCCATAGCTGAGGTCGAAACAAGATAAGTATTATTTAATGGCTGTTTTAGCACTACTGTGTCATCAGGAAGTCCATCGGGAACATCTGCTCCCTGCGGCACTACAATATAATCTCCTGAGTTTTCTATGGAAATATAGTAATAATCTCCGTACTGTTCTATAGAAAATTCTTTTGCATATCTAAGTTCTTCTGTCGCTGTGAGCGTTAAACCGGCTTTTTCCAGTGAATCCTTTACTTCATCACGATTTGTCGTACCGCCAGTAACCTGTTCCTGTTCTTCTTCACTCTTTTCACCCCAGATAATCTTGTATTCTATTTCATGGGGAACACTCATGGCCACAGTATCTCCGATAACCGTAAGGTCATCAGTGATATTATCTATCTCAACAGTGAAGGTTGACTCTCCACCATTATCCTCATTTTCATATTTGATTCCATTAACTATCATGTAGTCATAGTTTTTGCTGCTCCAGATAAATCTGGCAGTCAGTTTTCCGTCTTTTCTTGTTATTTCAACCGGGGATTTTATATACGCCTTCCCCGATCCACCTTCAAAAGAAATATCAACAAGAAAGCTTTCGTTTTCTTGTTGCTGTAGTGCAGAAGTAACCCCCTGCGAAGCGCAGGAGGTCACTATCATTGTTCCAATTATACATACCCAAAATATGGATATCTTTTTCCAAATAATGTTTAAAATATCAGTCATGCAAAATCCTTGGAATTACTGCTTAGGTGACTCAACAACCACCTTATGGTCATACCACTTATTCTTTGTTCCGATAAGTGCAAGATCAAATTCCTTATCAAGATAAGGAACAGGAACATCAAAACCATTTACAGTCTCTTTTGTGCCATCGCTGTATGTTACCTCATCCTTTGTTGGCTGAAGTAAAACTGCACCGTCTTTTGCAGCGTCTTCAGCAAGTCCGGGATAGAGATTAACAATCTTCTCAGATGGAAGTGTGATGTGTATAGTCATCTCACCATTTTTAACTGTGAGAGTTCCCATGTTGTCATATGCTTCATTTATCTTGAACATAGAGCTGTCAGTCGTGAATTTAACCTGATATTCTCCGTCAGCAAGGCTTGCTGCGCTTGTCTGTGTTCCTTCGCTTTCAATACCGGCTTCAGAAATAGCAGCCTGTGTATGAGCAACATAGAGCTCTTTTATGTCAGCAATTCTTCCAAGTCCTTCAATCTGGCAGTCAACGCTGCCAAAAACTCCAGAAGCAACAAACATGCTCTTCCAGGAATCATCGTCATCTCCTGCCATATCATTATTGGCATGGTCACCTGCAACTACCATAAGTGGACGAAGAATAACCTTCTTGAATCCGGCATTCTTAACATCCTCTATAACATTTTCACAAGCTGTTTCTTCAGGTTCACCCTCAACTGTACCGATAAATACGTTCTCATAGCCAAGGTCCTTCATCTGTGTAGCCATCTGACTGTAGCTTACTTTAGCTGTATGCGCTGTACCATGTCCCATAAATACGAATGCTGTTCCATCCTGAGAAGCATCCTCAAGTCTGTCGTAGCCTGCACTCTTAACGGCAGCGTCTACTACAGCCTCCGCTACTGCCTTTTTGTCTTCGTTGATAACTGTTGCATCACTGCCAACTTCTCCAAGAAGAGGCTCTGCTACTGTTACACTCTCGAACTTATCTGCATACTCACTAAGAGTCTCAGTAAGCTCATCGTACTCAGCACCGTGCATTAAGTGTGTAGGCTGTACTACAAGTCTCTTAACACCGTTTGCAACTGCTCTCTCAAGAGCCTGCTTAACGTTATCAATCTTTTCTCCGTCTCTAGCCTGAACGTGATTTATGATGATCTGAGCTGTAAATGCTCTTCTAACTGACCAATCAGTAAACTTCTCAGCGATAGCCTTTTCGATACCGCCAATGTCATTTGCTCTGCTGTCGTTAAAAGAAGTACCAAAGCTTACTACTAAAATCTCATTTTCTCCGATTTCATCTCCGTTAAGAGGATCATCTTTGGATGCATCACCTGTATCTCTGCCAAAGTAGTCAGGATCTGCATCTTCTCCTTCAACGAGCTCTTTCTGCTCATCTGTAAGAGCATCCCAGGCCTCTTTTGCTTTCTGGCAAAGCTCATCTGTTTCCTCAGTCCACTCTTGAACATAAATGGCATCTATGAGATCTGCCACTTCTTTTGCTCTTTCTTCATCACTCATTTCTGATGCCTCTGGGCTTTCTGCTTCTGTTTTTTCACTTGTTTCTGTCTTCTCTTCCTGCACAGTTGTACTTTCTTCTGCCACAGATGTTGCGCTTTCAGTACTGCCGCATCCTGACAGCAAAGAAATTGTTGTAGCCATAGAAATGACTGCCATTAAAAGCTTTTTTTTCATAATTTTTCTCCTTTTTATTTCAACAGGGTACAGTGGACTTCAGAAAAAGATAATTGATCAGACAATAGACTAAACTAATGAAAATACACTTAGACATAAGCAAAATGAATAAATAGCACATCAAAAACACAGGGTAGTAATCCCCTGTATTAACAGTACGACCAATTACTCGTGATCCGGAATCTTATTCCTGTACCAGATATATGGCAGGTTTCCTGGCTCATGCCTCATCATACTCTTATCTGCCTTCCCAGGTTGTCCCAGTGGTCATGTACCAAATTGCCCAAGCAAATACTTAAGTCAATACTAATATGATACATGTGATAAAAATACTCCGCATTTACAGTGACGAGTTCGCACAGGTCTTACACCTGTTTCCCTTTTAACCGAAGCAGTCTGCACAGATTAACGCATAACTGAAACGGCACCATAAATCTTTCTCTATTAAATTGGTTAAATACTAACACATAAGAATTATATTAACAAGTTTACTTTATCTTTAGCTCATAGTTGCCGATAATAAAAATACACAGTATGTTCGCATAATATAAACATTTAAGCCAAAATCACTATGATATAATTAACCTATGAAAAAATCTAACTCACAACCTAAACAATTATCTGTAAACATGACTACGGGGACGCTTCTTGATAAGATCGTCCTTTTTGCGTTGCCACTGGCTATTACCAGTATTCTGCAACAGCTCTTTAACGCTGCCGACCTGGCTGTAGTTGGGCGTTTTGCTTCACCACAGGCCATGGCTGCTGTAGGCAGCAATTCCTCTGTAATTAACTTAATAATCAGTTTCTTTGTAGGATTATCTGTCGGCGCCAATGCGCTGATAGCCATGGAGATAGGCGGAGGCCATAAAGAAAAGATAAATGAAACCGTACATACTGTAATAGCAGTCTCTCTTGTTGCAGGATGCTCTCTTATTGTTATTGGATTCTTTGTATCCAAGCCTCTTCTGATTTTGATGGCTGCGCCAACAGAAGTTATGAGCCTTGCCATCTTATACCTTAGGATTTATTTTTTTGCCATGCCGGCACTTATGATATACAACTATGGTTCAGCTATCCTTAGAAGTAAAGGAGATTCCAAGAGACCTCTCTATGCCATGATCTTATCAGGCATTATCAATATTTTACTGAACCTCTTATTTGTTGTGGCCTTTCATCTGCATGTTATCGGTGTAGCTATTGCTACTGTTTTTTCAAACATGTTTGGCGCAGGACTGGTCCTTTTCTTTTTGATGACAGAAGAAAAAACATTCAGACTAGACCTCAGAAAGCTATCAATCAAAAAAGATCATCTCATAAAGATGATGAAAATAGGTCTTCCCGCAGGTCTTCAGGGAGCTGTTTTCTCTTTGTCCAACGTAGTTATCCAGTCAACTGTAAACAGCTTCGGCGCAGACGCCATTGCCGGTGCAACTGCGGCTGCCAACTTTGACTTCATTTCCTACTGTGCAATGAACGGATTTGCTCAGGCAGCCGTTACATTTACCAGTCAGAACTATGGTGCCAAGCAGTATGACCGCTGCAAAAAAGTCTTCAGAATCTGCATGGGCTGTGGTATAGGAGCATCCTTGGTCGTTGTACTCGTTCTGACTACTTTCAAGTATCAGGTAATAAGTCTTTTTACAACTGATCCTGCAGTTACAGAATATGCCATGATAAGAATAAGCAGCGCATTTTTGTTCCATTATCTTATTGGAACATATGAAATAAGCGGTGGATGCCTAAGAGGCATGAACCGCTCACTTTTCCCTGCACTTATTTCTATATTTGGAACCTGTGTATTCAGACTTATTTATGTATTTACTTATATTCCTACACATCACACCTTCAGCTCACTGTTCCATGTATACCCTCTTTCATGGTTACTTACAGGACTGATAACTGTGACTGTATACTTTATTGTACGAATTAAAGTTTTCAAGAATAATGGTTAATTTACTTAGCTTCTATCGTGATCTTTTCCATAACACTTGGTATTATACAGATTAAGCATTTTCCATATTTTGCTTCTATATAGTCCTTGAAAAGTACCGGATCTTCGCTATTGTCAGCAAACATATCGAAGTGTCCGGGAATTACTATTCGTGTGCCTACATCTCCCGCAAAATCAGCCGCTTCCTGATAGGTCATATTTCCGATGCAGTTGCGACTGTACCTGAAGGCATCACGACCATTTATAGGTAGAAGCTCCACATCTATAGGTCCGAGTTCTTTAACCGCAGCAAGCATTCCTTCATAGCGGACAGTATCTCCGGCATGATGAATTTTGATGCCATTACTTTCTATGATGTACTGCAAATGTGGATATATTCCTGTTTTCTCATCCTTATCCAAAAATTCGTGGGATGCAGGAATCGCATGAACAGTTATATCACCAACACTAATCGCTTCTCCCGCGTTTAGCCCAATCATTCTTGTTTCTTCTATTCCATCCTCTGCAACTGACTTTTCATGTGCTCTTGAGAAAATAAACTTAGCGTTTGGATCTGCTTTTGCCCATATTTTCCATGCCTCATGGTCTATGTGATCAAGATGGTCATGAGTTCCAAGAAAAGCATCGATTCCCACCAGCTCTTTTGCCGGTATAGGAGGCGGCACCTGCCTTTCAGGAGTAGACGTTGCAAAATAATCAATGGAAATTGTGGTTGTGCCCGACTTTATAATAAGGCCCATCTGCCCCATCCACCATAGCGCCAGTGTTCCGTCTTCAACTTTTGTATCGTTTATTCTCTTCATTTCTTCACACATATTATTTCTCCAAATACTCAATCACATCATTAAGACTTTCTTGTACTGTTTCTGCCAGCTCTCTCATCTCATCATTTGCCGGCAAAAGATCCGGTACCATAATGGCTCTGAGTTTACCTGACGAAGCTGATCTGACACCATTATAAGAATCTTCAATAGCATAGGCTCTTTCAGGCGCTATATTAAGCTTATTGCATGCCAGTAAAAAAATCTCCGGGTCAGGCTTACTTTTTGAAACCATATCCCCTGTGACAATCTCATCAAAATAATCCAGTATTTTGGCATCTCTTAGCTGATTTATAACAGTCTGTCTCTTGGTTGATGAAGCCAGAGCTATCTTTTTCCCACTTTTTTTCAGAAAATCCAGTATTTCATAGACGCCCTCTTTCATTGGAAGTCGCCCGCCATCATATCTTTCATGGTACATTTCCGATGCTTCTTTTGCATATTTATCATATGGAAAATCTTCACCATATGCATTCAGCATTATTTCTCTGGTTCTGGCTTCAGTAACCCCTGTACATGCGTAATAGGGTTCTTCGATATTTTCTATTCCATATTTATCAGCCAGTTCAAGCCAGCAGTTCATTACAGCTCTTTCAGAATCAAAGATTACCCCGTCCATATCAAACACAACAGCATCAAAATCTTTCATACACCCTTCTCCACATCATTTTTTATTTGAAATTATACACGAAAAATTATAACATTATATGAATTAATTTGTTCTTGAAAGGTAAGAAGTATAAATGCCACCAATTAAGCTTATACGCAGCAAAAGAAAAACCATAGCTATCGAAGTTACCTCTGACTGCCAGGTCATTGTCAGAGCACCTCTTCGCATTTCAGAAAAAGAAATTAATGGTTTTATAGGTGAAAAGGCTGACTGGATAGAAAAAAGCCTCTCTAAAATGAAAAAGAAGCAGGAAGACTTAAGTATTCAAAATGAAAATCACAACCCCTTAAGCGAACAGGAAATCAGACTCCTTACTACCAAAGCAAAGCGCATCTTACCTGTAAAGGTCAAAAAATATGCTGATATAGTTGGTGTTAACTATGGGCGCATTACCATCAGAATGCAAAAAAGCCGCTGGGGAAGCTGCAGTTCACAGGGAAATCTGAACTTCAACTGTCTCCTGATGAATGCTCCCGATGAAATAATTGATTACGTTGTTGTACATGAGCTTTGTCACAGAAAAGAAATGAATCATTCCCCCAGATTTTGGGCACTGGTTGAATCCATTCTTCCGGATTACAAAAAGCGCCGCCAGTGGCTCAAAGACCATGGCAAAGAACTAATGTATAATTGATCAGGCTGATTCAAAGAACTCTGTCAGGCGCTCAATCGGAATAGGCTTTGAGTATTTATATCCCTGAAGATAACTGGCAAACATAGACATACATCTTGTCTGGTCATCTTCATTTTCGATTCCTTCGTACAATACCGCATAGTTGAGGTCCGTAAACATATGTGCCAGATATGAGACCATTATTTTGTTCTTATCGCTATTCGCACTTTCTACCACCAGAAATCTGTCAAATTTAATAATATCAAAAGGAATTTCAATAATTCTGTCAAAACTTGAGTATCCCGTTCCAAAATCATCAAGGTATAGGGTTATGCCCTTTTCTTTAAGTATTGTGAATTTTTCTTTTATTGTATTGAAATCACTCTCGTTCTGGCTTTCTGTCACTTCTATAGCTATTTTTTCAAACGGAATATGATTAGCTTTAATTACATCGATAATTTTCTCACAGAAATCATTCTCTCTTACATCAAGAATTGAAAAATTAACTGAAACGCGCTCAAAATTATACCCCTTACTCATAAGTTCCTGAACCTGATGACAGGTCTTGGAAAAAATGATCATACTGAGCATGTGAATATAGTTATGCTTTTCTGCTATAGGAATAAACTTATCGGGAAATACCATTCCGGTTTCATCCAGCGTAAGTCGCATAAGAGCTTCAGCTGAATCATATTTTCCGGTTCGTACATTATAAACAGGCTGACAAAATACAGTTACTCTGGGGTCTGATAGATCACCCTTTTCGTGAATATCTGCAAGCTGAGATACTATATAATTATGTACACCAAATTTTGAAATATCCTCATCATTACTGTAGTAAACTTCATTTTCGTTCATCTGACTTTCCAGGAATTCGAAAAACTGAGTATATTCCTCAGAAGTCATGATATTATCTGTAGACTGCATTACTATGATTTTGTAGTCCTGATGATACCTTTCATAGAACCTGTTAAAGGTTTTAAGCATGGTCTCTAACGTGTTTTCATACTTTGGATTATTTGAAATATCAGCCATCAGTATCATTCTTCCGTTGGATATTCGGAAAAGAATCGCATTTTTCAGATAATCCGTAATATATCGTCTGATTCCCTTTTTTATTGCTTCAGGATATTGCTTTCCCGGCAAGTCATATTCATGAAGGTAATAGCTAATAAGGAGCATTTTTTTACCCCTTTTTTTAGCATCAAGAACAATCTCATTAAAGGCTTCAAGATTCAGAATTCCCAGTTCCGGATCGAAAGGATTGGAATGCAGGATATAAAGAACTGCAAATATCGGGAAGATAAACGTCGCAGTAGTATAGGATCTCTGGCCAAAAATATCCTGAATTATCATTATGGCAATAGACACTGCAGTGGTCCATACCGTAGCCTGAACCAAAGGTTTGTAAATACGTTCTCCGTTTATCTTGATTGACAATATGATCATGCCTACAAGCAAGCAATATTCAATAGCAAAAATAACATTGCTGCCTACATTGGGCTGACTTTCTTCATAATAAAATCCCAGTTGGAATAATGTATCCGACAAATCCAGCACAAATCCAACCGCTACAACTATGAATGCTATTTTGGAAAAACTCTTTTGTTTTTGATCATCAAGCTTTAATAAGTCTTCAATATATTTTAAATAAAGTGCAAGAATTATAAATAACAGAAGGAAATACACACATCTAAAACTATATAAAATAAAAAGAGAATGTTCCTTTTGACTGATCGCAAGTTCAAATCGGATTAGATTAGTAGAAGCTGCGACTGCAGCACAAATAAGAATACACTTAAGTATTTTTAACTCTGCTCTCGGGCGAGTATATACAAGACGAATAAGAACAGTAAATATAATGATGAGAGCAAGAACTAATACATCACCTATTGGCGAATATCCGTAATAATATGTGATTGATTCTGACATAAGTATCCCTCAATTTATATAAATTGCGAATTTGCCAATCTTAGTAAACTACGAATTAATACACATCAATTATACAATATAATGGATATATATTTGATAAAAAAATGATAAACTAAAAAAAGATGTTAAATCATATTTTTGTAAATATAATCACAAATGTCCGTTATATAGTATAATGGTGATATATGCTACTTTTTAACAGGGAGTTAAATATGGAAGCAAAATCTGAGCGTAAATTTGACTATTTATGGATAGTACTCTTTCTAATAGTATTTATAAATGGTTTTGAAGCCGGTGGATACCAGGCAAGTCTTTTGAATATAGGTCAGAGCTACGATCTTTCCATGACAACCATGGGAATATTCGCATCTGTTGAGTTGTTTGCTACTATGCTGGCTCCGCTGGTTCTTGGAAACTGGGCAGACCGCAACAGCAAAGCCTTTTGCATTAAGATTCTACTTGGTCTTCAGTTTGTGGCGGCAGTTATAATTCTTTTCACAAACGCTCAATGGTTCTTCGTTTTTGGAGTTTTCTTTTTAGGACTAACCACAAGTGCCCTTCAATTCATATCAATTGCCGCACTGGCAGATGCTTATCCCTTAACAGGTGGTAAAAGAATAGGCTTCATGACATCAATGTATGCTTTTGGTGCTCTTGTTGCTCCACTTGTAGTAAGCTTTTACCTCAAACTCGGAATGCCTTGGAGGACTCTTTTTACACTTCTTGCTTTAGGAAGCCTCATTTCTTTTATTGGGATACTAGGCTCTGGAGATGCTGTCAGAGAGCAGGAAGATACAATAACAAACGTTGTCGATAATGATAATATCCAAAAAGAGTTTTATCTTTTGGGAATTCTTTTGTTATGCGTAATAATGTGTATTTATGTTGGATTCGAAAATGGATTTACGTTCTTTGTTGATACACTGTTCGCAAACGTTCTTGACTCTGGACTTGGCAAATTCGCACTTTCTGTATTCTGGGCTGTCATGATACCATCCAGAGTTCTGGTTGGATATTATGCCAAATATGCCAAAAAAATCCTTATTGCTGCTGCGACAGCGATCCCTGTTATTACAATTGTTCTGTCTCTTATGAATAGCAGCACAGTCGTATTTTTCCTGTGTATTCCTCTGGGTTTTGCCTGTGGTGCAATCTATCCGTGCGTTCTTAACATGATGCTTCCTTTTGCAGGAAAAAAGACAGCCACCGCTACCGGCATGATAACCACTGCAACCGGCATTGGCGGATTTGTTTTTACTGCTCTTACAGGATTTGTTGCTGATAATTTCGGTATGCGAGCTGCTATGGAAGTACTTGCCGGGCTGTTTATCCTTGCACTTATTGCAGCCATCTGCTCAACCAGAATAAAAAGAACGTGACATCTTGAATGAAATTACAGAAATCCGCACTAACTGCGGGTTCCTTAAGAAAAAAGACATAAGGAGTTCCCATGCGCTCAGAAGTAGAAATTCGAAAAAAATTACTGGATGAAATTGATTCTTACCTTACTTGCCCAAAATTCTCAGTTGAAGAGCATGCCCACAATATCACAATGCTTGCATGGGTCATCGATGTCACTGATAAAGAACTCAGTGACATGATACGCGACGCAGAAAATTCTTTTACGTAAATTCAAAACAATCACTTATTTTTAAGCTTTTCTCGCCCATTTTGTTCCTCCAATCAGTTCCGTTTACTCAATCAGCTCCCTTTTTAACTGCCCTGCAAGCTTCATTTTGAATATCCGGGTCATATGAAAGCATTGGTTCTATGTCTTTTCCCTTAATTTTTCGGTCAATATAGTTTCCTGTCAGCTTAATGATAAGGGGAATCTGCGCAATAATTGCAACCAGATTCGGAATCATCATAAGTCCATTGAATGTATCTGATATATCCCACGCCAGGTTGGATTCCATAATAGCGCCAAATACAACCAGTCCTACAAACAAAAAACGATATATTTTACCAGCAGTCACACCGAACAGATACTCCGTTACCTTGGCACCATAGAAAGACCAGCCCAGAACAGTTGTAAAAGCAAACAGAGTGATCGCTACTACTACAAACCATTCTCCGGGGCTTCCAAAGTGAGCACCAAAGGCTTGCGCAACCAATGTCGCATCATTCACACCCTCTTTTGCCATACCGGTTTGAAGGTCAATTGCCCCAGAATTCAGTATTACCAATCCGGTAATGGTACAGATTATCATGGTATCAAGAAAAACCTCAGCGATTCCCCACATTCCCTGTCTTACAGGCTCTCTGGCACAGCTTGTGCTATGCACCATCACGGAAGAACCAAGACCTGCTTCGTTGGAAAAAACTCCCCTCTTACAACCATTTTTTATCGTATTAAAAGCAAGTTGTACAGAAGTGCCTGTTACGGCGCCTTTTA
>JAEEGF011779440.1_pt1 | contig 22929 bp, 20 predicted proteins | sample 9134171 | NCBI WGS metagenome assembly JAEEGF01 (sample SAMN16246542, study PRJNA631951) | gut metagenome | biome: gut microbiome; feature: rumen; material: AP-attached | host: Bos | place: Iran: Karaj | collected 2018-10
ATAACGTCATCCCGTTTTTATTGGAGTAAGGAGGGGGTTAAGTATCTACGACAACTAGAATTGGATCATAGAGATAATTTTGATTTCCTTTTAAAATTCGAACGATTAAATAATACTTCTTTTAAGTTAATATTTGGAGATACAAAGGGTAATTCTGTGAGTACATGGAAAGTTGCTTATTCACCCAATGGACAATTTAAATCAAAAATCATAGTTACTCGTTTACCGTTAGAGAAAATAAAGGTTCCAATAAGGGTTTATGAACTCAAGAATGGAAAGTGGACAATACATGAAGGCTAATCATTCAATTCTCTATGTTTATAAATAATACTACTCAACTCTGTAAATTAATGACTCTCGATGCCAACATGAATACATCTGACATCGAAGAGCGTTTTGAACAAATAGCAAAAATGCTGTTTGAAAGTTTTGCTATCCAAAAGGGTGAGAAGAAGTATCTTTTTAAGGAGATTGAATTTTACTTCTACAACAAGAATCATCGCGATATCATCACTCATCCACGAGTATCAAAATCTTTATGCTGGTATGTCAACGACTTTGGAGGCATAGACCTTTGCTAGTAGTATTAAACGTGAAAACAGAGTAAATAGCAAGAGAAAGAATATTGAGAAATATGTACTGGATGATAGTGCATACTTTGGTGGAATTCTAATTCGTCAGTTGATAAGTGAAGATGGCAGTGCGATTTTAAGCGGTCCAATTGCTTGTGCAGAATTATTTAGATGCCATGATGCTACTGGTGTTGATTACGAATTTCCTATTCTCGTGGAGCAGAATAATGACGTGATGAGTTTTATTCGTAAACCTCGTATTAATCTAATTAGATCAAATCAGTCAGTTGAAGCTAAGGTCAATAATATTCTTTACCCATATCATGATAGTGTACAACTTGATAATGAAACGTTATATCAAGATTTCAAGAATTTCAAAGATAAACTTTATGCATATAAACAACACATTAGTTCACTGTGTCCCCAGTCCACCATACTGGAGATGGTATGATATTTTGATGTTCTCTATTGTCTATTAGATGTGGTATACGATCGCGTTTGCCAATACTCTTGATTATAAGCCTATACCATCGAGTGTAAGCGTTCTTTTGAGAACAATTACATTTAGGAATTACTTCTGTAATTAATGCACTTTCTATTGTCAAAAGCAATCTATTATAATGGTATACTTTCTTGTATTCCATAGGCGAAACTATTATTCCGAAACGAACACGGAAATCTCCATATTCTTGTAAGAATGGTGTGTTTGAATCTTGAATATGATGTTGACAAATTCTTTTGGATATTTTTCCTTTCGTTTTTCCAATGTATATAGGAGTTTCATAATCTCCATTTGCTCGATGGATTATTCTTGTTATGTAATAAAATCCGCCATTCCAGTCTTTGTTATATAGATTAATATTCTCCCAAAGAATAGGATTACTCCATTTTATTGTAACTGTATGTAATCTAAATGGGTCATTTCCTTTCATACTATATGCTTTCTGTGAATATGTTAGTGGATCTACTTGCCCACGCAGAAGTTGGCAAAGATGTTGTGGAGGACATCTTCGGAGGTGATTTCGCTGCCTGTGATTTCGCCGAGGTGATGGAGGCACCCTCGGAGGTCTTCGGCCACAAGGTCTGTCGGGGTTTGGTCGGCAAAGGCTTTCTTGGCACGACGGAGGGCTTTGAGGGCTTGTTTGAGGGCGTTGTAGTGACGGACATTTGTCACGATGGCATGCGTGTCGTCGAGGTTGGTGGGCAAAGAAACTTCCTTTACCAAAGCATTCCGCAGGAGGTCCAGGCCGTCTCCATTGGCCGCAGAAATGTGGAACAAACGGCTGTCCGGCTGACGATGATAGAGGTAGGAACTGCTGGGTAGCGTCATGTCGCACTTGTTGATGACTTGCATGACAATCTGGTCGTCCCTGAAGTCAATATCGGGGAATGGCTGGTTGCTTTCGGTCAGGAGAAGGATGATTTTTGCCCTTTCGGCTGCCTGAATGGAGCGTTCTATGCCCATCCGTTCCAGTTTGCTCTGTGTGCTGCGGATGCCTGCCGTGTCGATAAAACGGAATGTGATGCCGCCTATTTGTGTTGTGTCCTCAATGAGGTCGCGTGTCGTGCCTTGAATGTTCGATACGATGGCCCGTTCTTCGCCTACTAGGGCGTTTAGCAGGGTGGATTTGCCGACGTTTGGAGCGCCTATGATGGCTACCGGAATGCCGTTCTTGATGGCGTTTCCCATCTGGAAAGAGTCTGCCAGTTCTTTGATGTGTTTCTCTATCTTTTCCATCAGTTCGGCAAGCTCTTTTCTGTTCGCAAACTCGACATCCTGGTCGTTGAAGTCAAGTTCGAGCTCGAGCAGAGAAGTGAGATGCAGGAGTTGTCCTTGCAGGTCTTTGAGCTCCTGGCTGAACTGGCCGCGCATCTGGCTCATTGCCATCTGATGAGTTGCCTGTGTGGAGGAGGAAATCAGGTCGGCCACGGCTTCTGCCTGACTGAGATCGAGCTTGCCGTTCATGAAGGCTCGCATGGTGAATTCGCCAGGCTCGGCTTGACGTGCACCAGCCCAGATGAGCGACTCCAGCAGGTTCTTCACGATATAGGAACTGCCGTGCAGGCTTATCTCTGTACTGTCTTCGCCTGTATAGGAATGGGGTGCACGAAAGACGGAAACAAGGACATCATCGAGTTCCTTGCCGTCCATATCCTTGATTTGTCCGAAGTGCAAGGAGTAGCCTTCAGCCTTCTCGAGTGGTTTGGAGAAGATTCTGCCGGTGATGGCTACTGCATCAGGCCCGCTGACGCGAATGATGGCAATGGCTCCACCTGGAGGGGTGGCAAGGGCACAAATGGTATCCTGTTTCATGGTCAAAGTGTTTCTAAGGCATTCTTTAGGGCTTCGAGGTCGCGGTCGGTCGTGGCCCAACTCGTCACGAAGCGGCAGAGAGTGTGGTCTGCGTCAAGAGGTTCCCACGTTTCGAAGAGGACGTCCTGCAGGATGTGTTTCATCTGCTCGTTTGTAAGCTCGATGAACTGCTGGTTGGTGCTGGAGTCGCGAAGGGGAATGCCTGCATCCGCAAACAGTTTTTGCATCTTCATAGCCATGTCGATGGCATGTCCTGCTATGTTAAAGTAAAGGTTTTCTGTAAAGAGCGCATCGAATTGAATACCAGCAAGTCTGCTCTTTGCAAGAAGTGCTCCGTGCCGCTTCACAATGTTCATAAAGTGACGAGGTGCGTTTCCGCGAGGGAAGACGACAGCTTCGCCACAGAGAGCGCCAACTTTTGTGCCGCCAATATAGAAGACATCACAATGCCTAGCCAGCCAAGCGAGGTCGAAATCGCATTCTGCAGAGGCAAGTCCGTAGCCCAAACGTGCTCCGTCAATGAAGAGTTTGAGGTCGTATTGACGACAAACGGAAAGTATCTCTTCTATTTCTTTGGCTGTATAGACGCTGCCGAGTTCCGTGGGGAAGGTTATATAGACCATGCCGGGGATGACCATGTGCTCGAGCGTGGGGTCGGCATGAAAGGCTTTCAGCCAGACTTCCAGTTCGCCTGCATCCATCTTGCCGCCATGAGAGGGTAGGGTGATGACCTTGTGTCCGCTGGCTTCTACGGCTCCCGACTCGTGCACATTGATGTGGGCCGTCTGTACGGATATCACGCCTTCGTAGGTCTGAAGCATGCCGTCGATGACCGTCGCATTAGCCTGCGTGCCGCCTACCAGGAAGAAGATGTCGGCCTCAGGGCACTTGCAAGCTGTGCGTATCTTGTTTCGCGCCTGCTCGCTCCATTCGTCAAAACCATACGACAGGCTTTGCTTGCCGTTCGTCTCGAGCAGGTGGCAAATCACTCTAGGATGTGCGCCGTTGTTATAATCGCTTTCGAAAGATGTTTTCATTGTATTTTATTATTTCTTTTTGCACCAAGTGTTAGCAAGAATGAGAAATATAAAAAGAATAGGAAAGAAGCCGGCTATCATGATATTCTGTTGCATTTGTGTCGTATATGGCAGAACCATGACAAAAGCAGAAACTAACAGAAGGAAAATCGATGTGAGGAGTCTCAGCCGCTTGATGTTCACCTTTGCTTTCTCTTCCTTGCTTGCAGTGTTGTATCCGGCAATAAGTCCGTCTCCCTTGCCTATGGCGATGACGATGCTCATAATTAAGGTGACAGAGGCTATGATGAGTGTTATTGTTGCCATACCTTATCAGATTCGGTCGAGGACTAGCTTTATGAGGTTGTCGATGGTGCCTTTGTAGTCGGTCTTCATTTCCTTTGTGTGGCGGTTCGCTATGACCAGACAACAGGTCATGGCGCGATGGCCCAGCAAGGCGGCAAGACCTGCGAGAGCTGAAGATTCCATCTCGAAATTGCAGATTCGTTTTCCTTCGTACTCGAATGACTCAATTTTCCGGTTTTGATCAGGATCCTCGATTTGAGCACGGAGCTCACGGCCTTGAGGACCATAGAAACCTCCGCATGCAATTGTATAGCCCAGTACCATATCGTTTTGAGCTATCTGATTTATCAGTTGCGTGTCTGCCACAGCCACATAAGGAGCTCCTTTGATGGGATTCCAGCGCATGTGTTCCGTGAAGGCCTTCTCCATCTGCAAATCACAGACACCGTTCCGACCAGCATAATAGTTGAGAAGTCCATCGAAACCAATACTTTTCACGCTTGCTATGGAAGTTCCGATGGGGGTTTCTGGCTGCAACCCGCCGCATGTGCCAATCCGTACGATAGTCAGGGAGCGGTGTTCCTCTTTCTCGCTTCGTGTCTCCAAATCGATGTTGGCCAAGACATCCAGCTCATTCATCACGATATCGATGTTGTCGCAACCGATTCCATGACTTATACACGTGATGCGCTTGCCCTTGTATGTTCCTGTGATGGTATGGAATTCTCGACTGCTTATCTCGTATTCTGTGGTATCGAAATGCGCTGCGATGGTATCGACACGAGCGGGATCGCCAACCAGGATGACGCGATCTGCCAATTGTTCAGGGCGTATGTGGATGTGGAATGCGCTTCCATCTTCGTTGATGGGAAGTTCTGAAGATAAAAAGACTTTCTTCATATGGTCGGATGTCTGGTTTTAGTTTCCAAGCTCAGCTTTTCGTATCTCTTTTTCCTGAGCCTTAATAGAGGTTTCCAGTTCCTCGTATTTGTTCTCGAGAATACGGATTTGGGGGGCCAGCTGCTGTTTGTCTGCTGTGGAAGAGATGGCGTATTTATCCCGCAGTTGCTGGAGTTGCTGGGCAGTAGCAGCCTGATCTTTTTTGCTCTCCAGCCACCATTGGATTTTCTGCTTGCCATTCTCCGTCTGAGCATCCGCGAGTGTGGTGTAAGTGATTCTATCGTTGATGATGAGATTGAAATCATGGGCTTTCTGTTCTTGGTTGGTACCCAAGCGCAGGGTGAGTAGACGATTACGTGCCTCCTTGACAGCATTCTGGTCTTTCCACGTGTCGCGAATACTATGGATATAAGCCAAACGACCCAGCCGCTCGCTTCCCAATTCGTCGATGTTATAGATGCTTCGGGTTGGGGTAGGGATGAACGTATAGATGCAGATGCTGTCCTTTGGCTGATTCCTGTCTGTTGCAAACCATCCTAAATTGTTGAACTCATCGATTACATACATGTAGTCATTCGCAGGAGAGTTGAATGGCATACCCAGATTCTCAGGCGAGAGGAAGGACCGCGTGTCTGAATCGTAGCGCGTCATGTAAATGTCATAGTTGCCTATTCCCTCCTCTTCGTTGATGGCGGCATAATAAAGAGTGCTGCCATCCGTAAGCATGAAGGGATAGTTCTGCTTTTTGTCGTTCTCGTTGAGCCCCTTTATCAGCGTAGCCTGGCTCCATTCCTTGCCGATAAGGTTGCTCTGATAGAGACGGATTACTCCATCGTTGTCCTGCTGGGCAAAGATAATTTGATTTTCCAGTTGGCTGCGGAAAACGGTGGCATCCACATCATCTTGTCGATTGAAATATTGGGCTGTGGAGAATATGCTTCCACTTTCGGCACTAATGGGAAGATTGGGGAGTAGCTGTGCACGAGGAACCACGACACTATCAATAAAGACAACCTGCTGTGTGGTTTCTACCTTGAGCTGCATTTGTCTGACTTGCTCCAGTTGAGCTTCCTCATTATCTGTTGGCAATTTCTTCTTGGTGAGTGCCAGGATTCGTGTTTCCAGCAGTTCTTCGGCTGTGTCGAAATCATATTTGGCAACAGCTTGCTTCAATTGTTCCTCAATTTCAGGGATGGCATCTCTACGTTGAGCAACACTGAAGGTGGGAAAGGCGAGTGCCAAAAGGATGACCAAAAAGTTTTTTTTCATATCTTCAGACTTATTTGAATATGAAGTAAACGGCCAGTACCAGACAAATCATGGCAGCCAGATGATTCCACTGGAGTTGTTGCCCTTGAAACATAATATTTGCAATAACGCAAAAAACCGTAAGGGAGATGACTTCTTGAATGATCTTCAGCTGCATCAGAGTGTATGGTCCTCCGTTTTCTATGAATCCTATCCTGTTGGCAGGAATCAGAAAACAGTACTCTATGAAAGCTATGCTCCACGAAAACACAATGACACCTATCAAAGGCCAGTTGTTGCTGATGTTTGCTTGCTGGAGTCGTAAATGTCCATACCAGGCGAATGTCATGAAGACATTACTGATGATGAGTAGTATGATTGGATATATCCTATTCATACGGTCTTATTTACTGAGGTATTCATCCATAGCAGCAGCAGCACGGCGTCCGTCTCCCATAGCCAGAATTACAGTGGCTCCACCTCGTACGATATCACCACCAGCAAATATTGTGGGGATGTTTGTCTGCATGTCTTCGTTAACCACAATCGTGTTCTTGCGTCCCAGTTCCAAACCGCTGATTGAAGTGGGAACAATAGGATTGGGGCTTACGCCGACAGCCACGATAGCCTGGTCGATAGCAATCGTCTCTGTGGCTCCTGGAATAGGTTGCGGCGAGCGCCGTCCGCTGGCATCAGGCTCTCCAAGCTCCATCTTCTGCAGAACTACTTCAGTCACATTACCCTTCTCGTCAGCATGATACTCGATAGGATTATGCAGGGTAAGGAATTCTATGCCTTCCTCCTTCGCATGCTTTACTTCTTCCAGACGGGCAGGCATCTCTTGCTCGCTACGTCGATAGGCGATGAAGACTCTTTCGGCTCCCAAGCGTTTGGCGGTTCTGCAGCTGTCCATCGCCGTGTTTCCGCCACCCACTACCATCACGTTCTTTGCCTTGTGGATGGGAGTGTCGAAATCTGGATTAGAAGCATTCATCAGATTTACGCGTGTCAGATACTCGTTGGACGACATGATGCCATTAGAGTTCTCGCCAGGTATCCCCATGAAGTTGGGAAGACCTGCACCTGAACCCACGAAAATGCCTTTGAATCCCTCCTTTTCGAGATCGGCCACGCTGATGGTCTTACCTACTATGCAATCTGTGACGAATTTCACTCCCATCTCTTCCAGGTTATGTATTTCCACGTCAACAATCCTGTTGGGCAGACGGAATTCAGGGATTCCATACTTTAGCACACCACCAATTTCATGAAGTGCCTCGAAGACCGTAACATCATAGCCTGCCTTAGCCATATCGCCTGCAAAAGTCAAACCGCTGGGGCCAGAACCGATGACAGCAATCTTTTTGTGATTGCTTGGCGCTACCTCAGGCAAGGTGATGTGTCCACTCTCACGTTCGAAGTCGGCGGCAAAGCGTTCGAGGTTTCCAATGGCAACAGCTGGCTCCTTCATCTTCAAGTGAATGCATTGGTTCTCACATTGTTTTTCTTGAGGGCATACACGTCCACAGACAGCGGGAAGGGATGAGGTGCTCTTCAAAACGCGAGCGGCATTCAGGAACTCTCCTCGCTCGATATTCTTGATGAAAGAAGGTATATTTATACCAACGGGACATCCTTGCATACATGAGGGATTGGCACAATCCAGACAACGCTTTGCTTCTGTCATGGCTTGCTCTACAGACAGGCCTTGATTCACTTCTTCTGTTCGTGTGGTGGCACGATATACAGGGTCCAGTTCAGGCATCTTGCATCGTTCTATGGCCGTACGTTCTTTGGCTTTCATACTTTTGCGCAAAGCTTCGCGCCAAGGGGCATTACGGTCAGTCAGTTCGGACAGAGGTGTGGAGAGGTCCATGTCTTTCAGATCGGGCACACTCTTTTCTCTCTCTGCTGAGTCAGTCGTCCCTAGCGAAGAACTGGCGGCTGACAGGAAGGCATCAAGCGCCTCCTTTTCTTCTATCTTGAAAGCACCACCTCGACGCATCATTTCGTCAAAGTCAACTTGATGACCATCGAACTCTGGCCCGTCGACACATACGAACTTCATCTTTCCACCTACCGTGATGCGGCAGGCTCCACACATGCCCGTTCCGTCCACCATGATGGTGTTGAGCGATACGTCTGTGGGGATCTCGTATTTCTTGGTGAGCAAGCAGCAGAACTTCATCATGATAGCAGGGCCGATGGCGAAGCATTTGTCCACTTTCTCTCGCTGAATTACTTGTTCCATACCAACGGTTACCACACCTTTTTGGCCATAACTTCCATCGTCTGTCATGATGATGACCTCGTCTGAACTTTTGCGCACTTCGTCTTCCAGAATAATCAATTCCTTTGAGCGGCCTGCAATCACACTTACGACACGGTTGCCTGCAGCCTTAAGAGCTTGGATGATGGGCAACATAGGAGCTGTACCCACACCTCCGCCTGCACAGAGGACGGTACCATAATTCTCGATGTGAGTGGCTCGTCCCAAAGGACCAACCACATCGTGGATATAATCGCCTTCGTTCAACGCACACAGGCGAGTTGTGCTGACACCCACAGTTTGGATAACCAAATCGATAGTTCCTTTCTGGATGTCGCTTCCAGCAATGGTAAGGGGGATTCGTTCCCCTTTTTCATCTACGCGGATAATTACAAAGTGGCCAGCCTTACGGGCCCTTGCGATCAGAGGTGCTTCAACTACAAGTTTGAACACCTTTTCTGAAAATTGTACCTTTTTAACAATCTTGTTCATGAGAATTTCTGTAAAGTTCTCTATAATTTTACCTTAAACTAATATTCTTTTCTAGTGTATCCTTTTAATCGATGACCTCACACCCCATGTATGGAACCAGTACCTTTGGAACGCGAATGCCGCTCTCTGTCTGATTGTTCTCCAGTATGGCAGCCACGATTCGTGGGAGAGCCAGAGCTGAGCCGTTCAGGGTGTGGGCCAACTCCGTTTTTTTGTCTACAGATCGGCGTATACGGCACTTCAGACGGTTAGCCTGATAGGTGTCGAAGTTGCTTACAGAGCTGACTTCCAGCCAACGTTTTTGTGCCTCACTCCATACTTCAAAATCGTAACAGATAGCGCTGGTGAAGCTCTGGTCGCCTCCACACAGACGCAGAATGCGATAGGGGAGTTCCAGTTTCTGAAGCAGGCTCTCAACGTGAGCCAACATTTCGCGATGGCTCTCTTGGCTATGCTCAGGAGTATCGATGCGTACGATCTCAATTTTGCTGAACTCATGGAGGCGGTTGAGACCACGTACGTCCTTACCATAACTGCCAGCTTCGCGGCGGAAACACTGGGTGTATGCACAATTCTTGATTGGCAGATCCTTCTCGTCGATGATGACATCGCGGTAGATGTTGGTCACAGGAACTTCAGCTGTGGGTATCAGGTAGAGGTCATCCACTTCACAGTGATACATCTGGCCTTCTTTGTCAGGCAATTGACCAGTTCCGTATCCACTGGCTGCATTCACTACCGTTGGAGGCATGATTTCCTCGTAACCAGCAGCTCGAGCCTCGTCAAGGAAAAAGTTGATCAAAGCACGCTGCAGGCGGGCACCCTTTCCGCGATAGACAGGGAAGCCAGCTCCTGTGATTTTCACGCCCAGATCGAAATCAATTAGATTGTATTTCTTGGCAAGTTCCCAATGAGGTAGTCTGGCGGACTCAACGATAGGGTTCGCATCCCAATTTCCTACGGTGTCTTTTCCTTCCACACATTCCTTCAGGTTGCTCTTTACAACCCAATTGTCCTCAGCACAGGTTCCTTCAGGCACGTTGTCGTATGGGATATTGGGGATTTGGCAGAGCAGACGTGTAAGTTCATTCTCTGATTCCTCCTTTTGCTGTTCGAGGTTCTTGCTTGTCTCCTTCAGGGTAGCAACCTTAGCTTTTACTTCTTCGGCTTCGTCTCGCTTTCCTTGCTTCATCAGCAATCCTATCTCAGCTGCCAATTTCTTGGCTTGTGAGAGGTTCTGGTCAAGTTCTGTTTGCGCCTGACGTCGTTTCTTGTCTGTGGCGATTACTTCCTCTATGGCAGCTTTTGCTCCATCGAAATGTTTCTTTTCCAATCCCTTGATAACCCGTTCGGTATCTTCCGTTATCAGCTTTAATGTCAACATGTCTATTTCAGATTTATTTTATTCACTTTTTTTACTCCTTGAGGGACGATATGTTTCATATCGTGCAAAGTTACGCAATTTTTGTGAAATGGTGGGCTTTCATGCGTAATAATTTGAAAATAATGTGTTGAATATGCTTTGTAGAGTGGAAGTGTGGTGTTTTATTTGTCTTTTTTCCATGAATTTTATAATTTTGCATGCAAAAAGAAAAACGACTGAATTTGAAGCATTCATTGAAAAGATGGGTTATTGCTACCCGCCCATGGTCATTCCCAGCCTCTGCTATGCCAGTACTCACCAGCGCTTTCTGGCTGTGGAGTTGTGGAAAGGATGTTTGTTGGTGGCTCTGTGGAGCAGCTCTCCTGAATATCATTCTTGTTCATGCTGCTGGTAATGTGTGGAGTGATATTGCTGACTACCAGTGTGGAGTGGATTCTGAGGATACATTCTGCGTGCGCACTCTGTTGGATGGAGAATTTACGGTAGCAGAGTTCAAGAACCTCTCCCTATGGCTGAATTTTGTTGCCATTCTTATGGGACTTTCGATGGTGTGGCTGACTGGTCCCTTGCTTCTTCCGATCGGCTTTGCGGGTATTTTATTATCCTTCTGTTATCCGCGTCTGAAATATAGAGCTTTAGGGGATTTGGTCATCATACTCTGCTATGCCATCCTCCCTATGATTGGAACTTCATATATTGTTTCTGGTCATGTCTGGTGGGAAGTGTTGTGGCTTGCTATTCCTGTGGGGCTGATTACTGTTGCCATCCTTCACTCCAACAATTTGAGAGATATCCATACTGACAGCAGAGCTGGTATCAAGACGTTTGCCATGATTATGGGGCGCAGCCTTGGCATATGGCTCTATGTCTTCGAAGTGATATTCCCCTTTGTATGGCTGCTGGGTATGATGGTTTTCGATGTGGCTTCGTGGTGGTTGCTTGTCGTGATACTGGCGCTTCCCATAGCTGTCAGAAACGTCCGTTCGATTCTTTCCTGTCGTGAGATGAATAGCACAGAGTGTGTCACGCTAGACGAGAAAACAGCTCAGCTGCAACTGGCTTTCAGTCTTCTGCTAATAATTGGCATGATATTGTCTGTGTATTTCTGATTAGGAAAGAAAATGAAGAAATTGCTGCTTTCGCTTCTCGTTGCTACAACCCTTTGGTTCATCATGTTCTCTCCCTGGACGGCATCGCTCGTCAACTTTTGGTGTATGATGGCCTTCTCTGCTGTGATTCTGACGTTACTTGCTTATTTCATGGGTGGTATGAGGCTGGCACAGCTGAGATTTGATTTGCGTGAGCTCTTTATGGGGTTACTGATAGCACTTGTCCTGTGGGGCGTTTTCTGGTTGGGCGACAAATTGTCTCAGCAGATGTTCTCCTTCGCCCGTCCGCAGGTTGACCTTATTTACGGAATGAAGGACGGGCAGAATTCTTGGCTTCTATCAGCAGCTTTGCTTTTCCTTATTGGCCCTGCTGAAGAATTGTTCTGGCGTTATTATGTGCAGCGTCAGTTCTGCGGATTCTTTTCCCCCAATGTAGCCTACCTGACAGCAACATTCGTTTATGCTGCTGTTCATCTGCCTTCGCTCAATTTCATGCTTATCATGTCTGCTCTCGTATGTGGGCTTGTTTGGGGAGGGCTTTTCAGGATAATGCCTCGTCATTTCCCTGCCATCATGTTGAGTCACGCATTGTGGGATGCAGCCGTCTTTGTATGGTTCCCTATCTGATGGACTTTTTCTGTGGAGCACAAAAAAGGCTGGACACATGATGATGCCCAGCCTTTGATTTTCGTTTGAGATATTTCTCTTATGCTTCAGCGGGGAGAACACTGACAGTGCTTCTGTCGCGACGGCCTTTCTTGAATTCTACCGTACCGTCGATGAGAGCATACAGGGTATCATCCTTACCCTTAGCTACGTTCAAGCCAGGATAGTGCTTGGTACCACGCTGGCGAACAATGATGTTGCCTGCTACACATTTCTCACCACCAAAAATCTTAACACCTAATCTTTGAGCAGCCGATTCACGACCGTTCTTAGAACTACCTACACCTTTTTTATGTGCCATAATTTGTTCCTCCTGAATTAATTGTTAAGCGATTACTTCCTTGATAGTCAACTCTGTGAACTGCTGACGGTGTCCGTTCTTCTTGCGATAGCCCTTGCGGCGTTTTTTCTTGAACACCAGAACCTTCTCGCCCTTTACAAGAGGACTTACGACTTCAGCAACTACCTTAGCACCCTCGATGGTGGGAGCACCTACTGTGATAGCACCTTCGTTGTCTACCAACATTACTTTCTCAAACTCAACAGTCTTGCCTGCTTCAGCATCAACAATGTGGTGAACAAACACCTTCATGCCTGCCTCGACCTTGAACTGTTGACCGTTCATCTCTACGATTGCGTACATTTTTTGTTGTTTTAAACGGGTTTTGACCGCAGGGCGAAGTCATCTCGTGACCTACTTTTCGAGCCTCTACGGCATAAATCGGGTGCAAAATTACAATTTTCTTCTCGAACGGCCAAATTCTTGCAGATAATTTTCTCTAATAAAGAGACATTTTCTTGCTTTTCTTTAGGATATAGGGACTTTTATACGTACTTCAGGAGCAGCTGCAGCATTCTGCGATCCAGCTTGTGACCATGAAAGTCTTCGTAGTCAACGTCTTCGCGATGACTGTCCATGATGCCGAATGAGCCTGACAGGTTCCAAAGTGCCCATCCCCAGCCGTTTTCCTGGAAGATGGCAAGATTGTCGTCCAGCCAATCGAGAGCGACTTGATGCGGAGTGTGGTTGTGGCTGCCAAACTCTCCAATGAAGACGTGTCCTCCTTGTTCGAGCAGGGGAGTCCAGGATTTGTGAAGCATGACCTGCAGCCATTCCTTGTCATAGCGATGCCCATCTGCGTCCAGGGGCCAAGCGAGTTGATCGCGAGGAATCTGCATGGGGCGGTCTCCAAATACCCACGAAGCTTCGTAGTGGGAGATGAGCATAGGTTGATAGCCTCGTCCGCATTGGATGATGTTGGGCAGGTCCTGGATACTCAGCAGCGGTCTGCCTCCCCATTGGAGCCCGTCGATCATGATGACACGTTTGGGACTTATGCTTCGAATCTCTTTTGTCAGACGACGCACCACACGCTCGTAGTCAGCGTCAGGGATGTCGGCTACCTCGTTCAGCAGATTGAAACTCAGGTGCTTGCTTGAGATGCCCTTGTATCGACGTGCAAAGACGCTCCATTGGTGGGCGCAGCCATCGAGAGCACTTTGGTCTCTGAAAAGGTTCTCTGGCTCCTCTGGTTTGTTCACGCAATAGCCAGGAGCACGATGCAGGTTGATGCAGACGTGTATGCCGTATTTCTGGCCCCACTGGACTGCATGGTCGATGTCGGCCAGCACCTTCTCATCCATCTGGTAATATTCTCCTGGCTTGCTCCAGTTCCAATAGGAGAGGGGCAGGCGCACGAAATTGAATCCCCAGTCGCGTATCCACTTGAATTCTTCCTCATCGAAAGGTTTGGGGTATCCTGCTGTGAAGTAGTTCAGCAGATTGAACCCTCGCCATTTGCTGTCTCTCAGTTTGTTCTTTGCCTCCAGGGGGAAACTGCTCAGCATGCCTATTGCTGAGGCACATGCCAGCGTCCTGAGGAAATCTCTTCTTTCCATATTCTCTAATTGGATTTGTTCGTGCAAAGATAGCAATAAAAAAGTAGAAAGCCAATGAAAAGAGGAAAAACATGAAGAAAGGAATTCGATTTCTTTGCACGAGAATTTCAGCAGATTCCTTGCACAATTGGGAAATAAGATGTAATTTCGAAGTGCGAAATCAACTAAAAAGGCTATGAGAAGAATTCTTTTTCTGTTTGTAACAGTTTGGATCATAGGTGTTTCATGTGCTCAAGGAGCAGTAAGGATTACGCGTATGACCACGAATGATGAAGTGAACCCTGTTTGCGTCAATAGTGTGAGATTTGGGTGGCAGACAAGTTGTCCCATACAAGGGACACATCAGACTGCCTACGAAGTGCAAGTGTACAAAGGGAAGCAGTTGGTTTACAAGACAGGCAAAGTGATGAGTGACCAGCAGGCAGACATTGAGGTGCCTGTGGAATGGGAACAGGGACAGCAATATGCATGGAAAGTCCGTGTCTGGGATCAGCTTGGGAAACCCTCAGCCTGGAGCCCAATGGGCAGATTTGGAACACATATCAATCAGGGGTGGCAAGCGAAGTGGATCTGCACAGGACAGACGCAGAAGAGCGATCCGTTGCCCTACTTGAGGAAGACGTTCCAGTTGCGTGGCAAGAAGATAAAGCGTGCGATGGCCTATCTGTGTGGCTTGGGTTGCAGCGAGCTGTGGCTGAATGGGACACCTGTAGACCCTTCGCGAGTGCTTGATCCTGCTCAGACGGACTATGAGAAGCGTGCTCTTTACAGCGCGTTTGACGTGTCGTCTCTTTTGCTCCAAGGTGAGAAGAATTGTTTGGGTGTCATGTTGGGCAAGGGGTGGTATTCTCAGGATGCTGCATGGACGCCAGACGGATTCTCGTATGGAATGCCAATCCTGCGTTGTCAGTTGAATATCGAGTACGCGGATGGAAGCCATGAGATGGTGGGAAGCGACGAGTCGTGGATGTGGACGGAAGGGCCCATCCTGCGTTCGAATGTGTATCAAGGGGAAGATTATGATGCAAGGCGTGCTATCGAGGATTGGGCCAGTGCCTCGCTCGATGACAGCCAATGGAAGAAGTGCCGCTTGGCAAGCGGAGTGATTCCTGTTCGTATGGAAGCCCAAGAGATGGCTCCTATGCGTCAGCAGGAAGTCGTGAAGCCTGTTGCCATGTGGAAGGCGCCAGGGGAGCAGAATCGCTGGATTTATGATTTTGGAGCGAACAGGACAGCAAACGTGATGTTTACGGTCAGCCTGCCTCAAGGGGTGAAGCTGACAACTCGTGGAGCAGAGACGCTGAGCGACAATCGCGATGTGGATTTCCGCAGCACAGGTTTCCAGCACGTAGGTTACCAGATGGACAGCTACGTTTGCGCAGGAAAAGGGAATGAGACGTGGAGTCCGAAATTCACGTATCATGGTTTCCAGTATCTGGAGCTGACGGTGGAGGGGACAGACATCCAGCCAGACGAGAGCTGGCTAAGTGTGATTCCAGTTCACAGCGATGTGTCGAACAGGGGCGTCTTTGAGTGTTCTGACGCTCAGCTCAACGCTTTGCATCGTGTGGCGCGACAGACGTTCCTGAATGGTTTCGTGGGTCTCCCTGTGGATTGCAACCAGCGAGAGAAATGCGGCTGGCTGGGCGACACGCATGCCTATGACCTTTCAGCTAATATGAATTTCCAGATGAACAACTTCTGGATGAAGTATCTCGAGGACATCCGCACCACGAGCGATTGCTATCTGACGAAGACGCTCCATCACAAGCTTTTCAATGAGGAGTTCTACTTTACTGACAAGTCGTATGGAATTCCTTTCATGATTGCTCCTGGTAAGCGCCTTTGTGGCGTGGCTTCTCCTGATTGGGGAACCGCAGTCGTGCAGTTGCCTTGGCACCTCTATCTGCAATATGGCAACCGCCAGATTCTGGAGAGTTACTACGACATGATGGCGCTTTGGACACGTCACATCGACAGTACTGCCGTAGAGGGTATCGTTTACGAGGGGCTGGGCGATTGGTGTCCTCCCAAGGCAGACCATTATCATAATCCCACCCCTGTGGAGTTCAGCAGCACCTGTTTCCATTTCATCGACCTTTCCATTATGGAGAAGGTTGCCGCCTTGCTTGGCAAATCGCAGGACCAGAGTTTTTTCAGAGGGCGGAAAGAGTACACTCGCCAGTCCATGCTTCATCGTTTCTACAATCCTTTGCGTCATGGATTCTGCAGCCAGACAGCCGATGCGATGGCTATCATGTCAGGCCTTGTCCCTCAGGAGGAGGAGAAGCATGTGGCAGCAGATTTGCTTTTCGACATCAATCATACTCCCTTCCATTTCCTCGACATGGGAATCTTTGGCTTGAGCCGCTTTGGTAGTGCGCTGAGCCGCAACGGATTTGCAAAAGAGGCTTTTGACCTTTTCACCAAGAAAGGAGACAACAGCTGGGGACTCATGCTGGACAGCCTGCATGTGACCACCTTGTGGGAGAGATTGCCATATACGGTGGATGAAGCGAAGGACATTACAGCTTCGCATTGCCATCCTATGATGGGAGGTTTTGATATCTGGTTCTACGAGGACGTGCTGGGCATCCGGCCTATGGAAGAGGCTCCTGGATTCAAACGATTCGTGCTTGCGCCTACCGTGATGGAACAGATGGAGTGGGCGAGAGGGTCTGTGGAGACAGCATACGGACTCATTTCAAGCGATTGGAGCCATAAAGAAGGTGCTGTGGTGTGGAGGATAGGCATTCCTGCCAACACGTCAGCTCTGGTGGCTTTGCCCCAAGGGAAGCAATTTGTCGTGAATGGTGCCCCACTGAATCAAAGCCCACATCACGAGCATGAAGGTTCAATCTACTACGAGTTCGAGTCAGGGCAGTACGAGATAGAGATAAAGGAGTGACGCCATTATTCGTGTCAACATCCTTATCCTTATCCCCCAAATCATCTTACTCCACCTCCAAAGCCTCCGCCAGAGAAGTCGCCTCCGCCTCCCCACGAAGCCTTGCCGCCTCGTCCGCTTGCTCGTGCCTCGCGTTCAGCCTTGCTCATGGCTGCGCGAGTCGTGCTGGAATGCATGACAGAGCGGATGGTGGGCAGCGTCATGTTGTCGGCCATTTGCTGAGCCACTTTGTCCATGTTGAAGTATTCTGGGTTGATGGCCTTCATGTCCTTGATGACCTGATCAGCGTTGCCAAAGAGTGTGGCATAGATCATGTAGTCCTTCCAGAGCGATACTTCCTGCACGTGGCGCTCGTCGAGCAGCGAGAACTCCTTCAGGAACTTCCGCAGGCCAAAGAGGTTGCGCACCTCGTCGAGCTGGTTGCTGTACTGGTAGATGCTCGTCTTCGTGTGCAGCGTCTGGATGAACCTGTCGGTAGTGCTTTGATTGTATTTCTGCATCATCCAGTTCCTCAGTTCCTTTGGTTCCAGGATGGTGTCGCTGCCTGCCGCACTCTGGAAGATCTCGTGCACCATGCGCAGCAGTTTTGGCTGCTTGTCGCTCTCCTTCAGGGGCAGGACAACGAAGTTCTGGACCATCTTCCCTTTCGCATTCATGCTCTTCTCGATGCTGATGGAACCCATGTCGATGAGTTTCAGGATACAGGCCGATAGCAGGTTGTTATAGTCCGTTCCAAAGTACTTGAACGCATTCAGCGCATCGTTGGCCCACTGGAGGTTTCCGTTGGAAGGGATGTCGCGATACCAGAGCAGGTCCTTCATCACTTTCTTTCGTGCGCGCCACACATAATATAGGTAGCTCAGGATAAGCAGCAGGGGCAGCAGGAATAGCATCAGCACCAGCAGGAAGAGGAAGAAAGGACTGGTTGAGTCGTCCAGGTAGTCGCTACCTTCAAAGGCACGGTCGCGCACCTGGTCGAAACTGCCTTCTACTGCTGCAGACGGAGAGAACACGCCTTTCGCGAAACGTGCCATCACGATCATCGCGCTGCCGCTGCTGAAGGGTTCGCTGCTTTCAGCTACGATGGTACCGTCCTCCACATTCACGTCACCTCTGTAGCGGAACGCCCATACGCTGGTGTTCTCCGCCGTCAGTTCTCCCTCTGCAATGGTGTCGTTGGGCAGACCTTCCGCCTCGATGGTCAACTTCACGTGGTCAGGCTTAGGATTCAGCCCTTCCGCCACAAACATGTGGTTGAAGCCGTCAGCGTCATCATATCCTCGCACCAGATGGGTGATGGTGTAGCTTGTGGTATAGGTGCGTCTGCCGCTGTCTCCCAGTCCCCAGCACAGCTCATATCCATCGTGCTTTCTGATGATGCCGCAGGTCCCGCTCTTTCTCTGGCGGCTCAGGTTGATGTCCCAATCGCCGACGTTCTCGTAGACCGTTCCCTGCTCGTCGCTCACCTCCAGGTCGCACACGTCGCTTCCGTTCAGGTTGCCCACCACGATGTAGCACTCCGTTCCCTCGCTGTCGATGTCCATCAGGCGCGTTTCCGTGATGTGTGCGTCGCCCTCAGGTGTCAGCACCACCTTGATCTGCAGGTCGTGGAGGTAAGGCCGTGCTGAGAGGGGGAGCATTCCAGCCGCAATCAGCAGGAGGATGCAGGGGATGACGAGTCTCTTCTTCATGCTATTTCTTCAGTGCCTCGCCCAGGTCGGGGTAGCTTTTCTTCTGTTCCTCGTCCGTCTTCAGGTACTCCTTCTGGTCGAAGTGGAGTATCGATGCCACTATCGATGAAGGCCACTGGCGCACCATGCGGTTCATCTTCGTGGCAGTGTCGTTGTAGATCATGCGCGACATGCGCACGTTCTCCTCATACTTCCTCACGCCCTCTGTCACCTCCTTGTACAGGTCGGCAGCCTTCAGCTCAGGGTAAGCCTCGCCGATGGCTATCAGGCGCCCCATTACCTGTTGCAGGGCACTCTGCTGCTCGTTCACGGCTGCTGGACTGTTCACTTCCTCGCCACGCCGCTGGCGAATCACGTCGATGAGCGTTTCAGACTCATGCTTGGCATACTGTGCAGCCGTCTTTGCCAGAGCCATCAGCGCATCCCAACGGGAGTTGAGCTGCACCTCAATCTGACTGAGCGCGTTCTTGCACATTTCGTCCAGGTTCACCAGTGACCGCTGTGTCATGATGAAATAGCCGACAAGCACGACGGCCAAGATAATAATCAATGTTACCATAATCTTCTTCTTTTTTAGGGTTTGTCAATTACAGGTACAAAGATACGAAAAAATCCCCAATCTTCCAACACTATGCTCACTTTTTTACTCAGAAACTGAGCATTCCGAATAATCTGAATAATTCGAGTACTCTCAGTAACCCGATTGTCCACTGATTTCAACGTGTTGATTCCGGTCTTTCAACGTGTTGCAACGCAGGAAAGAACGTGTGAGCTGCTGCCGCCTCCTGTGGTGAAACAAATGGATATACAGCCGGTATGGAATAGATGAAGGAGAATTGTGAGATGGTGGCAGGGGGGGCGCACCGGCGCACCAGCGCACCAGCGCACCATTTGCATTTTTCCATTTCCGCGCCAAAGAAAGAAGGGTAAACTTTTATATTATATATATTATATAATTATAATTATATAATATATATAATATAAAAAATATTTAGGTACCCTTTTTCGTAAGTATTCATTTTCGTTTTGGTGCGCTGGTGCGCTGGTGCGGTGGTGCGCCCTGTCTATGTTTTACAGGTGCAAACAATAATCCCCATATAGTTTTCTTTGTAATCACTCTCTTTCTCTTTGAAAGGCATGATTGCGTTATTTTTCTCTACTGGCGGCTGACAAGATTTTGGGAAAGTAATCGCATATATATTAAATATGTGTTTTTTGTTGTTGGGATTTGGTGGTTTCAGATTTTTTTTGTATCTTTGTACAGGATTTAAAACTACAGAAACGATGATACTATTTATGAACCGAATGAAACCTACTCTTCTCCTTCTGCTTGCCTGCATGAGCGTGTTTGTATGTCATGGCAAGAAGCGCCCCAACCTGCTCTCTGAACGCATTGGCGTCTGCACGTCCATCTCCCACGGCCAGTCCGTCAAGGATGCTGGCGGTCACCATCTGGAGATGAGTCTGGCGGATTTCACCGCCTGCAGCAAGCCTGACGACAGCGCTTTCGAGGCAAACAGGAATGCCGCCCAGGGATGCGTGCTTCCCATCGTCTCCAGCAATGGATTCTTCCCTGGCGGTGTGCACGTGACGGGTCCCAAGGCCGACCATGCTGCTGCTCTCCTTGTGGCTGAAACAGCCTTGCGTCGCGCCCATGAGGTAGGCATCACCACGTGTGTGCTGGGCAGCAGTGGAGCGCGTCAGATCCCTGATGGCTTCTCTCGCGAGGAGGCTGAGTCCCAGTTCGTGGAGCTCCTCAAGAAGCTGGGGCCTATTGCCAAGAAATACGGTATCACCATCGCTATTGAGCCATTGCGCCGCCAAGAATGCAACTTCATCAATACTGTCCACGAAGGCTACATGATTGCCAAGCGCGTGAAGCATCCCAATATCCGCGTGAATGCCGACATTTATCACATGCTTCAGGAGGGGGAGGGACCTGAGAGCATCCGCGAGGCAGGCAGGAAATACCTGCGCCACGTTCACGTTGCTGAGAATGCCCGCCGAACAGCTCCTGGTGTCGACGGCGATGATTTCACTCCTTATTTCCAGGCGTTGAAGGACATCGATTATCGTGGCGTCATCAGTATCGAATGCGGTTGGGAGAATCTGGACAATCAAGTCTCTTCTGCCATAGGAGAGTTGAAGCGTCAGTTGAAGAGCATAGGTTTCTGACGCTGATTTACATGATTTTATTCTTCCTTACTTCTTTCCGGATTTCACCGCAATCTATTCTTCATCGATAAAAACCTTCTTCACGGCTTCCAGATAACCATAGCCGTTGACGTTGTCTGGCTGGAGATAACTGGTCTCTGTCCACTCGTTCCAACTGTTTATGGTGATGAGGGGAGCGCGGTCAGGATGGCGATCAACATAGTCGCGCGCCATGCGAAGCCCCTTTGCAAAGTTCTCAGGCGTGTTGTTCTTCACCTGTGGGCTCTTTCCAATGCGAGGACTGTTGTCCCATCCAATGCTGATATGCGGATAATATGGCATCGTAAAGAGAGAGTCGATTTTTGTCCACTCTGTCTTCGTACGCTCTAACAGCACGTCATAATCCCCATCGGGCCAGACATAGTGGGCAAACTGATAATGTGACAAGCTGTTGAATCCCAGTTGTTTCATGAACGCTTCCTCAGGTCGCTGGACTTTTTCCTTATCAACTCCAGAGAGATTGAACTGCGTACTATACATGGTGAACTGCAGTTCCAGGTCAGGGAAGCCGGCTTTCTTCACCTCCTGGCGGAACCATTGCAGAGCCTCACTTGCCTCCTTGACGCCACCCATCCCCTTGATGAAGTTGGTCACTTCGTAGATCATGAAGACAGGCCGCCCCTCTATCTTGTAGTAGTTTGGCTGCTTTAAGAACAACTCGATGTTGCGCTTGCACATGCGTTCAAATTCCTCTCTTCCGATGCGTCCAGTCCATATCTCGTTCTGAGGGTCCAGATTGGAAATGCGCGTATCCCAGGTGTTGCCCACAGGATGGTTGGCCCACATGAGATAGAACTGCATCTTATCCCTGTTCTGCGCCTTCAGGAACCCGTCCGTCAGAGTCGTTTCCATGAATGGCCGCCCATCATACCAGTACCAGTCAAAGATGAACACATTCACGCCGTGACGTGTGGCCTGCTCTATCTCCATCTCCATGATAGCTGGGTCTGCCTCGTTGACAGGTCCCCAAAGAGGCTGGCGGTTCCAGTAATGGCCAGGGTTGCGTTGCTGCATCGTCAGCACCGTCTCCCATTCACCCATTCCTGAGGGCCAGAAAGGACGCAAACGTGGATCATTGTAGGCGTAGGCAGGATAGAGATAGGCCGCCACGTCATACTTCTGATGGTGTGCAACGTTCTGTACTTTCTTCTGATTTTTTGCACCAGTACTGGCTGATACAGGATTAACAACCATCATCAGTTGCAATCCAGTCAACAGGGCCGTGAACTGCAGGAATGCTACCACTTTGCATACAGGATATGCAGCAATCTTTGAGAATCTCTTCATGATCATTATTCTATTAGGTTTTGTTATTGTTTTTACATCGTTTTATGGGCAGTTTCATGCTGTCTTCTACCCAAGAAGGTCGTGTTTTCAATCACAAAGTTAAAAAACACTAACGACTCTTCTCATTTCAATCTGTTAAAAAAACAAAATCAGACATTTTTTCATTCCAGGATACCTTTTTCCTGTATGGTCTTTTACTTCCTTAACTTCCATGAAAAGTGCAACTTATGATCGAATGAATGAATTCCGTCGTCAATAGTTGAAATGGAACTTGCGAAACTTCAGTAAAAAGTGCATGTTGTGCTCTTCTGTGGCCTTATCCTTGACTTGAAGTGTTTTTTTATGCCCTCTCTTTCGTTAAAAATGAAAAAAAGTATTATCTTTGCGCTATATTAAAATCATAATATTCATATTTAGTGTAAACTGAACATTGTTTATTTCTTCAGATTTTAAACCATAAACTATAAATTTTCAATAACATGCAAACACGTAGAGAATTTCTAAAGACAGGTATGCTTGGCACAGCAGGATTGGCCCTGGGTGGCCTCAGTCTCCCCACAGGTTCCTATGCCCGCGTTTTGGGCGCAAACGATAAGGTTCGCGTGGGTGTCATCGGTTTTTCCGATCGTTTCCGTTCTTCCCTTCTTCCCACCT